>Ga0136633_1000110_pt1 | contig 57437 bp, 50 predicted proteins | sample AntDrymeUQ832206_2_FD_105494 | JGI IMG/M metagenome (GOLD analysis project Ga0136633, IMG submission 105494) | Polar desert sand microbial communities from Dry Valleys, Antarctica - metaG UQ83 (22.06) | ecosystem: Environmental > Terrestrial > Soil > Desert | place: Antarctica: Dry Valley...
CGTCGCGCTTCGACCTCGGGCAGGCCGCCCGCCGCGGCGTCATCGCCCCGCTGCGCTGCGTGCGCATCCCGCCCGGGTCGGGTGTCCGCTCGATCGCCAAGGTGCCGCTGCGCAAGGGCGAGGTCGACATGGAGTTCGACCAGGAGATGCTCGCGGAGCTGCTCGACCAGGCGCCCTTCAACCTCGCCGTCGCCGACCTCTACAAGACGCGGTTCAACGGCGTGCCCGGCGTCATCTACTCGGCCGGCGTGCGCCACGCCTACAACGTCGCCGAGGCGTTCCGGGCCCTGGGGATGAAGGCGCAGGCCGTCTCGGGCGAGACCCCGAAGCGCGAGCTCGCCGAGATTCTCGCCGCCTACGAGCTCGGCGAGATCGACGTCCTCGTCAATGCGCAGCTGCTCGCCGAGGGCTGGAACTCTCCGCGGGCCACCGTCTGCATGCACCTCGCGCCGACGGCGTCACGGCGCATCTACCAGCAGCGCGTCGGCCGCGTCACGCGCCGGCACCCGGGCAAGGAGGCCGGCCTCGTGGTCGACTTCGTCCATCCCGCGACCAAGCACGACGACCCCGTCATCACGCTGCATTCGCTGCTCGACCGGGACGTCTACCGCGGCGGCGCGATCGTCGTCGGGCCGGTCCGCCGCGGTCGTGGCCGGCGGCTGCGCGTCGAGCGCCGCGTCGTCCCCGTCACCGCGGACGAGAACCGGAGGATCGAGGTCTACGAGCGCGAGCTGTGGCGGATCGCCGTCGAGCACCTCGACTACGGGGAGCAGATCCAGTGGGCGGCGCTCGCGGGCGCCCGCGTGGCGATCACGGGCTGGCGCCGCGCGCGGGCCATGCTGCACTTCGACACGGGCGGCGAGCTCAAGCGCGCGTTCCTGCTCACGGCGCTCCAGCGCAACAAGCACGCCCAGCTTCGGCTGCGTGCGCTGCAGGAGATCGCGGCGGCCAAGGACGCCGACGCCTTCGACGAGGCGATCGAGGTCATCGGCGCGTGGCCGCGCGACGAGCGCCGCGAAGCCGTCAAGGCGATCCTCACCGCGATCGCCGACAAGAAGCTCGGCCGCCGCGACCAGGCCAACAACTGGATCTGGCGCTGTGCGGAGTACACGCGCGACGCCCACGAGGAGTACGCCGTCCAGCGCTGGCCGGAGACCAAGCGGCTGCTCGGGCTGCTCGTGAACTCCTCGGGGACCGCGCACGCGCGCAACGCCCGCCGGCTCGTGCAGGCCGTCCGCAACCAGGACCGCCGCCTGGCCGCCGCCGTCCTCGCGGCCGCCGTGCCTCACACCGCCGAGGCGGGCGAGGTCATCAACGGGGCGCGGATGCGGATGTCGCGCAAGCCGGGCTCGCTCGCCCGCGACCTCGTGCGAAACCTTCCGAAGGGCAAGGGCAAGCGCCGCCGCGCGCGCAAGAAGAAGGGCGGGGAGGAGGCATCCAAGCGGCCCGTGTCCGCCGTGGGGAAGGCCACGACGGAGGAGGGCGCGAGGAAACCCTCGCCCTCGCGCTCGCGCCGCTCGCGCTCGCGCCGGCGCTCCCAGGATCCCGACCGCGAGTCCGCGCGGCCGGACAAGAAGCCGCCGGAGGCCGAGGCCGCGTAGACCGCGAGCGGCACCCCGCCGCTCGGAATCGGTTAGGTTCCCGCTCTCATGGCCGGAGCGGAGAACGCGGGGCACCTGGTCGAGCTCAAGGATGTCCGGAAGTCCTTCGGAGACAACCTCGTGCTCGACGGCGTCAGCCTGCAGGTGAGCAAGGGAGAGGCGATCGTCATCGCCGGCCCGTCCGGGTCGGGCAAATCGACGATGCTGCGCTCGATCAACGGGCTCGAGACGATCGACGAGGGGGACATCCTCTTCGACGGCCAGTCCGTCGCCCGTGCGGGCAAGGCGCTCTCAGAGCTGCGGGCCGACATCGGCATGGTCTTCCAGCAGTTCAACCTCTTCCCGCACATGACGGTCCTCGGCAACGTCACGCTGGCGCCGATCCGCGTCAAGGGGATCGACAAGGCGGCCGCGTCCAAGCGCGGCATGGAACTTCTCGAGCGCGTCGGCATCGCCGAGAAGGCCGACCAGTACCCGGCGGAGCTCTCGGGTGGCCAGCAGCAGCGCGTCGCCATCGCACGCGCACTGGCCATGGACCCGAAGCTCATGCTCTTCGACGAGCCGACGTCGGCGCTGGACCCGGAGATGATCCGGGAGGTGCTCGACGTCATGCGCGATCTCGCGCGGTCCGGCATGACGATGCTCGTGGTCACTCACGAGATGGGCTTCGCACGCGAGGTGTGCGACCGGCTCGTGTTCATCGACGAGGGCAGAATCGTCGAGGAAGCGCCGCCGGAGGAGTTCTTCCGCGCCGCCAAGAGCGAGCGTGCGAAGGAATTCGTCGACAAGATCATCCATCACTAGGAGGAAACACAGATGAAGGGCAACAGCTTGCGCTGGCTTATCGCCGCGCTGCTCGCAATGGCGGCGTTCGCCGTCACGGCGTGCGGCGGCGATGACGAGAAGTCCGCCGGGGGCGGGACGACCACCCCGGCGGCGACGGAGACCACGGCGGAGGAGTCGCAGAAGTTCGAGGCGGGCACCACGCTCGGCGACATCCAGGCGAAGGGCGAGATCACCATCGGTGTCAAGTTCGACGTCCCGCCGTTCGGCTTCAAGAACACGGGCTCGGGCGACGTCGAGGGCTTCGACATCGACATGGGCAAGGCCATCGCCGAGGACCTCGGCGTCGAGCCGAAGTTCATCGAGGCGATCTCCGACAACCGGATCCCGTTCCTCGAGAAGGGCACGGCCGACGTGATCCTCTCGACGATGACGATCAACGAGGAGCGCGTCGGGCAGATCAACTTCTCCGACCCGTACTTCGTCGCGAAGGGCCGCATCCTGGTCAAGAGCGAGAACGAGGAGATCACCGGCGTCGACGGTCTCGCCGGGAAGAAGGTCTGCACGGTCCTCGGCTCGACCTACGAGGCCACGCTGAAGAGCCAGGCGCCGGAGGCCGACCTCAAGCTCGTCGACTCCTACTCGGAGTGCCTCGAGCTGCTGCAGAACGACACGGTCGAGGCGATCTCGACCGATGACGTCATCCTCACCGGCATGATCATCCAGACCGGCGGCGAGGAGCTCAAGCTCGTCGGCGACGAGCTGACGACGGAGCCCTACGGCGCCGGCATCAAGATGGGCGATCAGGAGCTCACGGACTTCGTGAACGAGACGTTCACCAAGTTCAAGGAGGACGGCCGCTGGAAGGCTTCCTACGACAAGTGGGTCGGTCAGTACACCAAGGAGGATCAGGAGCCGCCGACGATCTCAGTCGACGAGGCCGTCGAGCTGGTCAAGCAGAACGGCAAGTAGCAGCGAGATCGCAGGGTGCCCGTCACGGCGTTCATCGACATCCTCACGGACAACCTCGGCGAGTGGTCGTCGGGGTTCTGGCTCACCACCAGGATCGTCGTGTTCGCCTTCGTCATCGCGATGGTGACGGGCACCCTCATCGCCGCCTTCCGGGTGGCACCGAGCAAGTGGCTGCAGCGGGTGGGTGGGGTGTACGTGGAGTTCTTCCGCAACATCCCGCTGCTCGTGCTCGCCTACATCGTGTTCCTGGGGCTGCGTGACTCGGGGGTCAAGATCGACGGGCTGCTGGCGGGAACGCTGGCGCTCGGGCTCTACACGGCGGCCTACATCGCCGAGTCGCTGCGCTCCGGGGTGTTCTCGGTGAGCAAGGGCCAGATCGAGGCGTCGCTGTCACTCGGCTTGCGCTACGGCGAGACGATGCGGCGGATCATCCTGCCGCAGGCGTTCCGCACGGTCATCTCCCCGATCGGCTCGCTGATCATCGCGATGATCAAGAACTCCGCGGTGATCGGCGTCGCGGTGGCGGTGACCGACCTGCTCAAGACAGGGCGGCTGATCCAGTCGCGCAACTTCCAGACGCTCGAGACCTTCATCTGGGCCGGGATCGGCTACCTGATCCTGACCGGCCTGGTCACGCTGGCCATCCGCATGCTCGAGAACCGGTACGCGATCAAGCGATGATCGCGAAGCATGCACAAGGACCGCCGGATCGCGGAGCATCAGCAAGAGCCGCCGCCAGGCGGCCACCTGGTGGGGCGGTGAGCTGATGCCACTCGCCTTCTTCGACTGGATCGGTGAGAACCGCAACCTGCGGTTCATGTTCGAGGGGTTCCTCACGAACATCGAGATCGCCCTGATCGCGATGGTGCTCGCGTTCGTCCTCGGCCTCGCGCTCGCGCTCGTCCGGCTCACGCGCAACCGTGTCGTGAGCACCCTCGGCGGGGCGTGGATCGACGCCTTTCGGAACCTCCCGCTGATCCTCCTGATCCTCTTCATGGCGCTCTACCTGCCGCCGTCGTGGCGCGACTTCTGGACCGACAACGTTCCGGGCTGGGCGCCCGAGGCGTTCGAGTCGGGCCTCATCCTCGGCGCCTTCCTCGCCCTCATCCTCTACAACAGCGCGGTCCTGGCGGAGATCATGCGCGCCGGCATCCAGTCGCTCGCACGGGGACAGGGGGAAGCCGCCTCGGCGCTGGGGATGTCATACACGCAGTCGCTGCGCCACGTGATCCTGCCGCAGGGACTGCGGCGGATGGTCCCGGCGCTCGTATCGCAGCTGATCACGCTGAACAAGGACACGACGCTCGTGTCGATCATCGGCATCCAGGAGGTCGTGCGCCGTGGACGCCAGGTCGTGGCCAGTGGCGGCAACCCGTTCACGGGCTCCACGGTCGAGGCGCCGATCCTCGAGGTCTTCATCCTCCTGGGGGTCTGGTTCGTGATCGTCAACTACGCGCTGTCGCGTCTCTCGCGCCGGCTCGAGATTCGCGAGCGAAAGCGCTCGGGCGGGGTCAAGCTCGAGCGCGTCAAGGGCCTCGAGGACCAGGTGGCGGCGGACCCGGCGTAGGGAGAGTGGGGTCTGTCGCGTCGGCCTCAGGTCTCGTACTCCACGAGCCGTTCCCGCGCCCGCGAAGCCGCCACCAGGTTGCCCTTGCCGTCGTAGACAATCACGGCCCGGCCCGCCGCGACGGCGGCGTCGGCGCTCCGACCGGCCCGCGCGAGCACCTCCGCGAGATCCAGCAACGCGACCCCGAGCGTATCGGGCGCCTCCACGTCCTCCGCGCGCGCCACGGCCGCGTTCGCGAGCCGCGCGGCGCGCTCGTGGTCGCCGCGATGGGCGGCCACCCGCGCCAGCGCGGAGTCCGCCAGCACGAGCGTGAGCACATCGTCGGGGCCGCCGAGCTCGGCGCCGGCTACGGCATGGTGCTCGGCCTCGTCGTGGCGCCCGAGGTCGCACAGCGAGTGCGCGAGCATCGTCGCGTCCGTGGACGCCAAGGCAGCGTTGCCCAACGCCCGGAGCGCCTCGTAGCCCTCTCGCACCGCCCGCTCCGCCGCCGCCGGGTCACCGGCCAGTCGCTCGAGCGCCCACTTGTTCTGTGCGAGGTTCGCGACCGTCCGGACCATTCCGCGCTCGCGAGCATTTTCCAGGACTGCAGCGTGCAGCGCACGGGCCTCGTCGAAGCGGCCCAGCGCCGCCAGCAGCGTGGCACGTTCCGCGTCGAACCAGACTGAGGTCGCCGCGGCGCCGTGTGTCTCCAGCCACGCGATGCCGTCCTCGACCGGCGTCGGCCCCCAGGCAACTCCCGTCGCCGCCCACGTGAGCATGCTCTCGGCGAGCTGCCGGTCGCCGGAACGGCGTGCGTGGCCGGCGGCGCGCGTGTATGCCTCGACCGCGCCGACGAAGCGGCACTCCCCGATGTGCCGCTGCCCGATCGCGCTCCACAGGGCGGCCAATGCGGCGTCGTCCCCCGACGCCTCGAGCTCGGGCCGCGCGAGCTCGATCACCTCGGTCAGCTCCGCCCCCCGGCCCTGCGGGTCGAGGTGGGTGAAGTAGAACTGCCGCTGGAGGCGCGCGTGCAGCTCCAGCGTGCGGTCGCCGATCGCTTCCGCGCGCGCGATCGCGTAGCCGACGCGCTCCACCGCCTCGGCAGGGCGGCCGGCGTCCGTCAGCGCGCGCGCCAGGACGAGCTCGAGGGCTGGGTCGATTTCTTCAGACTCGCTCAGAGAGACGGCGCGCTCGAGCAGGTTCACGGCGCCCGTGACGTCCCCGAGTTCCAGCGCGCGCCGGCCGGCGGCGGCCAGCCGTCCGGCGCCGGCGGAGGCCAGCGCGGTGGCAACCGCGTCGACCGGCCCCAGCTCGCTGCGATAGCGGAATGCCTGCTCGAGGTGGTAGCCGACGACCTCGTCCTGCTCGACGAGGGTCTGCTCGCGCGCGTCCAGCCACTCGGCGAATCGCTCGTGCAGCGTCGCGCGCGTCGACTTGGCGAGCGCGTCGTAGGCGGCGTCGCGGATCAGCAGGTGGCGGAAGCGGTACGCGTCCTCGCCCGGCAGCACGGTGCGGTCAGGCCGTACGAGATCCTTGCGTACCAGGCGCACGAGGCGGCCCGAGACGTCCGGTTCCTCAGGCACCAGAGCCTGGACGGCGCCACGGTGGAACGTCTGCCCCTCCACGGCGCCACGCTCGAGCACCCGGCGCTCGGCGGGGTCGAGCAGGTCGAGGCGGGCAGCGAGCAGCGCGTGAATCGTCGGCGGGATCCGTCCGTCCCCGGGACCATGCTCGCGCAGCATCGCCGCCGTCTCCTCGATGAACAACGGATTGCCCTCCGCCGTCGCACGGATGCGCTCGCGCACGTCGTCCTCGAGCGGCGCCGAGCTGAGCAGGTTGTCCAGCAGTAGCTCCGTCTCGGCCGCCGAGAGCGGTTCCAGCAGGACCGTGGTGGCGCCGAGCTTGCCACCGGCCCAGCCCGGGCGGAGGTCGAGCAGCTCCGGCCGCGCCATGCACAGCAGCAGGATCGGGGCGCCGCGGCTGAGGTCGGCCATCGTGTCGACCAGGTCGAGGAACGTCGGCTCGCCCCAGTGGATGTCGTCGAACACGACGACCAGCGGCGACTCCAGCGCCGCCGCCTCGAGCAGCTTGCGCGTCGCCCAGGTGATCTGCTCGCTGGACATCGGCTGGCTGGACTCACCGAGCAGCGCCGCGATCGCCGTTTCGGCCTCGGCGTCGTGCATGAGTTGGGACAGACGGTCGCTCCCATCGAGCCCCAACAACTGCTTGACCACCTCGACCACGGGCCAGTACGTGATGCCCTCGCCGTACGACAGGCAGCGACCCCGGAGCACGGTCTCGTCAAGGCCGTCGAGGAACTCCGCCACGAGCCGCGACTTGCCCACGCCCGCCGTCCCGAGCAACGTGAACAGGTGGCACGTCCGCTCGGAGACGACACGGTCCCAGGCGCCGGCCAGCAGCCCCTGCTCGCGAGCGCGCCCGACCAACGGCGAGTCGAGGCGCCGCAGCGGTGTCTCGCCGGCCACCGACAGCAGGCGGTGCGCGCGGACTCCCTCCTGCTTGCCCTTGAGCGCGAGCGGTCCCACCGTCTCGGCGGTGGCGGCTCCGCGCACGAGCGCGAACGTCGCCTCGCCGAGCAGGATCTCGTCGGGCTCGGCCGCCTGCTCGAGCCGCGCGGCGACATTGACCGCGTCGCCCGTCGCGAGGCGCTCCTGCGTCCCGGTCACGACCTCACCGGTGTTGACCCCGATGCGCGACGCGATCGTGGTCCCGTAGTCGCGCGAAAGCTCCTCGTTGAGCGCGGCGAGGCGCTCGCGCATCTCCGCGGCGGCACGGACCGCGCGCAGCGCGTCGTCCTCGCGGGTGACAGGGATGCCGAACACGGCCATGACGGCATCGCCGATGAACTTCTCGACCGTTCCGCCGTGACGTTCGATCGCCCCCGACATCTCCTCGAAGTAGCGGGCCATGACACGACGCAGGCTCTCCGGATCCAGCCGCTCGCCAAGCGCCGTCGATCCGGTGACATCGCAGAACACGACGGTGACGGTCTTGCGCTGCTCGCGCTGCGGCTCGACGGCCAGCGAGATACCGCACATTCCGCAGATGCGAAACCCCGACGGATTCTCCTGGCCGCAGCCGGGACAGACGATCATCACCGCAAACCTACGGGAGATCGGCCACGGTCAGTTCCGGCGGAGCACGTCGTCCAACGCGGCGAGAAGCCGGTCGGCTGCGTCACGCCGGCCTCCCTCGAGGGCGTCGAGCGTCCCTGCCACGCGAGCTAGCACAGCGGTTGAGGGATCCGCGTCGGCTAGGGCCGCCTCCACCCGGCGCGTCGTCTCGAGCACCTCGAGCGCGATGGCGGCCTGGTTGGCGAAGAGCCCGAGCAGGTCGAGCTCGATCAGGCTGAACTGCGTCCGCTGGGGTCGATCGAGCACCGAGAGGACGCCCAGGACGCGCTCGTCGTCGAGCAGCAGTGGCGCGGCCATGATCCCCTTCGGTGCGTAGCCGGTGGTTTCGGCGATCTCGCGCGCGAAGCGCGGGTCTTGCGTGACGTCTTCGACGACGAGTGGCTCTCGTGAGGCGAGCACCCAGCCGACGAGCCCGGTCGAGTCGGGCAGGCGCCGACCGACCAGTGCTTCGGACCCGTTGCCCGTCGCGGCCTCGAAGACGAGCTCGGCGGTGGCCGCGTCGTGGAGCATGATCGAGGAGGCCTGGGCGCCGAAGATCGCACGCGCGACTTCGACGATCGACGTCAGCAGCGAGCTGCGGCCGCGCTGCCCGGCGATGATCCCAGCCGCGACGGCGGTGCGCAGCGCGTCGTCGCTCATGCCGCGGCGCTGACGTTGGAGGCAGCATGCATCAGGGCCGTCTTGAGCTCGAACGGCGTGAGCCCCGGGTGGCGGCCGAGAATCAGCGCGCCGATCGCCGCCATCGTCGGGGTGGCGAAGGAGTTCCCGGTGGCCCGGATCACGGAGTGGTCGGCCCAGGCGATCTCGACGTCGACGCCGCGGGCATGGAACTCGACTGGCGGCAAGGGGTTGTAGAAGTACTCGAGAGGGTCGGCGCCCGAATGGCTGCCGACCGAGATGACCGACGAGAACCGCCACGGGTAGGACGTCACAGGCATGTTGTGGGCGGAGGCGAAGATCGCGCAGGAGCGAAAGTACGCCTCGTCGGCGGCCTCGTGCAGCGCGCCGGCGAATTTCGCCTTCGAGGTGGAGAGCGAAAGGTTGACGATGTCGAAGCCCTGGCTGACCGCCCACCTGACACCTTCGATGAGCACGTTGCCGCCACCGGTGAGGGCGGTCCCGAGGACGCGCACGCTGGTCAGCGATGCGCCGGGCGCGATCGAGCGGATGATCCCGGCGCAGGCGGTGCCGTGGCCGGAGACGTCACCGGCGTCGTCGTCGCGGATGGCAACGTTCTCGTCGACCATCTCCACGACGACGGCGCGGTCGAGGGCGCAGGCGACGAGTGGATGATCGGCGTCCACACCCGAGTCGACGATGCACACGCGGACGCCTTCGCCGCGGGAGTTCCCGAATGCCCAGTCCCGGGACATCTCCCGCGGCCACGAGGTGCCGGCGGTCACCACCGGCACCGCCGACTGACTCAGGGAGTACGCCGGAAGATCCTCATCGAGCCCGCTCAACTGCGGGCTCGACGTGGACGACCGGAGTTCGGTGCAGGCGCGGCCATGGCTGGCGCGGTCGGAGTTACGAGCGCTTGATGTGACCCTCGACGTCCGGGCCGTCATCGCCGCCGTCATCCGCGTCCTCGTTGAGGCGGGAGGTCTTCCTGTGCGCCTCGACGTCGGGCTCTTCGTCCTCCGTGGTCTTCTCGTTGACCTGCGGGTCGTCCGACATGTGGTGGTCCTTCCCGCGGCCCGGGGCCGCTGACTTGAATGCAGTGACCACCTGACGGACGAGGAGTCGACTTTCTTCCATCGGGTCTAGGGTCCCGCCGGTGAGCGTCGATGCGGGATCTCGCAGCGCCGCGTTCCGGGCGATCCTGCGCGACCCCCGGCTGCGGCGGATCCAGCTTGCCGAAGTCGGCTCGCTGCTCGGCGGGTGGAGCTACGTGGTGGCGCTCGGCGTGTACGCGTACGAGGTCGGAGGACCGGTGCTCGTCGGAGTGGCCACCCTCGCGCGCCTGGCTCCCGTGGCGCTGACCGCCTCGCTCAGCGGTGCCTTGGCGGACCGTCTCACACGCCGCGGGCTGATGATCCGCTGCGACCTGGCGCGGGCGGGGCTGCTGTTGGTCATCGCCGGACTGATGGGCGCCGGAGCGCCCGCCGGAGTGGTTCTCGCACTGGTCGCCGTCGCGAGTGCGGTCGGTGCGTGGTTCAGTCCCGCCAAGGCGGCGCTCGTTCCGGCCCTCACACGCAAGCCCGAAGAGCTCACGGCGATGAACGTCGTGTCGGGCGGGATCGAGAACGTGGGGATGTTCGGCGGGCCGGCGCTCGGAGGCATCCTGTTGGCGGCCACCAGCCCGCAGGTCGTGTTCGCGGCGACCGCTTCGGCGCTGCTGTGGTCCGCGTGGCAGGTCCACCGGATCGACTTCGACGAGCCCCGCAAGCCGGTGGCGCTGAACCCGGCGGCGTTGGTGTCAGAGGTGCGTGACGGCATCGCGGCCATCGCCGGCTCGGGGCCGCTGCGGGTGATGATGGGGCTGCTGACCGCGCAGACCTTCGTGGCCGGTGCGCTGAGCGTCCTGGTCGTGGTGGTCGCGATCGGCGAGCTGGAGCGCGGGCCGGAATGGGCGGGCTACCTCGAGGGCGCCGCCGGGGTGGGTGGGATCGCGGGGGCGATCGCGGCGACGACGCTCGTCGGCAGGCGACGCCTGAGCGGGACCTTCGGGCTGTCGATGGTGTTCTGGGGCGCTCCCCTCGCGCTGCTGGCGATCGTGATCAGCCCGGTTGCGGCGCTTGCGGTGATGTTCGTCAACGGAGTCGCCAACAGCGTCGGCGACGTCGCCTACCTCACCATGCTCCAGCGTGCCGTGCCCGAGGACCGCATCGCCCGTGTGTTCGGTGGGCTCGACGCCGTCCTCATCGGGGCGATGGCGCTGGGTGGCCTTGCGTGTTCGTTGCTCGTCGAGGCCGTGGGGATCAGCGTCGCCCTCGCCGTCTTCGCGCTCCTGCTTCCGGCTCTGACCGCGGTGGCATGGCCCGGGTTGCGCCGGATCGACGCGGACGCGCCGCCCCCGCCCGAGCGTGTGCTGACGCTCTTGAGGGCCGTCCCGATGTTCGGCGTCCTGCCGGCTCCGGTGCTCGAGGCCCTGGCGTTCGCTGCGACCCACGTGGACATCGCCGCCGGTGAGGCCGTCTTCTCGCAGGGCGATCGCGGCGACCGTTATTACGTGGTGGACAGCGGAGCGGTCGACGTACTCGTCGACGACCGGCGCGTGCGCGAGCAGGGGCCGGGGTCGGGTTTCGGGGAGATCGCCCTCGTCCGCGACGTCCCGCGGACCGCGACGGTTCGTGCGCTCGGACCGGTGTCGCTGTGGGCGCTCGAGCGTGACGACTTCCTGGCTGCCCTTGGAGGGACCCCGGAGAGCGCCGACGGCGCCGAGCGCATCGCCGCAGCCCGTCTGAGTTATGCGCGGCCGGCGCTCGGCGCGCTCTGATCGCCGTCCAGTTCGGCGCGCAGCATCGCCAGTGCCCGTGAGATCCGGCTCGCGACCGTACCCGGCGGGATATCCAGCGCCTCGCCGATCGTCCGGTAGCTCTCGTCTTTTGCAAAGAAGCGGTCGAGGATCTCGCGCGAGTGGTCGGGAAGCTGGTCGAGCGCCGCCCGCACGGTCAGGGCGTCGTCGATCTCGGCGAGACGGTCCTCGACGCCCGCCAGGCGATCGATGTCGCCGTCGGCCGTCGGGCTGACGCGGGCTGCCGCCCGCAGGCGGTCGACGCAGAGCCGGCGGGTCAGCTGCCCGATCCAGGCGAGGATCGCACCGTCGTCGCGGATGCGGTCGAGGTGTTCGAACGTGCGCGCGAACACCTCCTGGAAGACGTCCTCCGCATCCTCGGCGCCCAGCCGGTAGCTCCGGATCGCGATGGCATGCACGTAGCGGCTGTGTCGCCGCACCAGGGCCGACCAGGCCGTCGCGTCTCCGGCGCGGCAGCGGGCCACGAGGGTGCGGTCGTCAGGCGCCGAGGTTGGCACGTCAGCAACCATGTTTTCAGTTTCGGGTCCGGCGCCGATGCGTGAGCGGTAACGTCGGATCCATGACCGTCTCGCACTGGCCGCCGATGGACGACGCCCTGGCCAGCGTTGCCGCCGGTGGCCCGGGTGCCGGGGCCGGAGCGGCCGCCGCCGCGGCCGCGGCGCTGGCCGCGGCGGTCGTCGAGATCGTCGCGCGGGCCTCGGGCGCCACCTGGCCCGAGTCGGCGGCCGTGGCGGCGCAGGGCGCCGCGTTGCGCATGCGTGCCGGCCGGCTCGCCACCGACAACGCCGACGTCTTCGCCGCTGCGCAATCTGCCCTCGCCGTCGCGCGGCTGCAGACGGAGAAGCCGGGATTGCTCGGGCGTGCGCTCGAGCGGGCCGCAGCCGTCCCGCTCGCCGTCGCCGACGTGGCCGCGGACATCGCCACGCTCGCCGAGCACGCTGCGCGTCACAGCGATCCCGATCGCCGGGCTGACGCTGCCGCTGCGGCTGTGCTGGCGGCGGGCGCCGCGCGCGCGGCCGCGCACCTCGTGACGGTCAACCTCACGAGTCATCCTGACGACGAACGGGTCTCAGGCGCCCGAAACGCTGCGACCAGCGCCCGGGCCGCGGCGGATCGCACGATCTCACTCTCGGGCTGACGGGGTCAGGCCTCACCGAGCCGGTCGCGCACCTTGGCCGCGTCTCGCCTCGTGGGCTCGTGGGCGCTGCGCATGGCCGCCTCGAGCCCTTCGAGTACCTGTTCGAGCAGAGCGGCGTCCTCGCGGCAGAGTTCGACGAGGGAATCGGCGTCGAGCTCGGCGAGCGGCAGCAATTCGGCCGCACGCACCCACGCCTCCGGAGCCGGCGGCAGCGCCGCCAGCAGGTAGGCCAGGCGGGCTTCGTCCAAGGGCTCGGGTTCGCTCACACCCTTCAAGACGCGCGAGCGGCCCGATTCCTTCCAACCGCAGGTTCGGTAACCTCGCCCGCCCATGCCCGTCACGGTCGAGCAGCTCCGACAGGTTCCGATCCTCGCCAAGCTCGGAAAGCGATCGCTCGCCCTGGTGGCCAAGCAGATGCGCGAGCGACGCCTGCCGGCCGGGTCGGAGATCGTCGTCCAGGGCGAGGCGGGTGTCGGCTTCTTCGTGCTCTTGGAGGGCGAAGCCGACGTGGCGGTCGACGGCAAGCCCCGCCGCACGCTGTACGCCGGGGACTACTTCGGCGAGATCGCGCTGATCAGCCGCGATCCCACCCGCTCGGCGACGGTCGTCGCGAAGACCAACGTCGAGATCGCCGGGCTGGCGAGCTGGCAGTTCCGACCGCTCGTGCGCGAGCAGCCCGACATAGCGTGGACGTTGCTCGAGACGCTCGCCACGCGCGTGAGCGACGACTCCGCCTGACGACCCGCCCTCTCGTCAGCCGGGCCGCGTCGTCAGCCCGCGAAACCGCCGGGGCCTCGCTGAGGCCGGGACAGCGCGATCGAGGTGTTGGGGGCCACTCGGTACCGCAGCCGCAGCGTCCTCGAGGGGGTGTTGTCGGTGAAGCGGACCCGCACGGTGAGCACATGGATTCCCGCGCCGGTGCGCACCAGCGCGGAATTCCGGCCGCTCTGCCGCTGGATGCGCTTGCCGTCGACGAAGAAGACGACCTGCCCGATGAGCACGCCGTCGACGGTGACCTTGAACTGACCCCTCACGGTCCGCTTGATGCCGTAACGGGCGATTGTCATGGCGACCGAGCGCGGGGAGGTCGTCAGCAGCGCCGCGCCGTCGCCGGCGGCGACCGTGCCCGTCTCGCCGGTTCCGGTCGTGCCGGTTTCGGTCGTGCCGCCGGGCGTAGTGCCGGATCCTGTCGTGCCGCCGGACGTCGTGTCCCCGCCTGTCGTGGCTTCCCCGCCAGAGGTGGTGCCGGCCGCACAGCGCGCCGCGGTGACCGTGTCGTTGTTCAGCGTCACCGCGCCGTTGCGGGCCAGCAGCCTGCCGTCGACCGTCACGGCGTTGTTGACCGAGATCGAGTTGAGCGCCAGGAGGTTGCCGACGAACACCGAGGAGGTCCCGAGCGTCGCCGAGCTGCCGATCTGCCAGAAGACGTTGCAGGCCTGCGCCCCGTTGATGAGCTTGACCCGGCTGCCCGACGCGGTGGTCAGCGCCGAGGCGACCTGGAAGACGAACACGGCATGGGGGTCGCCCTGCGCGTCGAGCGTCAGGACGCCGGTCAACCCGGCCGACGAGGAGGACTTGTAGACACCGCGCGTCACGGTCAGCCCGCCGAGCTCGCCGGGCAAAGCGACCGGCGGGGTACGACCGGCCGCGTCGTCGTAGGCGATCGTCAGGTCGGCCTGGGCCTGGGCAGAGACGGCGTCGGCCGCATGGATCGAACCGTTGACCGTGCCGGGCGGAAACCCGGTGATCGCCGTCCCCGGATTGACCCCGAGATCGCCGTTGATCGTCGACGGCCCGGTGTTGGTCACCGTCGAACCCGCCAGGACGGCGAAGCTGTCAGCCGTCCCCAGCCCCACCGGCGGCTGTGCGGCCCACGCCGCACCCACGAGCAGAGCCAGCATCAACATCCCGGACAGCGCAAGCAGCCAGAGCGTCCTCCTGGCGCCTCCGCTCGGCGCCGCCGACAGTCGTTTGTCGGGAGAGTCTTCCGGTCGCACGGTCATTGCTAGCTCCTATCACGCGCCTTCCTGGCGCTCATGGTGCGGCGTGTCCTGAGGTATGGCCGTTGCCCGCGGGCAGATTACACGAGGAGACCGCCCTCGATCTCCAGACGCTCGTTACGCCCGGAGTCCTACTCGTTCGGGGTCAGATGCACCTCGCCCGCGCGCAGCGCGAGCATCGCGCCGTCGTCGCGGTGGACGATGAGGTTGCCGTCCTCGTCGATGCCGCCGCCCGTGCCGGCGCCGTTGGCCCAGGCGATCCGGCGGTCGAGCAGGGCGTCGCGGGTGCGGAGTGCGGCGAGGCTGGCTTCGCGCGGCTCGCCGAGCCGCACCTCCAGCGCGGTGAGCAGCTCGCTCAGCGCCGGCTCGAGCGCGGACGGATCCCGCCCGAGCGTCCCCGCCCGCTCCCGTACGTCATCTGGCAGGTCGCCGACGTCCACGGCGACGTTCACCCCGATGCCGAGCACGGCCCATCCCTCCTGTGGCCGCCCCTCCACGAGCACCCCGGCGAGCTTGCGCCCTCCGGGATCCAGGATGTCGTTGGGCCACTTGACCCGGGTCTCGGGCCCTGCGAGGTCGGCCACCGCGAGTCCCGCGCGCAGCGACAGGAGGTCGTCGGACGTCCGCAGCACGAGCGAGAGCAGCAGCGCTCGGCCGGGTGGGGCGCTCCAGGTGCGGCCCTGACGCCCGCGGCCCGCGGTCTGCTCGGCGGCGGTGACGAGCGTGCCGTGCGGCGCGCCCGCGGAGGCCAGCTCACGCGCCCTGGCGTTGGTGGAATCCGTCGACCGCAGATGCAGTCGAGGACGCCCTAGCGCGGCGCTCATGCGGGCAGGATCCGCAGCTCGTCGCCCGGTCGCAGCAGCAGGTCTTCCGCCGCGTCACCCGTGTTGACGGCGACGGCGAGCATCCGCGAGGCGTCCTCGTAGACGAGGATCTCGCCCGGCGCCACATCGGCGAAGGAGCGGGCGAACTGCCCGCCCACCGACCGCCCTCCGAGGTCGATCCGGACGGGATGGCCGAGCCGCAGCGCCGTGCGCGCGAGCTGCTCGTGGGCGACGTCGAGCTGGACGTTGCCGAAGGTGTCGACCGCGACGGCGCGCGCCGTGAGCGAGCCGTCCGGCTCCACGCGGGCGCTCGTCCGGTCAAGGGCAACGAGGTCGGCGGGATCGAGCGGCGGCCCGGCGTCGGCCAGCGCCTCCCCGGAGGCCAGGCGCGCGGCCACCGGGGCGAACACGTCCCGTCCGTGGAAGGTCGCGGACACGGGTTCGAGGCGCCACGGCGAGCTACCGATGTCGACCACCTCGGCCACCCCGCCGAAGCGCCCGGCCGCCGGCAGGAGCAGGCCGTTGTCGGGCCCGACGAGCAGCCGGTCCTCCTTCTCGGTCCGTAGCGCGATCGCCCGGCGGCGCGCTCCGACCTCCGGGTCGACCACCGCCAGATGCACGCCGGGTGCCGCGTACGGCAGGGCGCGCTCGAGCGCCAGCGCTCCGGCCAGGACGGCGTGGCGGGGGACCCCGTGGGAGATGTCGATGATCCGCGACCCGGGGGCCAGCCGCGCGATGACCGCGTGCACGACGCCGACGAACTCGTCGGCGTGGCCGTAGTCGGAGAGAAAGGTGATCGGGCGCGCCACCGGGCGCGGGACGCTACCCGCGGGGCCGCCCGCTCGCTCCCTGGGCGGCAATCATCCCGCCGGCAGCACGCGCGCCCGCCCGCTCTGCTTCGCGCGGTAGAGCGCCTCGTCCGCGGCGCGGTACAGGCCCTGGAGGTCCTGGGCATCCGTGCGGTATTCGGCGACCCCGGCGCTGAACGTCAACCGAAGGGGCACCCCCTCCTCGCCGGGCAGCTCGAGCGCCCGGAAGGCGTCGAGCAGCGCCTCGATGCCCCGGACCCCGTCGTCGCTCCCCATCCCGTAGAGCCCGAGCATGAACTCCTCGCCGCCCCAGCGGCCGACGACGTCCTCGCCGCGAAACCACTGGAGCAGGAGTTTGCCCAACATTCGCAGCACCGAGTCGCCGTGCGCATGACCGTGGAGGTCGTTGATGGCCTTGAAGTGGTCGATGTCGAGGATCGCGACCGAGAGCGGATGCTCGTAGCGATCGGCCAGCAGCAGCAGCAGGCGGGCGAGGTCGACGCTGGCCTTCCGGCGGTTCGGGACCCCGGTCAGCGTGTCCTGTTCGGCGAGCTCGCGGAGCAGGCGGGCGCGCTGGATCCGGTTGCGGATCCTGCCGACCAGCTCGGCCGGGACGATCGGCTTCGCGACGAAGTCGTCTGCCCCGGACGCGAAGAGGCGGCGGACGGTCTCCGGGTCCGTGTGGGCCGAGAGGAACAGGACGGAAAGGTCGTGATACCGCGGGTCGTTCCGGACGACCCGGCAGAGGTCGATGCCGCTGACGCCGGGCATGTCGATGTCGAGGATGACGAGGTCGGGCGTCGTCTCTTCGAGCATCTCCCACAACCGCTCGGGGTCGTGGAGGCCTGTCACTTCGATGCCGGCGGGGCGCAGCAGCGTGTCGAGCGCGGCGAGGATCTCGGGATCGTCGTCGAGAGCGAGGACCTCGGCGCCGATCGTACCCCGTTGTTCGAACCGGGCCGCAACGGTGCTCAGCAATGCGGCGGCGGACGTCGCCCGGTGCAGGAAGCCGGCATCGCTCCGTGCGATCAGTTTCAGTCGCCCGCGCAGAGAGTCGTCCGTGCCGAGCGCGAAAGCCGGAGCCGACGTGTCCTCTGCGAGGCGTTCGAGCAGATCCAGCCGCGCACCGTCCGCTTCGTCGGCTCCGAGGTCGACCAGCACGGCCGCGGGCGGATCTCGCCGCACCTGCGCCAACGCGGCGACGGCATCCTCTGCGGTGTGCATCATCAGGCCTCGTGCCGTCGCCTGGGCCGAGAGCCGGCCCGCCAGCTCGCCGTCGGAGGTCACGAGCATGATCGAAGTCGGAAGATCGAGGCCGGTGTCCGGTTCCCGAGGCCCGACTTTCGCCCTCGCCGGGGCGGGGACGGCCGGGCCGCGCGCGATCTCCCTCTGCAGGGCCAGCAGCGTCTCCGCCAGCCGCGGCACCAGCTCGTGTGACAGCCGGCCCGGCGCCAGGCCCTCCTCGAGTTCTCGCGCGAGCTCACTTCCCGCCGGCAGGCCGAACGTGCCGAGCGCTCCGGCGAGCTTGTGCGCCTCGCGCTCGGCCTCTTCCCGCAGGGGCTCGGCAAGGCTTCCCGAGCGCAGCTCGCGCAGCGCCGATTCGATCACGTCAGCCCGCCTGATGAACGCTCCGCTGCGGCGCTCCCAGAGCGCGAGCAGGGCGGCGGCGAGATCGGTGTCAGGTCCAGCCAAGGGCATCCGCGAGCTGCGCTGCGAGCTGCATCGGGTCGAACGGCTTCGTGAGGACGGCCGCGACGCCCAGGTCCTCGAATATGCGCCGGTCGGCCGACTGCACCTTGGCAGTCAGGAGCACCACCGGGATCGCGGCCGTGCCTTCGGCCTCCTGGAGGCGCCGGAACGTCGTGGGCCCGTCCATGCCCGGCATCATCACGTCGAGCAGGATCGCGTCGGGTGGGTCGGCTGCGGCCAGTTCGAGCGCCTCGGCCCCCGACGAGGCGGTGCGCACCTCATAGCCGCCGATGACCTCGAGGCTCATCGTCGCCACCTCCCGGATGTCGTCCTCGTCATCGACTATCAGGATTCGCTTCGGCATCCCCGTCCTCCGTTGATCGCAATACCGGTCGCAGCTGTCCCAGGACGCGCTGCTCGAGCTGCCCCGGCGACACGTGTGCCTTTGACAGCACCTCTGTCACGCCCTTCTCGCGAAGCTTCTGCAGATCTTCGCCCATCAGGATCGCGAGCGCGGCGACCACCACCGTGGAGCCTTCCGAGGCTGCTGATCGGGAGGCTCATGAACCTGCCACCGTAGTCCGGAGGATGGCGGTCACGAGGCCGTCGGGCGTGTGCGGATCCGCCTCGAGATCGGGCTCGCGCCCGTGGGCGCGCAGCTCGTCCGAGGTGGCGGGGCCGATGGACGCCAGGCGCGGTCCTTCTGGCAGCGTCCCGCCGCAGGCGTCGGCGAGGAAGCGAACGGTCGACGCGGAGGTGAAGGTGACGAAGTCGGCGCGGGTCGCGCGGGCGAGGGTCTCCGCGTCGAGAGGCTCGGCCACCGTCTCGTAGAGGACGAGCAGGTCGACCTCGGCGCCGCGCGCGCGCAGGCCGTCGGGGAGGACGTCGCGGCCTTCGCGCCCGCGGACGAGAAGCACCCGCCCGACGGGTGTCCCATCGAGCGCCTCGAGCAGCCCTTCGGCGACCGGCCGGTCTGGCACGACGTCGGCGACGACCCCATGTGCGCGCAGGGCCCGGGCCGTCCCCGGGCCGATCGCGGCGACCCGGGCGCCCGCCAGGTCGCGCGCATCCCGGCCGCGCTCATGTAGGCGCTCGAACAGCGCGTGAGCACCGTTGGGCGACGTCACGATCACCAGGTCGTAGCCGCCGCAGGCAGGCAGGTCGAGGGCGTCGACCGGTTCGACGCGGATGGCGGGCGCTTCGACCACCTCGGCCCCGAGGGCGCGCAGCCGCGCGGCCATCGGGCTGGCCTGCGCCCGCGCGCGCGTCACGGCGACGGTGACGCCGTGCAGCGGTCGGCGCTCGAGCCAGGCGATCTCCTCGCGCAGCGCCGCTACTGGACCCACGAGCGTGATGGCCGGCGCCCGCACCCCCGCGGCGTCCTCGGCGACGGCGCCCAGCGTGGAGAGGACCGTGCGCTGCCCGGGCATTGTCCCCTGCTCGATCACCGCGACGGGCTCGGACGCGGGGCGGCCGCACTCCTGCAGCCGGGCGGCGATCCGCGGCAGCGCCTTGACCGCCATGTAGAAGACGAGGGTGCCGGGGAAGCCTGCCAGTGCGGGCCAGTCGATCGCCGTCTCGGGCTTGTCCGGATCCTCGTGGCCCGTGACGAAGGCGACGGCGCTCGCGATGCCGCGCTGCGTCACCGGCACGCCCGCGTAGGCGGGGGCGGCGACGCCCGCGGTCACGCCCGGGACGACCTCGAAGTCGATTCCCGCCTCGCGCAGCACCTGCGCCTCCTCGCCGCCGCGGCCGAACACGAACGGGTCGCCGCCCTTGAGCCGCACGACGACCTCCGCCTCACGGCCGTGCGAGACGAGCAGCGCGTTGATCTCGTCCTGGGGCATCTGCGGGCCGCCGCCCTGTTTGCCGACGTAGACGAGCTGCGCGTCAGGCCGCGCACGGTCGAGCACGCCGTCCGGGATCAGCCGGTCGTAGAGGACGACGTCGGCGGCGGCGATGAGCTCCGCCGCGCGGACGGTCATCAGTCCGGGGTCGCCCGGGCCGGCGCCGACGAGAAAAACCGTCACCAGTTGGCCACCTTCGGTGGCTCTTGCTGATGCTCCGCGATCACGGTCGGGCGGCCGCCAGGATCTCCATCGCGCCCGCGGCGAGCATGCGGTGCGCGAGCGTCTCTCCGTCGAAGCCCTCGACCTCGTCGAGCACCCACGCCGAGCCGTCCGGGCGCCCGACGAAGCCGCGCACCCGATCGCCGTCGGCGTGGATGCCGACGGGCGTGTGGCAGTCGGCTCCGAGCACCCGCACCGCGGCGCGCTCGGCAGTCAGGCACGCGAAGGTGGCCCCGTCGTTGAGCGCAGCGGTGCGCTGGTCGCCTGTCCGCGCCTGGAGCGCGAGCACTCCCTGGCCCGCGGCGGGAACGAAGAGCTCGCCGTCGAGGGCCCGGCCACGCTCATCTCGCCCGAGGCGAGCGAGCCCGGCTGCGGCGAGAACGAGCGCGTCGACCTCCCCGTCGGCGAGCTTGCGCAGCCGCGTGTCCACGTTTCCGCGCAGCTCGACCACCTCGCGCTCAGGATCCTCGGCCATCAGCTGCGCGCGGCGGCGCAGCGAGGACGTCCCGATGCGGCGCCCGTCGCCGATCAGGAGGTCGTGCGCCGCGGCGCGTGGGGGCGTGGCGACGATCTCCGTCCCCTCGGCGAGCTCGCCCGGCACGTCCTTGGCGGAGTGCACCGCGACGTCGATCTCCCCGGCCACGAGCGCGGCCTCGATCGCGTCGACCCAGCGGGACTTGTCGCCGGTCATGCCGGCGTCCCCCGACGTGCGCAGCACGACGATCTCACCACCAATGCGCTCGGCCACCCAGTTCGCCTGCGCGAGGGCCAGCGCGCTTCCGCGCGTGCCGATGCGCACCGCGGTCAACCTGCGCGGCGCGGACGCAGCTCGTGCACGTCCGCGGCGGGCGCCTCCTCGGCACCCGCCGGCTCCTCGAGGCCGAACAGCTCGCGCAGGACCTGCATGCGCGCGTGGCGCTGCTCCGGCCCGGCCTGCTTGACGCGCAGGGTCGGCTCGTGGAGCAGCCGGTTGGCAACGGCGCGGGCGACTGCCTCGACGCGCTCGCGGTCGCGCTCGCCCAGGGACTCCCAGCGCGACTCGTTCTCGGCGAGCACGGAGGCGACGACGGCGTCGGCGTGGCCGCGCAGGGCAGCCACCGTGGGCATCACCTCGAGCGAGCCGAGCCAGACGGCGAAGGCCTGGATCTCCTCCTCGACGAGCCCTTCCGCCTTGCGCGCCTCGCCGCGGCGCACGTGCTGATGACGGTCGACCACGGCGCGCAGGTCGTCCATGTTCGCGAGCGTCACACCCGGCAGTTCGGCGCAGGCGGCGTCGATGTCGCGCGGGACCGCGAGGTCGATGAGCAGGATCGGCCGCCCGGCCCTTGTTCCCATGACCGCGGCGAGCTCCTCGCTCCCGATCAGGACGTGCGGCGACGAGGTGGAGGACACCACGATGTCGGTCTGCACGAGCTCCGCGTCCAGCCGGTCGAAGGACACCGTGCCACCACCGAAGCGGTGCGCCAGCGCCTCGGCGCGGTCGCGCCGCCGGTTGGCGACGAACATGGTCTGCACGCCCTTTGCGTGCAGCGCGGTCGCGCACAGCTCGGCGGTCTCGCCGGCGCCCACGATCAGCACCCGCCGGTCGGCGAGGTCGCCGAGCGTGTCGGCGGCCAGATCGACCGCGACCGAGGCGACGGAATAGCGACCCGCGGCGATCGCCGTCTCCGTGCGCACGCGCTTGCCCGTGGCCAGGGCGGCACGGAAGAGCTTGTTGGTCAGCGGCCCGCTGGTCTTGGCGGTGAGCGCCTGCTCGTAGGCCCGCTTGACCTGGCCCTGCACCTCAGCTTCGCCGATCACCATGGAGTCAAGGCCCGCCGCGACGCGGTAGAGGTGGCGCGCGGCGTCGCAGTTGCGGAAGGAGTAGATCGCCTCGACGAGCTCCGTCGGGCGGATGCCGGCACCCCGCGCGAGCATCGCGAGCACCGTCGACTCGGCTTCGACGGGGTCGCTGACCACGAGGTAGAGCTCGGTCCGATTGCACGTCGACAGGACGACGGACTCGAGGATCTCGGGGTGCGCGGCGAGGTCGTGCAGCATGGCCTCGGCCCGGCTGTCGCTGAGAGCGATGCGCTCCCGCACGCCGATGGGGGCGGTGTGAAACGACGCGCCGAGGGCGAGCAGCTCGCTCACGCGCCGCCGTCCCGCTGCTCGAGCAGCCGCGCGATCTCGTCGACCTCCTGCTGGATGCGCGACTGGCGCACGGCCATGATGGCCACGTAGGCGAGCACGAGGGCGAGAAAGACGAGATATGCCCCGGCCACGTACGGGCCGGCGTCGTCGAGCGGGAGCGCGGGCATCAGACCTGCTGCGGCGCGGCGCTGCGGCCGAGCGCCAGCCCGTCGTCCTCGCCCGCGAGCCGCCGGCGCATGCCGCGCAGCTGGATGCGCGTCGACTTCGCCGAGAGCTCGTACTTGCAGAGGGTGATGAACAGGATCGCCATGGCGACCAGCGACAGGAGGAAGGTGATGCGCATGGAGCCGGGCATCGCGCCGCCCGTGGTGGAGAGCACGCGCGGGTGGGTGAGCGACTCCGCGAGGCGTACGGCCATGAAGTTGAGCGGGACGAAGGCACCGCCGACCACGGCGAACACGGCGGCGTAACGCGCCTGGCGCTCCGGGTCCTCGATCGAGAAGCGAAGGGGCTGGTAGCACGCGAACAGCAGGAAGACGATCAGGAAGGACACGAGAGTCGGCTCGTCCCAGACCCACCAGTGGCCCCACGCCGCCCTGGCCCAGATGGACCCGGTCGCCAGGGCCCCGACACCGAGGATGAGCGCCTGGTGGATCGCCACGTAGGAGCGCAGGTCGTGCGCGCGGTCGCCTGAGCGCAGGTGCTTCAGGCCGTAGATCCCGCCGGCCACGAACCCGCACAGGGCAACGATCGCCAGCGGCACGTGCAGATAGAAGATCTTCTGGATGAAGCCCTGGTCCGCGTCGTTGGGCGCATAGAAGAAGACCATCGCGAACGCCGCCGTCAGGATGACGGCGGAGGCGATGGAGAGGGTCTTCAGCCCCCGGCCGAACGTGGGACGCATCAGTCCTCCAAGAGGAAGTCGAACAGGGCGAAAGCGAGCAGCCCGAAGACCACATCGTATAGGGCCAGGACGATCAGCCACCGTCCCACCAGCGGCTCCGCGCCGCCCTCGAGCAGCAATGGCGCGGTCGCCTGCGCCGCTGCGATGACCACGGGGATCATCAGCGGCAGCGCGAGCAGCGGCACGATCAGGTCGCGCGCACGGGTCTGGACCGCCAGCGCGCCCACGAGCGTCCCCACCACGGCGATGCCGAGATCGGCGAGCAGGAGCACGCCGAGCAGCTCGGGCAGCGCCTGTCCGGGGCCCGGGCCGAGCAGCAGGACGACGAACGCCGGGACGGCGATCGCCTCGAGCGCGACGAGGAAGACGAGCAGCACCGTCGCCTTGGCGAGGAAGAGCGAGAACCGGTCGACGGGCGCCATCAGGAAGCCGTCGAAGCCGCCCTGCTCGCGCTCGGCGACGAAGAGCCGGTTGATGGCCAGGACCGCGGCGAACAGCAGCGTCATCCACAACACCCCGGCCGCCAGGTCCCCCTCAACCGTCTCGCGGTCCAGCGCGAAGTGGAAGAGGACGAAGCAGACGACGGCGAAGATCGCCATCGCCGGCAGCGTCTCCCACGTGCGCAGCTCGAGCCGCAGGTCCTTGCGGATGATGGCCGCGGCTGCGCTTCTCATCGGTAGAGCTCCTTGACCCGTGCGGCGTCGACCTCGGCGACGGGTGCGACGAAGGCGGCGCGCGATCCCTTGAGGCCGAGCACGAGGTCGGCGGCGGCCAGGCCCTCGTCCACGTCGTGGGAGATGAGGACCCGGGTGGGGCCGGACAGGAGTGGCTCGACGAGCGCCGCCGCCCCGGGGTCGAGGTTGGCGAACGGCTCGTCGAGCAGCAGCACCTCGGGCTCGTGCAGCAAGGCGCGGCAGATCGCCACCCGCTGTGCCATGCCGCGCGAGAGCATGCGCACGGGCTCGTCGGCGCGCCCGGCCATCTGCACGCGCTCGAGCAGGTCCTCCACGCGGGTCGCGGCGACCCGGTGCAGGCGCGCGTGGAACGTGAGGTTCTCGCGCGCGCTCAGGTCGCGGTAGAGCAGGGGATCATGGGCGAGCAGGCCGATGCGCCCGCGGACGGCGTAGGCGTCGTCGGGCAACGGGTGCCCGAGCACGCGGACGCTGCCCGCCTGGGGGCGCAGCAGCGTGGCGAGGATGCGCAGGAGCGTCGTCTTGCCCGCCCCGTTCGGGCCGAACACCGCCAGCGTCGCCCCCGCGGGCACCGTGACGCTGACATCGCGCAGGACCACGCGCTCCCCGTAGGCGCGGCCGACGCCCGTGAGTTCAATGGCCATGGCGCGAGCGGCCCTGCAGCGTCGCGACCGCGTGCTCGAGCGCGGGGGCGATGACGCCGAAGAGTTCGTCCACCGCCTTCGGCGAGCCGGGGAAGTTGACGATCAGCGTCCGCCCGGCGATTCCGGACACGCCGCGCTGGAGGATTCCGTGCGGCGTGCGGCGCAGGCTCTCGGCCCGCATCGCCTCGGCGAAGCCCGGCGCGTCGCGCTCGATGACCGCGCGCGTGGCCTCCGGCGTCACGTCGTCGGGGGTCAGGCCGGTGCCGCCCGTGGTGAAGACGAGGTCGCAGCCCTGGCCCACGTACTCGCGAAGACGATCCTCGATCAGCGCGGCGTCATCGGGCACGACCTCCATGCTCACGATCTCACAGCCCGCGGCTTCGGCGTGGGCGGCAAGTCCGGGCCCCGACCGGTCTTCGCTCTCGCGCCGTGAGACCGAGGTCGAGACGGTCAGAACGGCGGCGCGCACGCTGTGCAGGCTACCGGCGTCTCAGGCTTCAGGCTCAGGCCGGGGCGGCGGTCAGCTGCGCGGCGGCGATCAGGTCGCGCACGGCGCTTTCGTCCCCCGCGCGGATCAGCTCGACCGGGTCGGGGTCGCCGTTGACGATGCCTTCGAAGAACGCCTTGCGGTCCTGGTAGGTCGGCAGCGTCCCCTTCGCCCATCCACGCGTCTCGTTGAGCAGGACGGCGAGGCGAGCGTACGGTTCGCCGAAGGCCTCGGCGATCTCCCGCTTGATGCGCTTGGCCAGCGCGGGCGAGGCGCCGGCCGTGGAGATCGCGATGGCGAGCGGCCCCGTCCGGACGATCGCCGGGAGGATGAAGTTGCACAGGGGCGGGACGTCGACGATGTTGACGAGCATCGCGAGGCGCTCCGCGTCCTCGTAGACGCGGATGTTCACGTCGGTGTCGTTCGTCGCGGCGATCGCGATGAACGTCGCCTCGAGGTCGCTCGTCTCGTAGGTCCTGCGCTCCCACGCGATCGAGCCCTCTTCCGCGAGACGGTGCAGCTCGGGGTGCGCCTCGGGTGCGATCAGGGTGACCCGGCCGTCGCAGGCGAGCAGTCCCTCGACCTTCTCCAGGCCGATGTCGCCGCCGCCGACGACCACGCAGCGGCGTCCCGTGAGCTTCAGGCAGGCGATGTAAAACGGCGTGTCGAGCATGTCGCGCACGCACGTCTGGTCGCAGATCCCGCGACGGAACTGGCAGACGCACTCCTTGCCGGCGTAGGCCTGTGCGGGCATGGACCCGAGAGTAATCGGTCGGGATGGGGCGCCCGTAGATTGGACACACCCATGACTCCCCCGGGGTACTTCACCGACGACTCGATGCTGCGGCGCCTCCAGCGCGAGCACGTCGTTGGCCTGGCCGGGCCCCGTTCGCTGCTCATGCAGGCGACCCATCCCGTGGCCTTCGCCGGCTTCTTCGCCCTCACCGGCTCGCTCGAGGATCCGTACGGCCGCCTGCAGCGGACGGCCCGCGTGCTCGACGCGATCGGATTCGGGTCCCGTGAGGAGGCCGACCGGGCGACGCGGCGTGTGCGCGCGATCCACAGGCGTCTGCGCGGCGAGCTCGCCGAACCGGTCGGGCGCTTCCCGGCGGGTACCCCGTGGGCCGCGGACTCGCCCAAGCTGCTGCTGTGGATTCTCGGAACGCTCGTCGAGTCCAACCTCCTCGTCTACCAGCGCTACGTGGGGCCGCTCACGCGCGACGAGCGCCAGGCCTACTGGGAGGACTTCAAGGTCGTTGGGAAGCTGTTCGCGCTGCGCCGGCGCGACATGCCGGACACGATCGAGGACTTCGAGGCCTACATGGCCGCGATGCTCGCGTCGGGCGACCTGCACGTGAGCCCGCAGGCGCGCGAGCTGGCCATCGACGTCGTCATGCGGCCGCCGCTGCCGGGGGTGCTGCTGCCGGTGCGCGAGATGATCAACCAGGTCACCGTGGGTCTGCTTCCGGCCGAGATCCGGCGCCTCTACGGGTTCCGCTGGGACCCCGTGCGCGCGGCGGCCGTCCGCGGCCAGCAGGAATACCTGCGCCGGGCGGTCGTCCCCGCGCTGCCGCGCAAGTTGCGCTTCGTCCCCTCGTCGCAGCTCGGCTAGATCCGGCGGCCCTCGCGGTACAGCCGGACCGCCAGGCGGGCGATCGGCAGTACGCCCGTGCGCAGCGACGTCAGGCGCTCGCTCTCGCGCCCGTGGAGGATCCGCGCCGTGGCGGTGGACGCGCGCACGAGCAGCGGGTCGTGGGGCAGCCAGCGGGCGGAGCGCAGCGTCGTCGGCTGCGACGCGAGCTGGCGGGGGACGGCGTAGCGCGCGAGTCGCACGGGGGCGGCCGAGGCGGCCGAGCCGTGCTCGTTGACCCACGCAACCTGCGCGCGGAGCGAGCGCGCCGCCCGCTCCCCGTGGGCGCGATCCCCCGACCAGACGGAGACGGCGCGCTCGTCGCGCGCGAGCGCCAGCGCCTCGTCCTCCGAGGCGACCTCGACCACCGCGAGGACCGGGCCCGGCACGGGCTCGTGCAGCAGGCGCGCGCCCGCCGCGACCCCGCGCAGAACGACGGGAGCGCAGTAGGGGCCGCCGAGGCCCGCCACACGCCCGCCGCAGACGAGCGTGGCCCCGGCGGCGACGGCCTCCTCCACGAGCGCCTCCACCTGCTCCAGCGCCGTCTCGGAGGCGAGCGGCCCGATCTCCGTCTCCGGCGCGCGCGGGTCCCCGACCCGTAGGCGCCGGGCGCCCGCCTCGAGGCGGCGGAGCAGGCCATCGGCGGCGCTTGGCACCACGACGATGCGCCCGACGGCCGCAGGCCCGCGGCCCGAACGGGCGAAGGCGGCCCACAAGGCGCCGTTGACCGTGCGGTCCAGCGGCGCGCCCTCGAGCACGACCATCGTCGCCTTCGGGGTCGGCGGCTCGAGGTCGCTGACGCGCGCGCAACCGTCCAGGCCGGCGTCCGGCGCGACCGTCTGGATCAGCCCCTCCGGGATGCCGGCGCGCCCGAACGCCCCTGCGAGCCGCTCGCCGACCGCGAGATCCGCCAGTGCGAGGACGACGCCGTTGCCCGCGAGCAGCGCGGCGGCCGCCTCCAGGGTCGGCTCTGCCCACGGCGAGCCGGTCCCGCCGCGGATGCCGACGACGCCAACCGGAGCGTGGAACAGGACGGAACGGCGGCCCGCGCGCATGAGCGGGTTGCGGCCGAAGCGGCTGTCGGCGAGGGCGCCCGGCCCGTCCCCCGCGAGACCGTGCAGGCCGCCCACGCTCGGCAGCAGCTCGGCGAGCAGCGCCTCCGAGCGGGGGACGCCCGCCCGCTCGGCCAGCAGGCTCGCCAGGGCGTCCACCTCGTCGAGCACGGCCTGGGCGGCCCGGCGCAGCATGCGCGCCCGGGCGTGCGGCGGGACCAGCGCCCAGAGCGGCTGCGGGCCCGCGGCGAGCGCGGCGGCGTCAGGGGGCGAATGCGGCGCGATACAGCGGGACGCTACGCGACGCGCTGCCCGTGCGCACGGGCGCGACCGCGCAGACCCACCCCGAGCAGGCGCCCGAGGCCGTGCGCGAGCCGCTCGTCGACGACCACGTCGGCTCGATCAGAGCGAGCGCACGCCGATTCGGGTCACGGTCGCGTCCCGGGCGTCGGCGGTCCACACGGCCCCGCGCTGACGGCGATGCCCATCACCACGGCGACGACCGAGAGGAACACAAACGCTGATATGCAGGGTCATCGTTCCTCTCGGTGATTGAACGTCGGCGAGTGCAACGCTGCCGTCCTCCCGCGCCGATGAATGCCCGCCGGGAAGAGGGGCCGAAATGCGAATGCCACGGAGAACGCGAGGAACCGAACCGCTTCCTACCCCGCCGGCGGCCGCCGGCGGGCGCGGCGGATGCGCTCGAGCCGATCACGGAAATCCGCCTCTGCCTCGTCGGGCACGTAGAAACGCAGGTGCTCGCGCCCCTCGGGCAGGTGCTCCTGGTCGTTGACGTGCCGCGGGTCGCGGTGCGGGTTCTCGTAGCCGACGCCGCGCCCCAGCGCCTGCGCGGCGGGATACGCGGCGGTGCGCATGGTCGACGGCGGATCGACCGCACCCACGTCGCGGACGTGGGCCCGCGCGGCGAGGATGGCCTGCTTGGCGGCGTCCGACTTGGGCGCCATGGCGAGGTAGATGGCGGCCTGGGAGAGAGCGAACTGCGCCTCCGGCAGCCCGACGTGCTCGACGGCGTGCGCCGCCGCCACGGCCACCGACAGCGCGTTCGGGTCCGCGTTGCCGATGTCCTCGGAGGCGAGGACGATCATCCGCCGGACGATGTAGCGGGCGTCCTCCCCGCCCTCGAGCATCACGGCGAGGTAGTAGAGCGACGCATCCGGGTCCGATCCCCGCGTCGACTTGATCCAGGCCGAGATCGCGTCGTAGTGCTTGTCGCCCGCCTTGTCGTAGAGGACCGCGCGCCGCTGGAGGGCATCCTCGGCCTCGGCCAGGCCGATCACCGGGCCCGTCGCCGTCTCGCAGGCCAGCTCGAGGGCGTTGAGTGCCGTCCGTGCGTCGCCGCCCGCGCGCGCGGCGAGGAACTCGATCGCCTCGTCGTCGGCGCCGACCTCCCCGCACTCCCCGCGTTCGAGCGCGCGCCGGAGCAACTGGGCGACCTGGTCGGCCGTCAGCGCCTTCAGCTCGTAGAGCCGCGTCCGCGAGATCAGGGCGGAGTTGACCTCGAAGTACGGGTTCTCGGTCGTCGCCCCGACGAGTACGACGAGGCCCTCCTCGACGGCGGGCAGGAGCCCGTCCTGCTGGGCCTTGTTGAAGCGGTGGATCTCGTCCAGGAAGAGGACGGTGCCGCGGCCGCCGCGCTTGCGCTCGGCCGCGCGGGCCATGACCTCGCGGACCTCGGCCTTGCCGACCTGGACCGCCGAGAGCTCCTCGAAGGCGTGGTCGGCGGTGTGCGCGAGCAGCCGGGCGAGCGTCGTCTTGCCCGTGCCGGGCGGGCCGAAGAGGAGCATCGAGTGAGGGGTCCCGCCCTCGACCGCCGTGCGCAGCGCGCTGCCCTCGCCGAGCAGGTGCTCCTGGCCGACGACCTCGTCGAGCGTCGTCGGCCGCATGCGCGCGGCCAGCGGCGCATCGAGGGGAAGCGGCGGTGGTCCCGCAGCGCCGTCACCGGCGTCGAACAAGCTGTCCATGAGCCGCCAGTATGGTCGCCGCACCATGTCGTGGTGGTCGTCGAGGGCGGCGCGTGCGCGGCCCAGTCCGTAATGTGAGCCGCCGTGCCCGCCGATCTGCAGGCCGAAGCCGTCGACGTCCTGTCGACGCTGATCCGCTTCAACACGGTCAACCCACCGGGTGGCGAGCGCGAGGCGGCGGAGTGGCTGGCGGGCTACCTGCGCGACGCGGGGCTAGAGGTCGAACTGGTGGGCGCGCATCCCGACCGCCCGAACCTGGTGGCCACGCTCGGCGGGGAGGATCCTGACGGCCCCGTCCTCGGCTACCTCGGGCACCTCGACACGGTGCTGGCCGACCCCGCGGACTGGACTCGGGACCCGTGGGGTGGCGAGGTGGTCGACGGCGTCCTGTGGGGGCGGGGCGCGCTCGACATGAAGAATCAGGTGGCTGCCGAGGCGGTCGCCGCCGCGCACCTGGCCCGCTCGGGCTGGCGGCCCCCGCGCGGCGCGCTGAAGCTGTTCGCGGTTGCCGACGAGGAGGTCGGCGGCGCCCTCGGCGCCCAGTGGCTGACCCAGCAGCGCCCGGACCTCGCACGCTGTGACTACCTCCTCAATGAGGGTGGCGGCGCGCTGATCCCGCTCGGGGACCGCCGGCTGTTCGGGGTCTGCTGTGCGGAGAAGGGGACGTTCCGCTTCCGCGTCACCACGCGCGGCGCCGCCGGCCACGCCAGCGTTCCCGGCGTCGCCGACAACGCGCTGCTCAAGCTCGCCCCGGTGCTCGAGCGCCTCGGCGAGGCCCGGGGCGCCTTCACGACGACCCCCGAGGGCTCGGCCTTCCTCGAGCAGGTGGGCGAGGATCCGGAGGACCCGGCGGGCTCGGTGGCCCGTCTCGCGGCCCGCGATCCCCGGCTGGGCGCGATGCTCGAGCCGACCATGCAGGTCACGCTCGCTCCGACGCGCGCCTTCGCGTCGGAGAAGATCAACGTGATTCCGGCTCGCGCCGAGCTGCACGTCGACTGCCGAGCACCTGCCGGGATGGCCGGCCCCGAGGTGCTCGAGCACGTCCGCAGCGTCCTCGGCCCGGACGCCGAAGTCGGCTTCCTCGAGGAGGTGGTGGGCAACCGCTCGCCGATGGACTCGCCGCTCATGGACGCCATCGCGACATGGCTCGGCGAGGCCGTGCCCGGCGCCGAGGCGGTGCCCGTCGTCCTGCCGGCGTTCACGGACTCGCGCTGGTGGCGCGATGCCTTTCCCGAGTGCGTCGCCTACGGCTTCTTCCCCATGCGCCACACAGACCTCTACGGGTGGTGGCCACTCCTGCACGCCGCCGACGAGCGCATCGACGTCCGCGACCTCGGTTTCGCCACGGAGTTCTTCGCCTGGCTGCCGCCTACGCTTCTCGCATGAGCACCAAGGAAGGCAAGCTCCGCCTCGGCGGCATGGCGCTGCGCAACGGCCTGCTGGTTCATGGCCCCACCCATTGGGCCGCCGCGGTCCGCGCGAGCGATGGCACGATCAAGACGGCCTCGGGCCGCAAGCCGAAGCTGCGCGGCGTCGACGACGTCCCGGGCGTCCGCGGAGTGGCGCGCCTCGCCGAGGCCTTTGCCGTCATCCCCCTCGTCAAGCGCGGGCTGCCTGAGGCGAAGCTGCCCTTCCAGAACCTTCCGGTCGCCGGCGTTGCGGTCGGCGCCACCCTCACGGGCGCGCTGCTGCGCCGGCGCGTCGGCGGTGCGCTCGGGGAGAGCGCGGCCGCGATGGTTGCTCTCGCCCCCGCCCTGTTCGCCCTGCGCGGAGGCGAGCTCGCCGAGTACCACGGTGTCGAGCACAAGGCGATCGCCGCCTACGAGCAGGACGCCGAAGACGCGAGCGACGCCGCCAAGGAGCACGACCGCTGCGGCTCGCACCTCGTCGCGCCGATGCTCGCCTCCAACCTCGCCGGGACGCTGCTGCTGCGCCGGGTGGTAGAGCGGCCCGGGCAGCTGACGGGCGGCGCCATGGCGCTCGCATCGACCGCCGCCGCCGTCGAGGTCTTCGCCTGGTGCGAGCGACACCCCGAGTCCGCCGCCACGCGCGTGCTTCGCCGGCCCGGGTTCGAGATCCAGCGCCTCGTGGGGACCCGCGAGCCCGACGAGCGCCAGCTCGAGGTCGGCCGCGCCGCGCTCGCGGAGGTCCTGCGCGCCGAGGGCGCATCCGCCGGCGTGTAGCCGTCCCAGGATCCCTTCGGCGCTCAAGTCCCGTCGGCCGGGCGCCGATGCCTCGGCCGTGGGGCGCTCGACCATCTCCGATCCGGCCGTGCCCTCGGCCATCCAGCGCAAGGCCGCGCACATCCGCGGCCTGCTCGCACCGGGCGCGATACGGCCCGTCTACCAGCCCATCGTCCGGCTGGACGACCTCACGCCCGTCGGCTACGAGGGCCTTGCACGTTTTCCCTACGTCGACGGCCTCCCCCACCTTCCCCCCGACATCACGCTCGCCGCCGCCGGTGAGATCGGACTGCGTGAGGACCTCGAGGTCGCCTGCTGGACGGCCATGGGCGAAGCGGGCGCGCCCCCCGGCGGCCGCCTGCTGTTCGTCAACATCTCCCCGGACGCGCTCGGTCACCCGGGGCTGCTCGCGCTGGCCGACCGGCTTCCGTCGCGCCTGGTCATCGAGGTCACCGAGCAGCGCGAGGTGCAGGACTACGAGCGGCTGCGCAAGCATCTCGCCCCGTGGATCGCACGCGGCGCGTCCGTGGCCATCGACGACGCCGGCGCGGGGTACGCGTCGCTCGAGCACGTCGTCGAGATGCGGCCCGACTTCCTCAAGCTCACCCGCGGGCTGATCTCGGAGATCGACCGTGACGCCAACCGGCAGGCGCTGCTGCGCGCGCTGGCCGCCTTCGCCCGCGAGGTCGGCGCGACGATCGTTGCCGAGGGCGTCGAGCGGCGGGAGGAGCTCGAGGTCCTGCGCGAGGCGGGGGTCGGCCTGGCCCAGGGCTGGCTGTTCGGCAAACCCGGCGCGCCATGGCCGGACGTACCGCCGCTGGAGCCCGGCTCGAGCGCCACGCGCCCGAGCCTCAGCGAGTCGGGCATCGTCCGGCTGGGCAAGCTCGAGCGCGACATCGCCGGCGCGGGCACCGCGCGTGCCGCCTGCGTCGCCGCCGTCGAGCAGATCTCCCGCGTAGGTCTGATGCCCAGCGTCTACCTGCTGCAGGGCGGCAAGCTCCGTTGCCAGGCCGGCCGTGGCTACTGGCAGATCTTCGACGGCATGGTCACCGAGGCCGGCGTGATCGGGCGCGCCTTCCGCTCCGGCGAGACGGTCCTGATCCCCGACGTGAGAAAGGTCCCCGAGTACCTTTCGATGGTGCAGGCCGTCAGGGCCGAGGTGGCCGTCCCGCTCAAGGTCGGCGCCGACGTCGTCGGCGTGCTCAACGTCGAGAGCGCGACGCCGCTCGACGACGCCCCGGTCCAGGAGGTCACCCGGATCGCCGGCCTGCTCGCACGACGGCTGGCCGAGCTCGGTCCGCTCGACGTGCCGACGCCCGGGCAGCGTCTCGCCCGCTCCGCGGCACGGGCGGCAGCCATGCTCGACCAGGACTCGATCCTGCGGGAGGCATCGTCAGCCGCCCTCGAGGTGGCAGGAATGGAGTCGGCCGCCATCGTCATGCGCGACGACACGGATGCGCTCGTGGTCGAGCACGCGACAGGCCCCTTGGAGAAGGTGCTCGCCGGATTGGGCGTCGGCGAGCTCGGCGCCATGGCCTCGTGGGTCGCCGCGGGCACCACCGTCCTGACGACCGGCGACGGCGCGGGCAAGGGTCCGACCGCCACTGACGGTCTGCGACGTGCCGGAGCCGGAGCCCTCGTCGTCGTGCCACTGTCGGTGGGCGGGACCCAGCTCGGCTTCATGGCGCTCGCCGACCGCTCCTCCGTCGTGCTGGAAATGGAGACGGTCGAGCTGCTCGAGCTGCTCGGTGTCCAGACCGCCGCGCAGGTGCGCGGCGTCGCCGCCGTCGACGCGCTGCGCGAGCGCGCCTCGCGCGACCCGCTCACAGGACTCGGCCACCACGGGACCTTCAAGAGCCGCCTGCCCAAGCGGCGTGTGGCCGCCGCACGCGCAGGGCGGCGGCTGGCCGTCGTGCTCGCGGACGTCGACGGCTTCAAGCGCCTCAATGACCGCCGGGGAGAGAACGTCGGCGACGACATCCTGCGCCGGATGGCGGGGCTCCTCGAGGAGGTGGCTCCCCAGGGCGCCCAAGCCTATCGGCTCGGCGGCGACGAGTTCGCGCTCATCATGGAGGCCCGCGACCGCGGCAGCGCGCAACAGGTCGCGTGGCAGCTGCAGGAACAGGCGCGCGAGCGCCTCGGCGCGACGCTCTCCATCGGGGTCGCCGTGGCCACGGAGTCCGAGTCCGACGCGGACCTGCTGGGCCGTGCGGACGCGGCCGTCAGCGAGGTCAAGCGGCGCGGCCGCAACGGCGTCGCGCTCGCTTGCTAGCCGCCGCGGCAATTTTTTGCCAATTGAACCCGGAACGCCGGTAAATTGATCCTGTGCGTCACCTTCTCGTCGTCCTGGCGGTGCTGGTTCTCTCGATAGCGGTAGCACCCCTGGCGCACGCGGCCGTCACCAACGTCGTGCCGTCCGACGGCGCCCAGGAGCCGATCATCGGGGGCACGATCCCCGACAACGAGGAGCTCTGGGCGTACGTGACCTCGGCCACGGGCGGCGTTGTCTGCGTGCATCCATACACGGAGAACCCCGTGAGCTGCGACTCCAAGGGAACGTGGGCGAAGGTCCCGATCGGTCCGTTCACGGCCAACTTCGTGCCCATCGCGGCCGGGAAGCTGCCACCCGGCCGCTGGATCATGCTCGGGGCGGAGGCGTCAGGCGAGCCCATCACCGCCGAAAGCGCGGAGTTCACGGTCGAGCCGTGCGCCGCGTGCCCCGCGGAGGCCTACACCAAGAGCAACGAGTTCACCGTTCAGGCGGCCAAGATGCTCGGTGCAATCAAGACGGTCTGCCAGTCGCTCGCCGTGGCCAGCCTGCTCTACAACGCCCGCGAGGTCTACGCCGTCGCCTGGGTGTCGTTCGCCGGCGGGTACGGCACCGGGGCCAGTTGGGCTTCGACCATCGCCACCACGGCCGCCGGGACGGGCAAGGCCGCCTTCAAGGCGGCGGGCGCCGCGACCAGCGCGCTTCCGGGGCCCTTCGGCGCGATCTCGAAGGGGATCTGCCTCGCCATCGGCGGGATCCCGTTCGTGGACAAGACGAGCGCGGCGCACTGGGCCGAACGGTGGGCGGCCGACCCGCCTGACCCCAACTTCACGGTCCTCGAGCCGTCCGATGAGCTCGACTTCTCCCAGATGACGGGGGTCCCGGCCGACGGCCTGACCGACGAACGGGCGGAGATGGACCGACTGCGCGCCTACGGTCGCGCGAGCCTGATCGCCTTCGAGCGCTTCCAAGGGGCGGACGCCGCGGGGGCGGCGGCCTACGAGCACGCCCAGAGCCGCGTCCTCAGCGACCACCTCTTCGGATACGCGGCCGAGATGAAGAACGTCGCCGACTTCCTCGGGGAGACGGCCGCCGCCACCCGGTCCGAGCTGCCCGGAAGCGAGGACCGCACGATCCCGCAGGCGGACATCGACGTCGCCAACGGCTTCGCGGACCGGTTGCGGGCGGACGGGTACCTGCCCGAGGAGGTCGCCGAGCTCAAGGCGATCGGCGTCAACGACGACGGCATCGCGCGCCTTCGAGCGGACCAGGTCCAGACCGATCCGGGGGGGCTCACAGGTCCAGCTGTCGTGGACGGGACGCTGGACGAGCTCGCCGTGGACATGCTCGCGCACGCGCAGGGGGCGGAGGACTTCGCCCGGGAGGCGGCGGTCTATGCCGGCCGCTCCAACCAGCCGTCGGCCGCCGGCTTCACCGTCTCGACGGGCGGCACGGGCCAGCTCACGGCGACGTTCACCGACACGTCGTCGAGCCCGGACCACGACCCGCTGCAGGTCGAGTGGGACTTCGGCGACGGCACTACCACCACGTCGGCGGGTGGCGGGAGCGTCCAGCACACGTACGCCGACCCGGGCACCTACGTCGTGACCCAGACGGTGCGGGACGGGTACTCCGCCGACGTGAAGTCGCAGGAGGTCGCCGCGGGCCCGGTCGCGCCACCGCCGCCACCACCGCCGCCGCCCGCGGCGTCCGCGCCCAACACCCAGGAGGACTCGGTGAACGTGCAGGGCGCGGCTGTGGTCGACGTTCTGGCCAACGACGAGGACGCCGACCTGGACGAGATCGAGGTCACGGGAGTGATCGCTGCACCCGAGCATGGGTCCGCGGCCTGCAAGCCCAGGGGAGCGTGCATGTACACCGCTGCCGGGGGCTACACCGGCTCGGATTCCTTCACCTACGGCGTCCGCGACGCCACGGGCCGGACGAACACCGGGACGGTGCGGCTCACGGTGGTCGCCGGCGAGATCGCGACGGATCCGGTCGCGGCTGACGACACGCTTCAGACCCGCATCGACACCCCTGCGACGCTCAACGTCCTGACCAACGATCAAGGCACCGGGCTGTCGCTCGCCAGTCAGACCGATCCACCGCACGGCTCGGTCACCTGCACGGCGGCCGGGTCGTGCACCTACACGCCTGATCCGGGCTACAGCGGAAACGACGGCTTTCGCTACACCCTCGGCAACGCTCCCGAAACCGAGCCGTCGAAGGCCGACGTGCTCATCTCGGTCTCGCCATCCACCGCGGCGCTCGGCGCGACGGTGGCAGGCGCGCCTGACCCTGTCGCGAGCGGCGCGTCGGCAACTTGGAGCGCGGGCGTCACCACCCGTCCCGAGGGAATCTCCTTTTCGGAGATGGCGTCCGACGCCGCCCCCGAGATCTCCGTGGAGACGGCCGGCGATCACGCTCTCGAGCCCGGCAGCGTCCGCGCCGCACCCGGATGGACCGTGAGCGCGAACACCGCGCGTGCGGGCGCGGGCGCCCTTCTGGGAGAAGCCGAAAGCCAGGCCATCAGCCGTCCGCTGCCGCCGACCAGCCAGGGCTCAGGGGGAGACGGGCACGTGCCCATCCTGGTGGGCTCGCGTGTCTACGCGTTCTTCCACCACACCTATCCCACCCAGGTCACCTGCATCGACCTGGGGACCGGAACCCGCTGTCCCGGATACCCCATCACGGTCAACGTCGGCGCCACCAACATCATCGGCCCGGGCGCCGTGGTCGGCAGCCGGATCTACGTCCACGGGCTTCCCGCCGGCGGGTACGCGCAGACCGCCCCGGTCTCGCTCTTCTGCTGGGACACCGCGACGGCCCGGCCCTGCGGGCTGCTGATCGCCGACCGCTTCCGCCAGACGTACAACCCAGGCGGGTCCGCGCCGGTGCTCGTCGCCGGCAAGATGTGGTTCGCGACGGACCGCGGCCGGCTCTACTGCCTCGATCCGTCGACCCACGCGCCGTGCGCGACACCGTTTCTGCCCACGGGGCTCGATCCGGCGGATAGCGGCAACTACGACATCGTCAGCCACGGATCGCGGATCTTCGTCGCGCGCGAAAACGACAAGGTGACGTGCGTGGACGTCGCGACGGCGTCGTCCTGCGCGGGCTGGGCGCTCCCGAAGTCACCCACGATCTCTGCCGGCTGGAACCTCGTCAACCGCTACAGCCCCGCCGGCGTGGCCGATGGTGTCTGCGTCGTTCTCGACTCGGCCGAGTGCTTCCCCGACGCGAACCCGTCCGCGGCGAGCATCCACGCGAACTGGCCGCAGGTGGAGAACTACAACAGCGTCACAGCCGAAGCGGAGACGGGGACCCGTACGCTCGTGGGCTCGCTCGCTCGCGGCGGTCTGGGGTGCTGGGACTGGGTGGTCATGGCCCCGTGCACGGGCGGGGGGTACGACGCGGGGGGCTGGTTGACCACAGCTGGGGACGGCACGGGGCTCCCGAGTGCCTACGGCGCCGCCTGGAATGGCGCGTGCGCCATCGGCCTCGGCGATCCCGGGCTGCTCTTCACGGTCGATCCGCGCGGCTCGGCGCCCTGCACCGGGATCGCCGGCGCGACGACCCGGACGGTCGACCTCCGCGAGCAGCGCTGCGACGGCGGTCTCGGCACCACGGCCTGGCGGCGGGTCGAGCTTCGCGACGTGGCGCCCGGTGAGCTGTTGTCGGCGGTCGTCACGGTGCGCGACGCACAGACAGGCGTCATCGTGGCAACCCAGGACCTCGTCACGGGCCCGTTGGATCTCGCTGGCATCGACCCGTCGGCGCGACCGGCGCTCCGGCTCGAGGCGTCGATCACCAGCGCCGCTGGCGGGCCGGCCTGGACGGACGGGATGCCCCCGCGCATCCGCCTGAGCTGGCGGGCCGACCCGAAGCAGCTGTGCTTCAAGACGACCACGGTCGCGCGCTGCTCCGGCCCCTTCGAGCCGATCTCGGTGACGTCGCGCGTGGGTCCCGCGATCGAGACGAGGCGGCTCTCACTCACCCGGCCGGCATCGTGCGTCGATCCGACGCCGGTGCCCACCCCCACCCCCACCCCGGCACCGGAGCGCCCCGAGAACGCCACCCAGCTCCTGCTCGGCTGCACCGATCGTCGGGTCGTTCTCGAGGACGTCTTCCAGGAAGGCCGGCGCGTCCGGCTGATCGGGGTGGCGCGGGAGGCGCTCGTCGGACAGAAGGTCGAGATCGTGTTCGCCGCGACGAGCAAGGTGGTCGCGCGCACGGTCGTCGGCCCGGACGGCTCGTTCGCGGCGCTCGCCCCGCTTCCCGGCGCCCGGCTGCGCAACTCCAACCGGGCGCGGTACCTCGCTCGCGTCGGGACGGAGAAGTCGCTCAACCTCAAGCTCGCACGGCGGATGATCGTCACCCGCATCGGGGCGGCCGGCGGGAAGGTGACGATCGCGGGACGGGTCGTCAAGCCCCTCGCCGCGCGGGCGAAGGATCGCGCGATCACGCTCCAGCGCATCATCGCCTGCAAGCAGTCGGAGGACGTCACGACCTTCAGGCCCCGCGCGTCGGGCGCCTTCGCGGTGACCGTCGAGGCGCCTGCGGGGCAGGGGGCGGCCGTGTACCGCCTCGTCACCAGGGTGCGTCCGAGCGCCCGGTCGAAGTCGTCGACCCGGACCTTCTCCCTTCCGCGCGCAGTCGACTTCTAGTCCAGAACGAGCCGGTAGGCGGCCGGTGCAACCGTGAACTCCACGCGGCCGGACTCGCAGGCCACGATCTCACCGTCGACGTTGAAGAGCGTCTTCTCCTCGACGTCGAGGACGATGGTGCGGCCGTCCGCGTGGGCGACGCCGTCCTGGGAGCCGAGGTCGCCGCGGCGCATCGCAAGCGCCCGTCCCGGCAACCCGAGCCGCGATCCGGCGGGGACGGCGACGAGGTCGAGGCGACCGTCCGCCGGATCGGTCTCCTCGAGCTCCGCGCCGCCGCCGAAGGCGCCGGTGGAGGCGACGATGACCTGCCACGCCTCGTCGTCGAACACCGTCCTGCCGTCCACGCGCGCGACGCAGTGGAAGGGATCGCCCGTCACGCCGGCCGAGACGGCGCCGAGCACGTAGGCACCCGGGCCGAGGCCCTTCTTCATCGGCTTAGCCCGCTGGGCCGCCACCGGGGCCAAGCCCCCGCTCGCGACGTTCACGAACGGGCGGCCGTCCATGCGGGCGAGCTCGCGCGCGACGGTGCGCGCCCCGTTGACGGCCAGGGCGCAGGCGTCGCCGAGATCCGTCGGGAGGTCGTGGAAGCTCGCGAAGTCGTTGGCGGTCCCGATCGGGATCACCGCGAGCGCGACGCCCGCCTCGCCGGCGGCCGCGGCGCACAGCCCGACGGACCCGTCGCCCCCGGCCACCACCACCCTGTCGACCCCGCCACGGACCCGATCGCCGAGCTCCAGCAGCTCCACCTCGGACCCGAGCGCGCGCAGCCGCGCGGCGATCTCCTCGGGCTCGGTGCCCTTGCCCGAACCCGGGTTGGCCACGAGGGCGATCCGCACGCTTCGCAGCCTAGACTCCCGGCGATGTTCGGCCGGATCGACCACGTGGGCATCGCCGTCGAGGATCTCGATGCCGCGATCGCGCTCTACGAGCAGACCTACGGGATGAGCCTGGTCCACCGAGAGGTCGTCGAGGAGCAGGGCGTCGAGGCGGTGCTGCTCGACGTCGGCGAGAATCACGTGGAGCTGCTCGCGTCGCTCGGGCCTGACACGCCCGTCGGCAGGTTCATGGCCAAGAAGGGCCCCGGCATCCATCACGTCGCCTATCAGGTGCCCGACATCGACGCGACGCTCCACGCGCTGCGCGAGGCCGGGCTCCGTCTGATCGATTCCACCCCGCGCACGGGCATCCGCTCGTCGCGCGTCGCCTTCCTGCACCCGGCCGCCACGGGCGGGGTGCTCACCGAGATCGTCGAGCCCGCGGAGGTCCACGCAGCATGAAGCGCAAGGTCAGCATCGGGTTCTCGGGCGGGCAGGTCCTCGCCGTGCGCCTCTCCGAGGAGAAGGTCGACGCGTTCAAGCAGGCCGTCCAGGCCGGCAGCGGCTGGCACCAGGTCGAGGCCGAGGACGGCCCCGTCGTCCTCAACCTCGCGCAGGTCGTCTTCCTCCGTGTCGACGCCGAAGAGCAGCGCATCGGCTTCTGAGGCCGACGCGGCGGCACCCCTCCGGGAGGCGGCGCGCCGCCGCACCCCGAAGGCGTGGGCCAACGCCGTCGACCTCGCCATCTACCGGAAGTTCCGCCAGCTCGCGCGCGATCCGAGCCGGACGAAGTACGTCAAGGCGTACTCCTCGCTCGGCGAGCACGGTGCGGTGTGGCTCGGCCTCGGCGCCACGGGCGCCTTGCTGAACCCCTCGCGGGCCTACGAGTGGCGGCGGTCGACGCTCACCGTCGGCGCCGCCTACCTCATCTCCACCTCGATCAAGCTCGCCATCGGCCGCCAGCGTCCAGCCGTCGAGGACCTGCCGCATCTGATGGCGACGCCCACCGGGCTCTCGTTCCCGTCCTCGCACTCGTCGTCGTCGTTCGCTGCCGCGCAGGCCTACGGGCGCCTGCTGCCGAGCCCGCCGCTCTACTGCGCGGCCGTGAGCATGGCCTTCACCCGCATGTACCTGGGCGTGCACTACCCGTCCGACATCGCCGCCGGGGCGCTCCTCGGCACGCTCATCGGGAGGCTGGGACGGTGAAGGTCGGCATCGTCGGAATGCCCAACGCGGGCAAGTCGTCGCTCTTCAACGCGCTCTCTAAGGCGGGAGCCGAGGCGGCCAACTACCCCTTCACGACGATCGAGCCCAACGTGGCCGTCGTCGGAGTGCGCGACCCGCGGCTCGAGGCGCTCGGTGAGCTGATCGGCGCCTCGAACCTCGTGCACGACACGATCACGGTCCACGACATCGCCGGCCTGGTGGCAGGCGCCTCGAAGGGCGAGGGCCTCGGCAACCAGTTCCTCGCCAACATCCGCGAGACGGACGCGATCCTCCACGTGGTCCGCTGTCACACCGACGAGAACGTCATCCATCCCGAGGGCCGTGTCGACCCGCTGGCCGACATCGACACGATCGAGACCGAGCTCATCTACGCCGACCTCGAAGCCGCGGAACGACGCATCGGCAAGGTCGTCCGCGAGGCGCGCGGAGGCGACAAGGCGGCGAAAGCCGAGGAGGCGTGGCTGCAGCGGGCGATCGAGGCGCTGCAGGCGGGCAAGCCTGTACGCACCGTGGCGCCACCGGAGGACCATCCCGAGGTCGTTCGCAATCTCTTTCCGCTCACCGCCAAGCCCGTGCTCTTCGTGGCGAACGTCAGCGAGGGTGAGACGGAGCCCCCGCCCGAGGTCTCCGCCTACGCCGCAGCACAGGGCGCGGGCATCGTCGCCGTCTCCTCGCGGATCGAGGCCGAGCTTTCAGAGCTCGACGACGAGGACGCGGCCGCGATGCGCGAGGACCTCGGGGTGTCGGAGTCCGGGCTGGACCGCATCGCCCACGGGGCTTACGGGCTGCTCGACCAGATCACCTTCTTCACCGTCGGCGAGGCCAAGCCCGGCCAGTCGTGGCACCTGCGCCGCGGCCTCTCCGCCTGGCACGCCGCCGGCGCCATCCACTCCGACATCCAGAAGGGCTTCGTCCGCGCGGAGATCATCGGCTGGGACGCCCTCATCGACGCCGGCGGCTACTCCCAGGCGCGCGACCGCGGCACCCTGCGCGTCGAGGGCCGCGACTACCTCATGCGCGACGGCGACGTCATCACCGTCAAGCACACGGGGTAGGCGCATCGGTCTGCGCGCCCCACCGGACGCGTGGGCGCTGAACCGTCCTCAGGACGGTCGAGCGCCCAAGCGTCTCTCCCAGCGTCAGAGGCCAATGTGGGCGGCGGAACGTCGGGCAGATACCCGCCGGGATAATCGTTCCCTCCAAGGCGATGATGAGCTCTTCCTGCCCGGTCCTTGTGGCCCCCTCCCCGAGGCGGTATGAATCACCCGGTGACCACGACCTCCAGCCCGAGCGTGGTGCACGCCGCGTGTCCGCACGACTGCCCGGACACGTGCGCCATGCTCGTCACCGTCGAGGGTGGCCGTGCGACGAAGGTCGAGGGCGATCCGCGTCAGCCCGTCACCGCTGGGTTTCTCTGCGGCAAGGTCTCGAACTACCTCGATCGGGTGTACGCCCCCGACCGGCTGACGCATCCCCTGATCCGCACGGGGCCCAAGGGGGCGGCGGAATTCCGACGCGCGTCTTGGGACGAGGCGCTCGACGCGGTCGCCGCCGGCCTTCGCGGGGCCATCGACGAGCACGGCGGCGAGTCGATCCTCCCCTACAGCTACATGGGGACGCAGGGACTGATCCAGGGAAACCTGATGAGCGCGCGGGTCATGAACGCGCTCGGCGCGAGCGAGCTCGAGCGGACCATCTGCGCGACGGCGGGGATCATCGCGACGGTGACCACGCACGGGCTCTCCCCGGAGGTGGATCCCGAGCTGTGGCCGCATGCGCGCTTCGTCCTCTGCTGGGGATGGAACCCGATGTCCACGGCACCCCACCTCTGGCGGCTCCTGCTGGAGGCGCGCCGGGCGGGGGCGCGGCTCGTTGTAATCGACCCGTTCCGCAGCCGCACCGCGCGGGTGGCCGACGAGCACATCCGTCCGCTGCCGGGCTCCGACGCTGCCCTGGCGCTCGGGATGATGCGGGCCGTCCTGGACGCCGGGCTGCAGGACGAGGCCTGGTGCCGCGAGCACGCCGACGGCTACGACGAGCTGGTGGCCACGGTCGGCGACTGGCCGCTCGACCGGTGCGCACAGGTCTGCGGCGTCCCGGCCGAGGACATCGCCCGGATCGGGCGCGAGTTCGCCTCGACGCAGCCGGCGCTCCTGCGCCTCGGCGTCGGCGCCCAGCGTCATCTCGGCGCCCCTGCCGCGTACCGGACCATCGCCTCGCTTCCGGCGCTCGTGGGAGCGTGGCGTCACGTCGGCGGCGGCTGCTCCTACATCCCGACGGCGACCGCCGCGGCGGTTCCGACTCATGCCCACATGGGAGTCGAACTCCGTACCACGCCGGTGCGCACCATCAACATGGCGCAGCTCGGGACGGCGCTGACCGACCCGGACCTCGCGCCCCCGGTGGCCGCTCTGGTCTGCTGGAACTCCAACCCGGCGCAGGTCGCGCCCGACCAGGGCCGGGTGCTCGCCGGCCTGCGCCGCGAGGACCTCTTCACCGTGGTGGCCGAGCAGTTCATGACGGACACCGCGGCGTACGCGGACGTGGTCCTGCCGGCCACCACGCAGCTCGAGCACCTGGACACGGTGTTCTCGTGGGGCCACCACTACATGACGATCAACGAGCCTGCGATCGCCCCGGTGGGCGAGGCGCTCCCCAACACCGAGATCTTCCGGGCGATCGCCCGCCGGATGGGCCTCGACGACCCCTGCTTCGCCGACAGCGACGAGGACCTCCTCAAGGCTCTGTACGTGGACCGTCCCGCGGGGCTCGACCTCGACGAGCTTCGCCGCGTCGGCTTCGCCAAGATCCAGCACGGCCTCGGTGCCGCGCCGCACGCGGAGGGAGCGTTCATGACCGAGACGGGCCGGATGGCGCTGCACGCGGAGTTCGAGGCGCCCGCGGAGGCGCTGGACCCGGTGACCGGCGCCCGCTTCCCGCTCGCGATGGTGACGCCGAAGACGCACCTGTTCCTCAACTCCACCTTCGCCAACCAGGCCCGCCAGCACGCCGCGCAACCCGAGCCGTTCGTGGTGCTCAACCCCGACGACGCGCAGGCACGCGGCGTGGTCGACGGCGGGAGGGTCCGCGTCTTCAACGACCGTGGCACGTTCACGTCGCGCGTCCACGTGTCCGACGACGCCCGTCCAGGGGTCCTCGTCGCCCCGATGGGGTGGTGGTCGGCCGACCACGACGCCGGTCTCGGACCCCAGGCGACCACCTCCCAGCGACTGACGACGGCGGGCAACGCCCCGACCTTCAACGACAATCGCGTCGAGGTCGAGCCCTACCGCCTCTTGTAGATCGGCGTCGCCAGGAAGCGCCGCTGGGCCTCGAAGAACGCCGGCTTGGGCTTCCCGTCGTAGGTGATCAGGCCCTTGTTGTGCAGTGCGTCGCGCGGGACGTTGCGCTCGGCGCCCCCGTCCCAGTCCGGCTTGACGTAGAACTCGCGGGCGGTCCAGTAGATCGCCCCGGAGAGCCATTCGAAGCGCTCGACGATGTCCAGCGTCCGGTCGACGTAGCGAGCCTGGAACGCGTAGGTCTCCTTTACGTCCGCCGGCCCTTCGTAGGTCGCCTCGGCGCCGAACTCGGTGATCATCATCGCGTGGTCGGGGTACTTGCGGCGCATGGCGCGCAGGAACACCGGAAGGTCGGAGAGCTTGGCCGTGGACCGCTTGCCTGTCTTGCCGCGGTACCAGCCGTAGTAGGAGTTCAGCCCGAGCAGCCCGAAGTTCTTGTAGGCCTTCTGCTTGGCGATGCGCGGGTAGGAGAGCACGTCGAGGGACACGGGAACGGTGTCGTCCAGGTCCCGGGCGATCTTGGCGGCCCTGAGCATGAAGGCCCGCGTCCCCGGCATGATGTCGGGCCGCACCGTGAGCTCGTTGGCCACCGAGTGCGTCATCACCGACGGGTGGTTGCGTGCGTAGAGGACGGTGCCGCGGACCTTGCGGAAGGCGCGCGCCCGGCCGGCCGCCGTCCGCAGATAGCGGTCCTCGTGGTAGACGGGGGCCTGGCTCCAGACCAGGATGCCCTCCTCGTCCATGCGCGTGAGGAGGCGCTCGTTGAGCGGGTACTGGGCGCGCGTGACGTTTGCCCCCAGCGCCTTGAGGTCGCCCACGATCTTCTCGATGTCCTCGTCGCGCAGGGCGGGGCCGCGGCCGGGCAGGTCCTCCTGGATCGACGCGCCGCGCAGCTGTAGGCGGTGTCCGTTGAGAAAGAGCTTGCCGTCGTTGACGCGGATGTAGCGCAGGCCGACGCGGCGGCGCTCGACCTGCTGGATCTGCGGGCCCTCGCGGACCTCCACGTAGGCCGAGTAGAGGTTGGGCCGCACGGGCGACCAAAGGGCGGGAGTGCCGACGATCGAAGTCGGGAAGCCGACGCGACGCCGCTCGCCCGGCTTGAGGTTGCGGACGGTGACCGTCTTGCTCGTCAGCGTCCCGTCGGGCGCCTTGAGCTGGAGGACGAGCAACGGCGAGACGGTGCGCGAGGTACGGTTGTGCAACCACCCGTCCGTACGCACGATTGCGTTGCAGCGCGTGGCGCCCGGCTTGCAGGCGACGTCGGAGAGGATGCCCAGGTTCTCCCACGCCACCCGGCCGCGCGGCTGGAGGCGGACGGGGCGCGTGAGGCCGCCCCAGTTCCACCAGCCCTCCCGGAGTTCCGGGTCGCGCTTGTTCTGGACGCGGACGACGAGCTCGTTGGGCCGTCCGTCCGTGCGCAGGCCCTTGGCGTTGAGCGTGAACGGCTGATACGGGTTGGCGTTGCGGCCGATCCGCCTGCCGTTGAGCCAGACCCGGGCGACCCGCCGGGCTCCCTCGAAGTGCAGCGCCCAGGCGAAGCCCTCGAGCGTCTCGGGGGTCGCGAAGCGCGTCCGGTACCAGCCGATCGTTCCGAGGAAGTTGGCGTTGGTGGGCTTGGCGTCGAAGATGTGGGGGACGGCGACGTCCTGCCAGTCCTGATCGAAGACGCCCGAAGGCCAGCCGGCCTTCAGGCCGGTGTCGGCGGGATCCAGGCGGAACTCCCAGCCGTCGGTGAGGGGGATGTCCTTGACGGAGCCCTGCGCCGCGGCGGGCGCTGCGAGGCCGAGGAGGACGAGCAGCGTGAGGAAAAGGCGGACGACGATCAAGCGAAGGTAGCGGGAGCGGGTCCGCTATCCGCGCAGGCGGTCCGCCAGCCGGCGCATCCCGAGCGCCTCGGCGGCCGCGGCGCCGCCCTCACGGTCAGTCGGCCGGTCGGGTGGAGGGTCGAGGGGAACCATCCGGAGGGTCGCCAGGTCGCGGAAGACGCGCAGCTCGTCCGCCTGGCCGATGAGCGCCGAGCGCACCGCCGGCCGCTCGCGCACCGCGGACGCGATCACCGTCTCCAGGTCGCCGTGGCGGCGCAGCAGGTCGGCCGCCGTCTTGGCGCCGATGCCCTTCGCGCCGGGAATGCCGTCCGACGGATCGCCGCGCAGGGCGATGAAATCCGGCACCTGCGCGGGGTCGATGCCGTAGCGCTCGCGCACGCCGTCGGCGTCCACCGCCTCGGTCTCCTTGCCCTGCAGCATGATCCGCACCCGCTCGTCCACGCACTGAAACATGTCGCGGTCGCCCGTGAGGATGAGGACCTGCCCGTCCTCCGCGGCGGCCAGGGAGCCGAGCAGGTCGTCGGCTTCGTAGGAGTCCGTGTCCATCACGGTCCAGCCCAGGGCCTCGTAGAGCGCCGGCGCCCGCTCCCACTGCCACGCGAGGTCGTCCGGCATCGCGGGCCGGTGAGCGTGGTAGGCCGGGTACGCCTGGGTCCGGTAGGCCGCCGACTCGAGCCCGAAGCACATGACCACCGCGCGGGGCGCGTGCTGCTCGACCATCTGCAGCGTCATGTTCACCGAGCCGAGCAGCGCGTTGACGGGTCGTCCGTCGGCGCCCTTGATCGAGTCGGGCAGCCCGAAGAAGGCGCGGTAGAGCAGAAACGGGGCGTCAGTTAGCAGGAGCACGCGGATAGTGTGGCGCCCCATGCGCACGATCAACGGCTTGGACGAACTGCGGGACGCCGAGGGCGAGGAGCTCGGGACGAGCGACTGGCACGAGGTCAGCCAGAAGGACATCGACGCCTTCGCGGACGTGACGGGCGACCATCAGTGGATCCACGTCGACGCCGAACGCGCGAAGGACACGCCGTTCGGCGGCACGATCGCCCACGGCTATTACTCGCTGTCGCTGCTCCCGATGCTCGCGGAACAGGTCGTGAAGTTCGAGGGCTTCGCCTTCGGCCTCAACTACGGCCTCGACCGCGTGCGCTTCCCGTCGCACATGCCCGTGGGCGGTCGCATCCGCGCGACCTTCAAGCTCACGAACGTCAAGGACATCCCGGGCGGCGCGCAGACGACCCTCGAGGCGACGCTGGAGCGCGAGGGCGGCGAGAAGCCGGTGTGCGTGGCGCAGACGCTCGCCCGCGTCTATGCGGCGCCGGCCGAGTAGTCCCGCTAGCGGACCCGGACGGGCGAGCCCGTCTCTCCGCGGAAGCGCACGCGGTAGCGGCCGGGCTCATCGGCGGTGAACGCGTAGCGGCCGTCGCCGGCCACGGCCGCGAGGCCGACGCGCACCCAGCGCGAGCCGGACCGGCGCTGGACGAGCACCTCGCCCGTCGCCGGGAAGACGAAGCCGGCGACCTCGCGGGCGACGCGGCGGGCGGCCATCGCCCCGGGGGAGACGCCGCCCGTGGAATCCGTGCGGGGCGGCTCCTCCTCCTGGGGCTGCTCCTCCTGGGTGTCCGTCTCGACCGTCGTGAAGTAGGCCCACGTGTCGAAGAGCCCGAGCCGGGCGCGCAGGACCCCGCCCGTGGTGCGCACGCGGCCCTCCGAACCGATGACCTCGGCGACGACGACGCGCGGCGATCGGCCCCGCTTGACGACCTTGATGCCACGGAAGCTGCCCTTGACGAGCGCGCCGAGCTTGCGCTTCGCCTCGCGGGGCGTGAACCGGATGGGGCCCCAGCGGTGCCGCGGCGACAGCTTGTCCGCGGGATCGGGAACGGACTTCAGCCACGGTCGCGGCTCGTTGCCGAGCGGCGTGTTCTCAACGTTCTCCGTGCGGCCGCCGGAGGTCGAGAAGAAGAAGGTGACGACGGGGACGCCCTGATAGGTCACGAGCTCGCCGCGGGTGGCGGCGACCGCGCGGTCGACGGTGGGGACCTCGGCCGCGACGCCCCCGTAGACCTGCGACCGGGTGTCCGGGTACTGCTCGAAGCCGTCCCCGCCCTTGGAGGTGGTGACGGCGTAGGTGCGCGCCGCGACCGCCTGCGCCTTCAGCGCCTCCGGGTGCCAAGACGGCGGCATCTCGTCGCCGACGACGCCGCGCACGTAGTTGTCGAGCGACACCGCGTTGATGGCTGCGACGCCGAGGTAGCCCGGCCGGAACTCGAGCGTCCCGCGGTAGGCGCCGTCGGTGCGGCCGTTGAGGGCGCTGCCCTTGAGGACGAGCGGCGCGCTGCCCTTCACGACAAGCGGGGCCACGACGCGTTTCATGCGCCGGCCCGTCGGAGAGAGCAGCTCGACGGTGCCGCCCGCGCCGCGCCGGACGCCGTACGTGGACGTCGGCTTGAGTTGGCGCCCGGCCGCGCTCCGGGCGCCCGTGAAGCTCGCCTGGCCGCGCTGGGACTGCAGCAGCACGCGCACGATCCGCGAACGGGCGACGTCGGAGACCTGGGTGCCCGTGTAGTAGTGCGTGAGGATCTCGCGGTGGGTCGCGCCGCCCTTTGCCATCCCGTAGGCGCCGTACTGGCTCATGCCAACGCCGTGGCCGAACCCGGCGCCGCGGATGGTGAGGCGGGCGTCGGCACCCTGGGCGACCGTAACGCCGCAGGCGAGGACGAGGACGGCAAGCAGCGCCGAGCGGATGAGGACCGAGCGGGACATCAGGTGCGAACCTACGTTAGACGGACACACCGGGCGGAAAGGAAGTTGCGGATGACAGAGGAACCGAAGGCTTCAGATCTGTTCGTCAAGTGCCTGGAGGCCGAGGGGGTCGAGTACGTCTTCGGCATTCCGGGCGAGGAGACGCTCGAGCTCAACCGGTCCCTGGACGCGTCGTCGATCACCTTCGTCCCGGTTCGACACGAACAGGGCGGGGCCTACATGGCCGACATGTACGGCCGGTTGACCCAGCGCGCCGGCGTCACCCTGGGAACGCTCGGCCCCGGCGCGACCAATCTCGTCACCGCGATCGCCGACGCGTACCTCGATCACGCGCCGCTCGTCGCGCTCACGGGACAGGGCGACCTCCAGCGCATGCACAAGGAGAGCCACCAGTACATCGACGTCCCCGCCCTCTTCAAGCCCGTCACGAAGTGGAACGCCCGGCTCACGGCGCCCGAGATCATCCCGGAGGTCGTGCGCAAGGCGTTCAAGGTGGCCCAGGGCCAGAAGCCCGGGCCGACGCACATCGAGCTGCCCGAGGACGTGATGGAGGCGCCGATCGACGCGCAGCCGCTGCCCGTCCCGCGCGGCCAGCGCCGCCCCGAGCCGCACGTGGAGGAGATCGCCGAGGCTGCGGAGATCATCCGCGGGGCGAGCCGTCCGGTCGTCCTCGCGGGCAACGGCGTCGAGCGGACGGGCAACGCCCCTGCGCTGCGGGCCTTCGCGAACGCGACGGGCATCGGCGTCGCGGCCACCTTCATGGGCAAGGGCGTCCTCGCCGACGACGACCCGCTGTGGCTCGGGTCGGTCGGCATGCAGGCCCGCGACTACGAGCTCGCGGGGTTCGCCGACGCCGACGTCGTCATCACTGTCGGCTACGACCTCGTCGAGCACGCGCCGTCGCATTGGAACCCCGGTCGCGACAAGGCGATCGTCTGTATCGACACGGTCTCCCCCGAGGTCGACGAGCACTACATGACCGCCATCGACCTGATCGGCGACCTCGGGTCCATCCTCCACGCGCTTGCGGGCGACTGCGCCCGTGAGGAGCCCCGCCACAACGCGTCGGGGCTGCAGGACCTGGTGTCGGGTGCCTTCGAAGCCGGCCGCCATGACGACGCCTTCCCGTTGCGCCCGCCGCGCGCGCTCTGGGAGCTGCGGCAGCTGCTCGGCCGAGAGGACATCCTCATCTCCGACGTCGGATTGCACAAGCTCTGGATCTCGCGCATCTTCCCCGCCTACGAGCCGGGCACCGTGCTCATCGCCAACGGGCTTGCGGGGATGGGCATCGCCCTGCCGACGGCGATCGCGGCCAAACTCGTCCACCCCGGGCGCAACGTCGTCACCATCAGCGGCGACGGCGGCTTTCTCATGAACTGCCAGGAGCTCGAGACCGCGAAGCGGCTGGGGACCGCGGTGGTCAACGTGATCTGGGAGAACAGCGAGTTCGGCTCGATCGTCTGGAAGCAGGACAAGAAGTTCGGCCGGCACTTCGGCACGGGCTTCACCAACCCCGACTTCGTGAAGCTGGCCGAGGCGTTCGGCCTCCCCGGCTTCCGCTGCGGCTCCGTGGAGGACCTCGGGCGCCATTTGCGCACCGCGCTGGCCCTCGACGAGCCGTCCGTCATCGTCGTCCCCATCGACTACTCGCAGGACGTCGCCCTGAGCGAGCACCTGGGAACGGAGACCGTCGCCCTATGAGCATCACCGCAGAGCAGGAGAAGGCCGTCGTCGAGGCCGCGCCGCGCGAGCAGTTCGTGGCCGGCGAATGGCGCGACGGAAAGGGGGAGACGGTCGCTGTCGAGGACCCCTCGACAGGGGAGACGATCACGGAGATCCGCGGCGCGTCGCCCGAGGACGCCCGCGCGGCGCTCGACGCCGCCTGCGGGGCGCAGGAGGAGTGGGCGGCGACGCCTGCCCGCGAGCGCGGCGAGATCCTGCGTCGCAGCTTCGAGAAGGTCATCGAGCGCAAGGCCGACCTCGCGCTGCTGATGACCCTGGAGATGGGCAAGCCCCTCGCCGAGAGCGAGTCGGAGGTCGCGTACGCAGCCGAGTTCCTGCGCTGGTTCTCCGAGGAGGCGGTCCGCATCGAGGGCCGCTACGCCCCCGCGCCCACCGGCGCCGGGCGCATCATCACGATGCGCCAGCCCGTCGGCCCCTGCTACATGATCACGCCCTGGAACTTCCCCATGGCGATGGGGACGCGGAAGATCGGACCCGCGGTGGCGGCGGGCTGCACGATGATCGTCAAGCCCGCCAAGCAGACGCCGCTGTCGATGCTCGCGCTCGCCCGGATCCTCGAGGAGTCCGGGCTCCCGCCCGGCGTGCTCAACGTCCTCGTCAGCGAGTCGGCGAGCGATGTGTCCAAGCCGATCATCGAGGACCCGCGACTGCGCAAGCTCTCCTTCACCGGCTCGACGGAGGTCGGGCGCATGCTCATCGAGCAGGCCGCGAAGAACGTCCTGCGCGTCTCGATGGAGCTGGGCGGGAACGCGCCGTTCCTCGTCTTCGACGACGCCGATCTGGACGCCGCGGTAGAGGGCGCCGTGATCGCGAAGATGCGCAACATCGGGGAGGCGTGCACGGCGGCCAACCGCTTTCACGTCGCCGAGGACCTTCAGGAGCAGTTCACGGAGAAACTCGCGGCGCGCCTCGCCGAGATGCCCGTGGGCCGCGGCACCGAGGAGGGGGTCAAGGTCGGGCCGCTGATCGACTCCGCCCAGCGCGACAAGGTGCAGGAGCTCGTGGATGACGCGCTCGGCAAGGGTGCCGGCGCGGTACTCGACGGCGGGCCACGCGACGGCGACGGCTACTTCTTCGAGCCGATGGTGTTGAACGAGGTGTCGGCCGACGCGCGGATCCTCAAGGAGGAGGTCTTCGGGCCCGTGGCGCCGGTCACGACGTTCCGTGACGAAGATGAAGCGATTGCTGCCGCCAACGACACCGAATTCGGGCTCGTCGCCTACGTCTACACGCGCGACATCAAGCGCGCGCTGCGGGTCTGCGAGCGGCTCGAGACCGGCATGGTGGGCCTCAACCAGGGCATGGTCTCCAACGCCAAAGCGCCCTTCGGCGGCATCAAGCAGTCCGGCTTCGGCCGCGAGGGCGGGCACGAGGGGATCGCGGAGTACGTCGAGACGAAGTACGTCGCCGTGGCCTTGTAGCCCACGTCACGATCGGTCTACATTGGGCCGCGTGCGGCGCCGGCTCACCATGATGGTCCTCGCGGGCGCGGCGCTGCTTCCCGCACCGGCCGCCATGGCCGACCACTGGCCCATGGCGGGCGGCAACCCGTCGCGCTCCTCCAATGCTGCCGCCGACGCGGGGCGGACGCCGATCACCCCCGCCTGGGCCGCGCCCGACGGCGCGGTGCGGACACCCGTCGTCGTGACCGGGGGCGGCAGCTCGGACCGCCAGCGGGTCGCCTACGGCACCGCGAACGGGTTCGTCCACCTGCGCATGCTCGAGACGGGCGCTCCCGTCGGGCCGCCGGAGGGGACCGACATCGACGGCGGCTCGATCAACGGCGACGGCTCCGTCTTCGGCAGCAACGGCAACAGCGTCGGCTTCGCGGACACCTCGACGGAGGATCGGATGGGACAGCTCTATGTCGTGCACAACGACGACCCGGTGGCGACCGCCGCGGTCTTCATCGCGCGCTTCGACGTCGCCTCGGGTGAGAAGGTCTACGAGGAGATCATCCCCGGCACCGCCCAGTGCTCGATCAACGCGTCCCCGCTGCTGACGCCGCCCGGGCCGGGTGGGTCGCGGCTGCTCTACTTCGTCCTCGTCTGCCCGCTCTACCGCCACCTCGTCCGCGTGCCGATCATGGGCGACGCGACGGGCCGGGAGGCGGTGGTCGGCGCACCCGGCTTCGCCACCATCCCGGACGCGACGGAGACGGCGGCGCCCACGCTCGTCGTCCTGCGCGACGCAGATGGCGTGCCGCGCTTTCATGTGGCCGTGGCACGCCGCGCGGGTCTGTCCCTGTTCCGGGCCGACGCACCGTTCGAGGCCGCTCCGGGCAACACCGCGACGCCGCCGTCCATCACCGCCGAGCTCGACGATCCGCTGGCCGTGCCGCAGACGCCGGCCGCGCCGGCCGCCGAGTCGGGCCTCGTCGCGGGCGCCGAGGGCTCGGGCACCGGGCCGGCCCCGGCGATCTACGTCGCGGCGCGGGTGGGCGAGGACACCCGCGTCTACCGCCTCGTCCAGGACGGGAGCGGCGCGGTGATGCGCACTGACCGCGCCGTCTCGCTCCCGGGCAGCGGGGTTCCCGCACCCGCCATGGCCGTGGCCGAGCTCGTCACCAACTCGGGCCTCTCCGAGGCCGGCACGCTGGTGGTCACGACCGCCGCCAACGCGACGCTGCTCCGCGCCGGCGACCTGTCCGTGGCCGCGCAGCTGTCGCCGTTGCCGCTGGCGGCCGGCAGCGGCTTCGCCCGAACCGCGGCGGCGGTGTCCGGCGACTTCGCCTACCTCGTCCGCGACGGGGACTCCGCGACGCCGGCCGAGCATCTCGTGCTGGCTCTCGACGGGCTGGCGCCACTCGGGCCGCCGGCCTTCGAGCGCGTTGCCGATCCCGCTCCCGGCCCGGTCGCAGGGCAGCCCGCGTTCTCGGGCGGGCGCGTGATCTTCGGGACGGGCCGCGGGCCGCTCGCCTACGTCACGCGCGAGGCCGAGACGACCGAACCGGGCGACACGGTCGTCAAGCTGCCGCCGGCAGCCTGCGCCGTGGAGCTCAAGGGCACCCGCGGGCGCGACCGTCTGCGCGGCACCCGCGCGGGCGACCGCATCCTCGGCGGCGCGGGCGACGACATCCTGCACGGCAACGGCGGCTCGGACTGCCTCTACGGCCAGGACGGCCGGGACGTCCTCTTCGGAGGCTCCGGCGACGATCTCCTGGAGGGCGGTGACGGAGCGGACGTGCTCGTGGGCGGCCGCGGCCGCGACCAGCTCAACGGTGGCGACGGCGACGACCTCCTGCGCGGCGGCCCGGGCTCGGACCGCCTCGACGGCGGGCGCGGCGACGACCGGATCCTCGCCGCTGATGGCAGGCGCGACGTGATCGCCTGCGGCAAGGGCCGGGACCGGGTCACGGCCGACCGCGTCGACCGCGTCCAGCGGTCGTGCGAGCGCGTGACGCGCGTCCGGCTTCGCCGCGGATAGCCCGGTGATGTGGCGCACGCGCCGCATCGATGGGGCGCCCGACCTTGTTCAATCGTCCGTCGTGCGCGTCCTTCTCCCCCTCGTGGCGTTCCTCGCCGCCGCCGCGCCCGCGGCGGCGGCCCACTGGCCCCAGCAGGGCGGGGACGCCGGCCGCTCGGGCTATCAGTCCGTGGGCGACGGCTCCGCCCCGGTGCGGCCGCTCTGGGCGGTCGGCGCGAACGTGGTCGCCGGCCCGCTCGTGACCGCCGGGCCCCTGGCCGACCAGCGCGTCGTCTACGGCACGGCAGACGGCCGCGTCCACCTGCGGGACCTCGCCACGGGCCGTCTTCGCGGGCCTGAGGGCGGCGTCGCGGTGGAGGACACGCTCACCGCTGGTGTCTTCGGCGATCCCTCTGCGGGTGGCGCCGCCGCCTTCGCGGAGAGCTCCGGGCCCGGCGGGCTCGGCATGGTGTTCGCGGTCCACAACGCCGACAACCGCCAGCCCGTCTTCGGTGGCCTCGACGACGTCGAGGTGGCGGTCATCGACGAGGCGAGCGGCGGAGTGGTGCAGGACGTCCCCGTCCGCGGCACCGTCGACCACCGCGTCAACGGGCCGGCGGTGCTCTCGCCGCCCGAAGCCGACGGCGGCCGCTCCCTGCTCTTTCTCACGCAGGCGCCGGGGGGCGAGGTGCAGCTCGTCCGCGTGCCGATCGACGCGGTGGGCCGCGCCGGGGACGCCAACGCCGTCGGCGTCCCCGGCGCCGACCCACGCGCTGGCGCCGCGATCGCCTACCTGCCGGTGGGCGGCCGGGTCCGCCCGTTCGCAGCGGTCGGGGCGGGCGACGGCGTCCTGACCTTCTCGTTGGAGCGCTTTCCCGAGGCCGGGCCGCGCGGCGGCCTGCCCCCAGGCGGTTACGGCACGCCGGCGGTCGCCGTCGCGACTGCCGGGCTGCTCCCGGGACAGGCCGGCAGCTCCGCCGCCGCCGCTCCCGGGATCGACGTCCTCGGCGGCGAGGCGGGCGCCGTTCGGGTGCACCGACTCGAGCTGCGCGACGGCGCCCTGGTTCCGGCCGCGTCGAGCGACCCGTTGCCCGGCGTGCGCGCCCCCGGCCTCGCGGTGGCGCAGGAGGTCGTGGGTGGGCAGGTCGCCCCCGGGTGGGTCCTCGCGGGCACGTCGGAAGGACTGCACGTGCTCGACGCGCGCACCCTCCGGGGTGTAGGACGCATCGACGGCGAGTCCTTCGCCCGCTCGGTCGCGTCGGGCGCCGGGGCCGTCGGCTACGCCGCGGGCGACGACGGCGCGCCGCTGGCGATCGATCTGCCGAGGGGCAGGGCGCTCCCGCCCCCGTCGTTCACCGTCGATCCTGGCCACGGCGCCGCGACCCGGCCCGCGGGCCAGCCCGCGATCTCGCGCGGCTTCGTGATCTTCACGACGGATGCCGGCGTCTTCGCCTATCGCACCCGCTGCGGCAACGCGATCGCCGGGACTCCCGGCAACGACCGCCTGCAGGCGGGCATCCCGGGCGACGCCATCTCCGGCGGCGACGGCAACGACGCCCTGGGCGGCGGCGACGGCGACGACTGCCTCGACGGCGGCCCCGGACGCGACCGTGTCCGCGGCGACGCCGGCGACGACACCCTGGGTGGCGCCGAGGGCCGCGACCTCGCGGTGGGAGGGCCCGGAAGCGACAAGCTCACCGGCGGAGCGGGGGCCGACCGCCTGGACGGCGGGGCAGACGACGACGTCCTGCTCGGTGGCGATGGTGCGGACATGCTGCTCGGCGGCGACGGCCGCGACCGGCTGGCCGGTGGCCGCGGGTCGGACCGCCTCGACGGCGGTGCGGGCGCCGACGCCATCAACGCCCGCGGCGGCGGCCGCGACCGCATCCGCTGCGGCCCCGGCCGGGACGAGGTCCTCGCGGACCGCGCCGACCGTGTACTCGGCGACTGCGAGCGCGTCCTACGCCGCTGAGCCTGGATTCAGGCGGCTGACCCCGCGGCGATCTTCCTGAGGTCGAGCGCCTCGTCGAGCGTGGCATCGTCGACGCCGTGGCGGCGGGCGACCTCTCGCAGGGTCTCCCCGCTGGCGGCGGCCTCCTTCACGATCGCGCTCGCCTTGTCGTAGCCGATGAACGGGTTCAGCGCCGTGGCCACGGCCAGGGTGGACTCGGCCGAGCGCTCGCAGCCGGCGAGGTTGGCCTGGATGCCCTCCACGCACTTCTCGCGCAGCGCGTCCGAGGTCGTCGAGAGCAGGTGGATCGACTGGAGCAGGTTGCGCGCGATCAGCGGGATGCGCACGTTGAGCTCGAACTGGCCCTGCATGCCGCCGATCGTGATCGCGGTGTCGTTGCCGATCACCTGGGCGGCCACCTGCAGGACGACCTCCGGGATCACCGGGTTGACCTTGCCCGGCATGATCGACGAGCCCTTCTGAAGCTCGGGGAGAAACAGCTCGCCGATGCCGGCGCGCGGGCCCGAGCCCATGAGCGCCAGATCGTTGGCGATCTTGGTCAGCGACACGGCGAGGACCTTCAGCGCGCCCGACAGCTCGACGAGCGCGTCCCGGTTGCCCTGCGCCTCGAACGGGTCCTCAGGCGCGAGGATCTCGAGCCCCGTCTCGTTGGAGAGGTGCTCGCGGACGCCCGCTGCAAAGTCCGGGTGCGTGTTGAGGCCGGTGCCCGTGGCGGTGCCGCCGAGGGGGATCTGCGCGACCCGCGGAAGCGTGCCGCGGATACGGCGCCCACCCAGGCGGATCTGCGCGGCGTAGCCCGCGAACTCCTGGCCGAGCGTGACCGGCACCGCGTCCATGAGGTGCGTGCGGCCCGCCTTGACGATGTCCCCGAACTCCTCCGCCTTGGCGGCGAAGGACGCTTCCAGGCGCTCGAGCGCCGGCAGCAGGTCGACGGTCGCGTTCTGCAGCGCGGCGAGGTGGACCGCGCTCGGGAAGACGTCGTTGGAGGACTGCCCCATGTTCACGTGGTCGTTGGGGTGCACGCCCTCGCCCGCGAGGTTGGCGATCACCTCGTTGGCGTTCATGTTCGAGGAGGTGCCCGAGCCCGTCTGGAAGACGTCGATCGGGAACTGCGCGTCGTGGCGGCCGTCGGCGATCTCGCTCGCCGCGGCGGCGATGCGCACGGCGAGTTCCGATTCGAGGAGGTCGAGATGGTCGTTGACGTGCGCGGCGGCACCCTTGATGCGGCCGAGCCAGTGGACGACGGAGGCCGGGACGCGCTCACCGGAGATGGGGAAGTTGTCGACGGCCTTGGTGGTCTCTCCGCCCCACAGTTGGGTCGTCTGATCGATCGCGCTCATGGGAGAGAACAGTACGCGGCCAACTCGCGCGCCATCCCCACGGGGTCGTCGTAGGCCATCAGGAAGCCGGTCCCCTCGAGGATGCGCAGCTGCGCGTCCGGCAGCAGGTCGAGCGCCTCCTCGGCGATGGCGGTCGGATGCAGCGCGTCGTCGTCGGCCCACAACAGCAGCGTCGGGCAGCCGACGTGGCGGTAGGCGTCGAGCAGGCCGGCGGCGCCGAGGTCCCAGGCGCGGGCGGCCCGCGACCACGCGCGCATGCGGCTCGTGTTGCCCGGAAGATCGATCGTCGCGTGGCGCACGAGGTCCCGCGCCGCCGGGTTGCCGCGGGCGCTCA
>Ga0136633_1000111_pt1 | contig 57323 bp, 61 predicted proteins | sample AntDrymeUQ832206_2_FD_105494 | JGI IMG/M metagenome (GOLD analysis project Ga0136633, IMG submission 105494) | Polar desert sand microbial communities from Dry Valleys, Antarctica - metaG UQ83 (22.06) | ecosystem: Environmental > Terrestrial > Soil > Desert | place: Antarctica: Dry Valley...
CCAAGCTGATCCCGATGCCAACACCGGCAATGGCAGCCTGAGCGAAAAGACCCCGCTCGCCTACGTCAGACGCATCCCGGACCCACGCCTAACATCCGACTTTTTCAACGGCATCGGTCGAAAGCGGTCGCTAATGACCAGCCTGAACCGCCGCGATCCCGCTTGCTTCGAGCTGGCGGTTGATCGTCGCCATCAGCCGGTCGAGGCCCGCCTGGTCCTTCGACTCCGCCCGCGCGACTAGCACGTCCTGCGTGTTCGAGGCGCGCAATAGCCACCAGCCGTCGGCGGTCTTGACTCGGACTCCGTCGGTCTTGTCGACCTCGGCGCCTTCGGCCGCGAGGCGCTCGGCGACTTCGGTGACGACCGCGAATTTGCGGCTCTCGTCGACCTGGAAGCGGAGTTCGGGGGTGGCGACCGAGATCGGCATTTCGCTCTTCAACTCGGTGAGGCTTTTTACGCTGGAAGACACCGCGCGGATCAGGCGGACCGCGGCGTAAAGCGCGTCGTCGAAGCCGTACCAAAGGTGCTTGAAAAAGATGTGGCCGCTCATTTCGCCGGCAAGTGGCGCTCCGGTTTCCTTCATCTTGGCCTTGATCAGGCTGTGCCCGGTGTTCCACATCAACGGGGTTCCGCCCATTTCGGCGATTCGGTCGAACAAAGTCTGGCTCGCCTTGACGTCGGCGATGATCGTCGCGCCGGGCAAGTCCTTAAGCACCGGGGCGGCGAGGATGATCAGCAATTGATCGCCCCAGATCACTCGGCCCTCGCCATCGACCGCGCCAATGCGGTCGGCGTCGCCGTCGAAGGCGATTCCGAAGTCGAGGCGCTTGTCGGCGACGAGCTTCTTCAAGTCGGCGAGATTGGCCTCGACCGTGGGATCGGGGTGGTGGTTGGGAAAGCGGCCGTCGACTTCGGTGTAGAGCAGATGATGCTCGCCGGGCAGGCGCTTGACCAGTTTCTCGAGCGCCGGGCCGCCCGCGCCATTGCCCGCGTCCCAGCCGATCCTGTACGCCTTGCCGTCGAAGCCCTTGACCAGCGCGTCGACATAATCGTCGATAATGTCATGGTCCTCGACCGAGCCCTCGCCCTCGCTCCAGTCGGCTTCGAAGGCGCGGCGGCCGAGGTCCTGGATCTCGGTGCCGAACACCGAACGGCCGTTGAGCAGCATCTTGAAGCCGTTGTAGTCGGCCGGATTGTGGCTTCCGGTGACCTGGATCCCGCCGTCGACGGCGAGCGTCGAGACCGCGAAATAAAGCATCGGCGAGGGGCCGAGCCCGATCCGGACGACGTCGAGCCCGCCCGCGGTGAGGCCGTCGATGAGCGCCGCCTCAAGCTCGGGCGAGTGGGTGCGGCCATCGCGGCCGACCGCGATCCGCCTGGCGCCCTCACTGACGGCGAGCGCGGCATAGCTTCGCCCCAACGCGGTCGCATCGGCGGGGTGGAGGGTCGAGCCGACGACGCCCCGCACGTCATATTCGCGCAGGATGGTTCGATTGAACTGATGGGACATTGGATTCCTGTAGATTGTGGATCAGCCCGCGGCGGCGGCCTTGGGCGCTTGCGCGATCTCGGTTTGGCCGGGAATGGCCAGCCCCGCGATCATCTCGCGCAACTCCTGGCGAGCGGTAATGTGTCCGAGCCCGACCTCGCCGAGCTCGCCGAGGTCGAGCAGGGTCAGTCCCTTGGGAAACAGCTCGCGGTAGATGACTCGTTCGCCGAGCCCCGGAATGACCCGGAAGCCGACCCGCCGGGCAAGCTCGTCGAGCGCGGCGCCGACCCGGCGAAGATTGTGCGAATCGACGTGCTGGAGGCGATTGCGGAGCACCACCCAGTCGACGCTTCGACCGGTCGCCTTGGCGCGCTGGGTGCGGCTGTTCCAGATCAGTTCGGCGTAGAAGCTGGGCTTGGTCACCTTGAAATTTTCGGGGTGGACCTGGCCGATCAGGTCGAGGTCGACGAAACTGTCGTTCATCGGCGTGACCAAAGTATCGGCGTGGACGATCGCGGCGCGCGCGATCGGATCGTCGCGCCCGGGGGTGTCGATCACCAGCACGTCGCATTGTTCGGAAAGCCGCTCGATCGCCGCCGCAAGCCCGGCCTCGCTCTGGTCGTCGAGCACTTCATAGGCGGCGTGCGTCAGGCTCTTGTCGAGGCGGCGGATGGTTGCATCGCGATTTTCGAAGTAGCGGGTCATCGTCCGCTGGCGGTGGTCGAGGTCGAGCGCCGCGACGCGGTGGCCCGAGGCGGCGAGCGCGATCGCTGCGTGGACCGCGGTGGTCGACTTGCCGGTGCCGCCCTTTTCGTTGGCGAAAACGAGGAAATGCGGCTGGCCCATGGCCTTCTTGCCCCTTGTGTTGCCGATTGCCGCGCGTCACACGCGGCGGCTTGAGGCCGGGTGTATCGGAGGGGCGATTCCCATGCAAATCCTTCGTCAGATGAGCGCATTGGCGCCCGCGCTTGCAAAATGGCGCGCGGCGGGCGAGCGGATCGCGCTGGTGCCGACGATGGGCGCGCTCCACGCCGGGCACCTCGCGCTGGTCGATGCCGCGCGAAGCCGCGCCGAGCGGTCGGTGGCGACGATTTTCGTCAACCCGCTCCAATTCGGGGCAGGCGAGGACCTCGATCGCTATCCGCGATCGGAGGCGCAGGACGCGGGGACGCTCGAGGCGCACGGCTGCGACCTGCTGTGGCTGCCGGCTGCCGACGAGCTTTATCCGCCCGGATTTGCAACGAATGTGATCGTGTCGGGGGTCGGCGATCGATGGGAAGGCGAGGTCAGGCCGGGACATTTCGCCGGGGTCGCGACGGTCGTCGCCAAGCTGCTGATCACAGTCAGGCCCGACCTTGCCGTGTTCGGCGCAAAGGATTTTCAGCAGCTCGCGGTAATCCGCCGGATGACCGCGGACCTCGGACTCGGGGTCGAGCTTGTCGAGGTGGCCACGGTGCGCGAAGACGACGGACTCGCGCTGTCCTCACGCAATGCCTACCTCAGCGCGGAGGAGCGGGGGCGGGCGAGCGCGCTGCCCCGCGCGCTGGAGGAAGCGCGCGACGCGATCGCCGGCGGTGAGCCGGTCGCGGCGGCGCTGGATCGGGCAAGGCGGCGGCTGGCCGCGGCGTGGTTCGGACTGATCGACTATGTCGCGCTGGTCGATGCCGAATGCCTCGAGCCGCTGGCCGTCGCGGCCGGCGAGATGAGGCTGATCGCGGCGGCGACGATCGGCACGACGCGATTGATCGACAACATCCGTGTCATTTCGGACACAAATCGCGAATAAGGTATCCACCGCATTAACTATTTGTTCGGGATTGAAGCCCGAAACCCTGGTCAGCGAACAACAGGGAATTTGACATGGCGATCAGTCAGAAGAGTGCGGACTTCCTCCTCAACAGCCGGCTTGCCGATGCCGCTTCGGGGAGCGTCGATGCGCTGTTCGATCTCGGGGTGAGCTTCTCGACCGGGCGCGGAAACGTCGCGGTCGACCTGGTCGAGGCTCACAAATGGTTCAACCTCGCGGCGTTGTCGGGCGACACCCGCAGCCAGGCGTGCCGCGCCGAAATCTCGTTCGAGATGACCGCGCGCGAAATCGCCGAGGCGCAGCGCCAGGCGCGCTCCTGGCTGACCGCGACCGGACAGCAGCAGCAGCGCGCGGCGTAACTCCTAGCGAACCACCACCGTCACGGCGCGGCGATTTTGCGCCCAGGCGCTTTCGTCCGAACCGACCGCCGCCGGGCGTTCCTTGCCCCAGCTGATCACCGTCAGCCGCGCCACGGGAACGCCATTGGCGACGAGGAAATCCTTGGCGCTGTTGGCGCGGCGCTCACCCAAGGCAAGATTATACTCGCGAGTGCCGCGTTCGTCGGCATGGCCCTCGATCGATCCGCGCACCGAGGGATTGGCAAGCATCCAGCGCGCCTGCGCGGTCAGCGTCGCTCGCGACGCGGCGTCGAGCGCAAATTCATCGGTTCCGAAATAGACCGTGTCCGAGCCCGCCTTGGCGACGAGATCGGCCTGCATCCCGGGAAGCTCGACCAGGTCGACCGCGTCGTCGGTCGCGGTTGCCGCGCCGCCCCCGGCGGCCGGGTCGGTGACCGGCACCGCGACGTCGGCGGGTGGAGTCTTGCGGCCGCACGCGCCGGTGACGAGTGCAAGGCCGGTCATTCCGATGAAGATGGTCCTGTTCATGTTCCTGCTCCTGAAAAAGCTGCGTTCGGGCCTAGAAATTGAGCGGCGACCAGCTTGGGTCGGATCCGCCGAGCGGGGTCGGCATTCGCCGCGGTGAGCCGCCGTTGATGCTGACCGCGTGAAGCGATGCCTCGCCGGTTCCGCGCGCGGTGCGGTGGAACATCACGAACTGGCCGTTGGGCGCCCAGCTCGGGCCTTCGTCCTGCCAAGAATCGGTCAGCAGCTTGAGCCCGCCGCCCGACGAATTCATGACGCCGACGCGGAAACCGCCGCCGATGCGGGTGAAGGCGATGAGGTCGCCGCGCGGGCTCCATACGGGCGAAGCGAAGGCACCGCCACCGAAGCTGATTCGCTGCTGGCCCGAGCCGTCGGCGTTCATCGTGTACAATTGTTGCGATCCCGAGCGGTCGCTTTCGAACACGATCCGGCGTCCGTCGGGGGAGTAGCTTGGCGAGGTGTCGGCCCCCGGGGTCGAGGTCAGCCGGCGCGGAGGCCCGCCGTTGGCTCCGACGACGTAGATGTCGGTATTGCCCCCGCTCGCCATCGAGAAGACGATGTCGCGGCCATCGGGCGAAAAGCGCGGCGCGAAGGTGAAGGCGGTGCCGGGAACGAGCAGCCGCTCGGCGCCCGAGGCGACGTCCATCACATAGACTCGCGGGCGGCGGCCCTGATAGCTCATGTAGACGAGCTTGTCGCCGCGTGGGCTGAAGCGCGGGGTGATCACGGTTGCGCGCCCGGTGGTCAGATAGCGATGGTTCGAGCCGTCCGAATCCATGATCGCGATTCGTTTGAGGCGATTGGTCTTGGGCCCGGTCTCGGCGACGTAGACGATGCGCGTGTCAAGGAACGGCTGCTCGCCCGAGAGCCGCGAATAAATGGTGTCGGCGCATTTGTGCGCAGCTCGGCGCCAGTCGGTCGCGGCGACCGCGAACCCCTGGCGCGCAAGCTCGCGTCCGGCGGCGACGTCGAATAGATAACAGCCGACGGTGATTCGGCCGTCGGTGCGCTGCTCGACATAGCCCGATACCAGCGCCGAGGCGCCGGCTTTGCGCCAGGTTGCATAGACCGGGCTGCCCGCCTGGTCGAAGCTGTAGCCGCCGATCCCGGCTGGGCCGAGGGGAGTGAACAGCCCGGTCGAGCGGAGGTCGGACGCGATGACTTCGGCGATCTGGCGGCCGAGGGAATCGGTGGCCCCCGCGGAGCTGGGCATGGCTGGCACGGCGATCGCCATCGGCGCGGTGATGCCGCCGACGACATCGACCTCGAGCGGGCCCGTTTCCTGGGCGAAGGCGGGGAGCGCAAGCAAGGGCGTCATTGCGAGGAGCGCCAGCGACGAGGCAACCCAGCGGCGCGGCGGCTGGATTGCTTCGCTTCGCTCGCAATGGCGATTGTATACTTTCAGGCGCATGATGTTCCTCACGGAAGATTATAATTCATGATGAAATCGGACCAGCCCTTGCCGCTCGCGGTCTCGTAGAGGTCGGCGGGCAGGCCGGTGAGCGGGGCGCAGCCGACGAAGGTGGCGACCGCGAGATCCTTGACGCGTTCTTCGTAACGGCCGTTTTCGTCGTCGACTCCCGACGTGCCGATGACCTGCGGCGAGCGGACGAGCCGTCCGCTGCGGGCAAGCTGCAGGCGCATCCTGACGCGGATCCGGCTGGCACCGGGGCCGGGGCTGACCTGGCGATCGGCGCAGGGCTGGACCTGGCGGCGGATCGCCTGGACGATCCCGGCCATCGCGGAAGCGCTCACGGTCGCGGCGGCGGGCTCGGCGGGAGCAGTCGAGCGCGACGGGCTGTCCGCGATACCCTTGAGAAAATCGTCGCCGATCCGCGACGCGCGCGGCGCGGGCCTGGCCTGGGCAAGGCGAGCAGGCGTCGCCTTGGCCGGCCTGGGCGACGGCTTGCTTGCCGCGCGCGGAGTTGCCGTGGGCATCACCCGTGGCGCAGGCTGCGCGGGTTCGACGCGAGGGGCGGGCGCGGGCTCGATGGGCTCGACCTCGCCGATTGCGGGGGCCTGGCTTGCCGGGGGAGGAGGCGCCGCGACCAGCGGGGTTGCCGCGGCGAGGCCAAGCTCCTCGACGAATTCGACTTCCATCGAGGGCGGCTCGGGCGGGGTTTCGACCTTCGCCAGGTGGAGCGACAGCGCCGCCACCAGCGCGACGTGAAGCGCCAGGGCGAAGCCAGTCCCGGCGAGTTCGGCGCGGTCGAGGGTCATTCGCGCTCGCCGCCGACCGAGACCAGCGCAACGCGATTGAGCCCGGCACGGTTGAGTTCGCCCATCACGCGCATCACCCGGCCATAGTCGAGGCCGCGGTCGGCGCGGAGGTAGATGCGGCGGCCTTCGGCTGGTTGCGGCGAAGCGGCGATTCCGGCGAGCGCGGCGGGCAGGCCGGCGTCCGCGACCGGCTTATCGTCGATGGTGATCGCACCGCCGGCGTCGATCGCGACCTGGACCGGCTCGGCCTGCTGGTCGAGCGCTCCCGCGCGGCTTTCGGGCAGGTCGACCGGCACCCCCGCGACAAGCAAGGGGGCGGTGATCATGAAGATGATCAACAGCACCAGCATCACGTCGACCAAAGGAGTGACGTTGATCTCCGACATTGGCGCGCGGCGGTGACCGTGGCGGCGTGAACGCGAGGGGAGGCTGGCGCCCATCAGTGGCCGCCGGTTCCCTTGGCGCCGACCTCGACCTCGAGCTCGCGGCTCAAGGTGGCGTGGAAGCGGTCGGCGAAGCGGCCGAGGCGCGCGTCGAGCCGGTCGAGGCCGTGGCTCAGCCGGTTGTAGGCGATCACCGCTGGGATCGCCGCGAACAGCCCGATCGCGGTCGCGAACAGCGCCTCGGCGATGCCCGGCGCGACTACGGCGAGGCTGGTATTGTTGGCGTCGGCGATGGCGGTAAACGCGCGCATGATCCCCCACACCGTTCCGAACAATCCGACGAACGGCGCGACCGAGCCGACCGTGGCGAGGATGTTGAGCCGGTCGCCGAGGCGGTCGAGTTCGGCGGCGACCGCGGCGCTCATCCGGCTGGCGAGGCGCTCGCGGGTTCCGGCGCGGTCGATCACCACGCCGCGGGTCGAGCGGCGCCATTCGTCGAGCCCGGCGGTAAGCACGGCGGCGGTCGGCAATGGCTCGTCGCCGCGCTTGTCGTGAAAGCTGTCGATGTCGCTCGCCGCCCAGAAGTCGCGCTCATAGGCCTCGGTCCGGCGATTGATCCGGCGCAGGCGGAGCGCGTGGGTGAAGATGATCGCCCACGTCCACACGCTCGCCGCGAGCAGCCCGAGCATGACCAGTTTGACGACGACATCGGCCTCGAGGAACAAGGTCATCGGCGACATCAGGTCGGCGGTCGGCGTTGGGTTGGACATCAAATCCCTTTTGCTTCGAGAGCGCGGAACCGTTCAACCCAATCCCGCGGCTGGCGCTTGGGGCGGCCATCGAGGGTGAGGAAAGCGGCGGTGACCCGCGCGTCGGTGACTGTTTCGGCTCCGCGCATGACCTGCTGATGAATGACGGTGGTCGCGGCGCGGACGGTTTCGATCCGGCTCACCACGACCAGATCGTCGCCGAGCCGGGCCGAGCGGCGGTAGCGGATCGCGACATCGGCGACCGCGTAAACCCCCTCGCCGGCGTCGAGCGCGGCGCCCTGATCGACGCCGATGGCGCGCAGCATGTCGGAGCGGGCGCGCTCCATATATTTGAGATAATTGGCGTAATAGACGATCCCGGCAGTGTCTGTGTCCTCGAAATAAACGGTCAGCGCGAAGCGATGTTCGGTCCCGACGAAGCCGCCGCGATAGGGCAAATCATAGTCTTGGGGAGCCATCGCTCATGTCTTAGACCATCGGGGAGTCGCGGGGCAACGCCGTCCGCCGTCAGTTTCGGCCGGCTCGTTCGATTGCACGCAATATATCGCCCTGCGCGGCGTTGACGTCGATCATGTGCATTCCCCAGCCGGGGAGGAAGAAGCCCAGTGCGCCGACTTCGCCACCGACGCGGTCGGTGCGCTTGTCCGCGGGGTCGGCGTTGGTGCGGATCGACAGAAAACCGCGCGGACCGTCGTTGACGCAGCGCGCCGAGACCAGCCCCTGGCTGCGCAGGAAGGGGGCGGGCGGGGGGCCTTGCGACGACCATGCGATCGGGCCGCCCGGGACCGGAAGCGATGAGCGCGCATTCCAGTAACTGTCGAGCGGCACCCAGCCGGTCGCCCCGGGGCGCGCCGGATTGGTGCAGGCGACGGTCATTCCGGGCTGAGCGGAATAACCGAAGATCGCCCCGGCGGGCGGGGCGTTGCGCTCTCGAAAACTGACCCAGCTAAGCACGCAGCCGGTCTGGCCGGGGGCCGAGCAGAGCGGGGTCGATTTGAACGTGCCGCCGACGAGCCTGCCGTTGGGAACGAGGACGTTGAAGCCGGGGACGATCGCGAGCTTCATCCGCTTTGCCTCGGGGCGGCCTTCGATCTCGTTGGCGATGAGCTGGATCAGCATCAGCGAGCCCTGGCTGTGCCCGACCAGCACGAACGGGCGGCCCTTGTTGTGCTTGGCGAGGTAGGTTCGCCATGCATTGCGGACGTCGCCAAAGGCAATTCGCGCGGGGACGGTGACGTCGCCACCGGTCGCGGCGGCGGCGACCGCGCCGAGCGTCATCGAGCGATAGATTGGAGCAAAGGTCCGGCAGGCGCCCGACAGGCGCGCGAACTGGCTGCGGATCGAGGCTTTCTCTTCGCCCTCGCCAGGGATGAGGTCGCTGTTCATGCCCACGTCGCGGCTGACGGTGGGATAGGCGATGAAGCAGTCGACCGGCGGGCTCGTGGCGACCGCGGACAATGTGGTTGGGCCGTACCCGTCGGGGTTGAGGGTGGCGGTGCGAAGCGGAGTGGTGCAGCTGTCGGTGCGGTCAGGGAGGCACAGCCAATTGGCGGCGCGGGAATAGTCGACCGCTGGGGGGGCGGCGGGTTGCTGGGCCGCGGCGGGCGCGGCGAAGAGGGCGCCGATAGCAAGGACAATCCAACGCATCACTTCACTCCGTCGCCGATGTCGAACAGGCCGGTCTGCGCTCCGGCGGGAGGGTTGAGGCCGAGGTGGCTCCAGCCGCGCCCGTTGAGGCAGCGGCCTCGTGCGGTGCGCGCGATCAACCCAAGCTGAATGAGGAACGGCTCGATCACGTCCTCGATCGTGTCGCGCGGTTCGCTCAGGCCGGCCGCGAGCGTCTCGACCCCGACCGGGCCGCCGCCATAAAGGTCGGCGATCATCGTCAAATAGCGGCGGTCCATCGCATCGAGCCCGAGGCGGTCGATCTCGAGCCGGTCGAGCGCGCGGTCGGCGACCGCGGTATCGATCGCCGCCGCGCCCGCGGCATGAGCGAAATCGCGCACCCGGCGGAGCAGCCGCCCGGCGATCCGCGGAGTGCCGCGCGAGCGCCGCGCGACTTCGTGCGCGCCGTCGTCGGTGACCGGGGCGCCCAGCAACCGCGCGGCGCGGCGGACGACCTGCTCCAATTCCTCGACGCTGTAGAAATTGAGCCGCACCGGGATCCCGAAGCGGTCGCGCAGCGGCGTGGTCAGCAGTCCCGCACGGGTGGTCGCGCCGACGAGGGTGAATTTGGGCAGGTCGATGCGCACGCTTCGCGCCGAGGGGCCCTCGCCGATCATCAGGTCGAGCGCGCGGTCCTCCATCGCCGGGTAGAGCACTTCCTCGACCGCGGGGGCGAGGCGGTGAATCTCGTCGATAAACAGCACGTCGCCGTCCTCGAGGTTGGTCAAAAGCGCGGCCAGATCGCCCGACTTGGCGATCACCGGACCCGAGGTGGCGCGGAAACCGACCCCCATTTCGCGAGCGAGGATCGCGGCAAGCGTGGTCTTGCCGAGCCCCGGCGGGCCGAAGAACAGGACATGGTCGAGCGCCTCGCCGCGCGACTTGGCGGCATTGACGAAAATGCGGAGATTCTCGCGCGCGCCTTGCTGGCCTATGAATTCGTCGAGCGTTTTCGGCCGAAGCGCGGCGTCGGCGTCCTCGGGCTGACGCTCGGGAGTAGTGATTCGGTCGGGGTCAGTGGCCACGGCGGGGTCTTAACGTCGCTAGAGCCGCAAGAGTCACGGACTCGGGCGCCAATTCAGCAAGGGGGCGAGTGGGGCAGGGAGCGAGCAGGATAAGGAAATGCAAGGTCGTCCCGGCCATCGCGCAGTCATGCACAATTCGCGCGGCGTAGGACAGCAAAAGCTTGCGCCACAAAATGTCGTGGCCCGGCCGGAGTGGTGGACGCGCACCGACGCTTGATGCCAAGGTCGGATAACGCCGGCCGGGTCGGGGAGCGCGAGTGGGGTCCGAAGACATGAGCTCAGCTGCGCTCGCGCATCGAGGAGGGCGCTTGCCGCCGATCTTCTGGCTGATCCTGATCGCGGGGGTCGCGCTGCGCGCGGTCGCGTTCGATCCGTTCACCGCGCACCATCCCGACGAGACGATCCAATATCTCGAGCAGGCGCACCGGCTGCTGTTCGGCAATGGGGTGGTGCCGTGGGAATTTCGCTATGACATTCGCAGCTGGCTGATCCCGCTCGCGCTCGCGGGGCCGATGCAGCTTGGGGAATGGCTCGCGCCGGGCGGGACGCTCTATCTGACGCTGCCTCGCGCGCTGGTCGCGCTTGTCAATTTGAGCCCGATCGTCGCGGCCTGGTTCCTCGGCGCACGCAGTTCACGCCAGCATGGCGTGGTCGCGATGGCGGTCGCGGCGCTGTGGGTCGAATGCGTGATGTTCTCGGTCCAGACACTGAGCGAGAGCATGGCGGTCGCCTGTTTCCTGCCGGCGGCGGTGCTGCTGCGTCACGATGCGCGGTTGCGCTCGGTCGTGGTTGCGGGGTTCCTGATGGCGCTGGCCGGACTGCTGCGCTTTCAGTTCGCGCCGGCGATCGCGGTGTTTGCGCTGCTCGTCGCCGGCCGCGACGCGAAATTGTGGAAAGGCTTGCTGATCGGCGGAATCCCGGTGGTGATTTTAGGCGCGGCAGTCGACCTGGCGATGGGACTGGCACCCTACGAATGGGTGCTGAACAATTATGCGATGAACATCGGCGCGGGCCGAATGCGGGCAATCGGCGGAGTCGCTCATTCGACCTATGCGGTCGACTTGCTTCGCTACTGGAGTTTCGCCGCGCCGTTGATCCTGATTGCAGCGCTGATGGCGGGCAAGCCTTATCGGCCACTGCTGATCGCGGCGGGGATCAATATCCTCGTCCACCAGCTGATCGGGCACAAGGAATGGCGCTATCTGTGGCTGTCGGCGCACATCCTGCTGGTGCTTGCGGCGATCGGGTCGGTCAATCTTGCTCGGCTGACCTGGGCCGGGCGGCGACTGGAGCGGCCCGAAGCGGCAGGGGTGACCGCGGGACTGGTCGCGTTGTGGAGCATCGTATCGCTGCTGCTCGCGCTGAGCCCGCCTTATTCGAAATGGCGCATCGACGGAGCGGGGTCGCGGCTGGCGAGCATCGCCGGGCGGGAGGCGCGGGTGTGCGGGCTCGCGGTCCCGGCCTATCGCTATCCCGAGTTCGGCTTTGCCTTCGTCCACCGCCCGATCGCGGTCTATGCACTCGGGACCGAGCGGCCGCCGACGATCTCCGATCCGGGGGCGGCGGTCACGGCGTTCAACGCGATCATTGCCGAGACGAGCCGGCCGCATCCGCCGTTATTCACTCAGCGGATCGCGTGCGGCGGGAGCGGCGACCGGCGCGCGTGCCTTTATCTGCGGCCGGGAGGGTGCGCGCCCAATGCCGCCAGCGCGCCGCGCGAAATCCAGAGGGTGCTCGAAGCGATCGACATGTAGCCGCTCAGCTGCGCGCGGCTTTCTTGAGGGCAAGCCGGAGCAGCGCGTCGAGACTGGCCTCGTCGCCGAGCTCGGCGGCGGCAGCGGCGACCGCGGCGGCGGCTTCGGCGGGCCTGAAGCCGAGGTTGGCAAGCGCCGACAGCGCGTCCGCGCCGGTGCCGCCGCGTGGGGGAGCCGAGCCGGCCGTGGCGGCGAGCGCGGGACTGCCCATCTTGCCGGCGAGCTCGTTGACGATCCGCATCGCGAGCTTGGGGCCGACACCATTGGCGCGCGCGACCGTCGCCTTGTCGCCCTGGGCAATTGCAGAGGCGAGCGCGGCCGGGTCGAGCGTCGAGAGGATCGCGAGCGCGACTCGGCCGCCGACGCCCTGGACGCTGGTCAGCTGGCGGAACGCTTCGCGCTCGCCGGCCGATCCGAACGCGAACAGGGTCATTGAATCCTCGCGCACCTGGAGTTCGGTGAGCAGCATCACTTCACCGCCAAGCGGGCCGATCGCGTCGAGCGTGCGGCTGCTGGCGAGCACCAGATAGCCGACCCCGGCGACGTCGATGATTGCATGGTCAGCGGCGGTCTCTGCGAGGAATCCGGTGAGGCGGGCGATCATGCGCGGACCCTAGCCGTCATTGCGAGCGAAGCGAAGCAATCCAGCTCTTTGTTTCGCTGGATTGCCGCGTCGCTGGGCTCCTCGCAATGACGAATCAGGGGATGCGCCGCGCGCTCGCCAAGTGGTGGGCGTGGGTGATTGCGACCGCGAGCGCGTCGGCGGCGTCGGGACCGGTGATGGGAACGCCGGGAAGCAGGCGCTGGACCATCGCGTGAACCTGCACTTTTTCGGCATTGCCGACCCCGACGACGGCCTTCTTGACGAGGCGGGCGGCATATTCGCCGACCTCGATCCCGGCGCGGGCGGCGATCATCAGCGCGACCCCGCGTGCCTGGGCGAGCTTGAGGGTCGATTGCGGGTTCTTGTTGACGAAGATTTCCTCGACCGCGGCGCCGTCGGGTGAGTGGTCGGCAAGCAGGGCTTCAAGCTGGCTCGCGAGATGCGACAGGCGTTGAGGGAGGCTTTCCTTGGGGTCGGTTTTCAATTGGCCGTTGGCGAGATGCGAGAGGCGGTTACCGTCCGCGCGGATCAGGCCCCAGCCGGTGGTGCCAAGCCCGGGATCGAGGCCGAGGATGATCATCCCCCCTCGATCGGGTCACCGTGCATGAACATGCCGGAATAGAACATCAAGGCGACCAGGGCGACCGTCACGAGAAGCACGAGCAGTGCTCCGCGCCATTTCAACCCAGCCGCTCCATCACTTCGTCGCTGACTTCGTAATTGCCCCACACCTGCTGGACGTCGTCGTCCTCGTCGAGCGCGTCGATCAGCTTGAGCAGGGTCGCGGCGTCGGACTCGTCGACCTCGACCATCACCTGCGGTCGCCAGGCGAGCTTGGCGCCCTCGGGCTCGCCGAGCACCGCCTCGAGCGCTCGGGCGACTTCGTGGAGGCTGCCCTGGTCGGTCCAGATTTCGTGGCCGTCCTCGGACGAGGTAACGTCCTGCGCCCCGGCATCGAGCGCGGCTTCGAACACCGCGTCGGGAGCGCCTGCCTTGGCGGGGAAATTGATCAGCCCCATTCGGTCGAAGGCGTGGCTGACGCTTCCCGAAGCGCCGAGATTGCCGCCGTTCTTGCTGACCGCGGTGCGGACGTTGGTCGCGGTGCGGTTGCGATTGTCGGTCAAGGCCTCGATGATCAGCGACACGCCGCCGGGGCCAAAACCCTCGTAGCGGATTTCCTCATAGGTCTCGGCGTCGCTGGCCGAAGCCTTGTCGATCGAGCGCTGAATATTGTCCTTGGGCACCGACTGCGCCCTGGCCGCGAGGACGGCGGCGCGCAGTCGAGCGTTCATGTCCGGGTCGGGCAGCCCCGTCTTGGCCGCGACGGTTATTTCGCGGCAGAGTTTCGAGAACAACGTCGAGCGCTTCTTGTCCTGCGCGCCCTTGCGGTACATGATGTTCTTATATTTGGAATGGCCGGCCATGGGTCAGCCTTACCCCAGACCCAGTGCAGTGCGATAGGTTTCGAGCAGCGCATCGGCTTCCTGGCGGACGTGGCTCTCCATCCGGCGAAGCGCGACGATCTTGCGCATCGTCTTGGTGTCGAAGCCAGTCGACTTGGCTTCCGAATAGACATCCTTGACGTCGTCGGCGATGCCCTTTTTCTCCTCCTCGAGCCGCTCGATCCGCTCAATGAACAGCCGCAGCTGGTCGGCCGCGACATTGTCTTCGCTCATGCTTATTTCTCCGAATCCCGATCAGAACCTTCGTGTCCGGTGGGCGTCCTAGGCGAGCCGCCGCGCCGCCTCAAGCCGGTTGAACCGCTGCGGGCAATCGTTATGGCAGGCGCGACATGGCGTGCGCGGAGAGCGACTAGTGACGATGCTGAAGCCGAGAGCGCGCAAGGTGAAGATCCTGGCGACACTGGGCCCGGCGTCGTCGAGCCCCGAAATGATCCGCGCGCTGATGGAAGCCGGCGCGGACGCGTTCCGGATCAACATGAGCCACGGCAACCAGGCCGACAAGGCGCAGATCGTCGAAGCGATCCGCGCGCTCGAAAAGACGCTCCACCGGCCGACCACGATCCTGTTCGACCTGCAGGGCCCCAAGCTCCGCGTCGGCGACTTCAAGGGGGGCGAGGCAATGCTCGCCGACGGAAAAAAATTCGTCTTCGATCGCGATCCGAAGCTTGGCGACGCAAGCCGGGTCGAGCTTCCGCATCCCGAATTGTTCGCGGCGGTAAGCGAGGGAGCGCGGCTGCTGATCGACGACGGCAAGGTCCGCCTGCGGGTGACTTCGGTTGGGCCGGACCGGATCGACGCCTTGGTCGAGGTCGGCGGCAAGGTCAGCAACCACAAGGGGGTCAACGTCCCCGACGTGCTGGTCCCGATCCCCGCGCTGACCGACAAGGACAAGGACGACCTCGCCTTCGCGCTTGAGCAGGGCGCCGATTACATCGCCTTGTCGTTCGTCCAGCGGCCCGAGGATGTCGCCGAGGCGCGCGACCTGGTCGGCGACAAGGCGGCGCTGCTCGCCAAGATCGAGAAGCCGCAGGCGATCGACCGCCTGAGCGAGATATTGGAGCTTGCCGACGCGGTGATGGTCGCGCGCGGCGACCTTGGCGTCGAATTGCCGCCCGAGGGCGTGCCGCCGCTGCAGAACAAGATCGTCGCGATGGCGCGCAAGGCGGGCAAGCCGGTGGTGGTCGCGACCCAGATGCTCGAATCGATGATCGTCTCGCCGACCCCGACGCGCGCCGAAGTGAGCGACGTCGCCAATGCGATCTACGAGGGCGCCGACGCGGTGATGCTGTCGGCCGAAAGTGCTGCCGGCGCGTTTCCAATCGAAGCGGTCGAGATGATGAACCGGATCGCGATGAGCGTCGAGGCCGACCCGGTCTATTCGGCGCGGATCCACTTCACCGAAACCCCGGCGGAAGCGACCGCGGCCGATGCCTTGTCCGAAAGCGCGGCGCAGATCGCGCGCAATTTGTCGGTCAAGGTGATGGCCTGCTACACCACCTCGGGGTCGACCGCGCGGCGGATCGCGCGCGAGCGCCCGCCGGTCAAGACGCTGGTGATGACCGCGAGCATCAAGGTCGCGCGGCGGCTTGGGCTGCAATGGGGGGTCCATGCGGTCCACACCCGCGACGTTAACAATTTCGAGGAGATGGTCGGCAAGGCCAAGCGCATGGCGCTGCGCCACCACCTCGCCGAGCCGAACGAGCGGATGGTGATCATGGCCGGGGTGCCGTTCAAGACCGCGGGATCGACCAATGTAATCCATGTCGTGCGGCTGGCGGGCGATGAGCTGGACACTTATCTCAACGAGTAGGCGTTCGTCATTGCGAGCGCAGCGCGGCAATCCAGCGGCGGAACGATGGATTGCTTCGTCGCTTCGCTCCTCGCAATGACGATCACCGGGGCAGCAACCCCGGGACTTCGACGGCGATTTCGCGAGCGAGGAAGCCGAGCGGGCCGACGCGTTTCGACAAAGCAAGGCCCGCTTCGCCGTGGAGCCATACTCCCCACAGCAAGGCCGCGAGCGGGTCCGCGCCCCGGCTGAGCAGACCGCCGACGATCCCCGCGAGCGTATCGCCCGAGCCCGAAATTCCGAGCCCGGGGCCGCCGCCCGAATATTTCCACGCCGCGCCGTCGGGGGCGACGACGTGGCTTTGCACGCCCTTGACCAGCACCAGCGCTCGGTAGCGCTTGGCGCATTCGCGCCCGGCGGCGAGCGGGTCGGCCTCGACCTGTTCGGGCTTGCAGCCGAGCAGGCTTGCCATTTCGCCGGAGTGGGGGAGGAGGATCGGGGGGAAGGCGGCGGCGCGCGCTTCGGCCTCGCACTCGGGCAGGATGTGGAGCAGGGCGGCGTCGATCGCGAGCGGCTTGCCGAGGCCGAGCAGCTTTCGCCCGAGCGGGGCCGCGGCATTGTTCGATTCGAGCCCGGGGCCGGCGATGATCGCGTCGGCGTTCGCGGCCAGCTCGGCGAGGCCGGCGATTGCCGATTTGGCGAAACCGCCGTCGCGATGAGTGGCGTGGCCGACGACCATCGCCTCGGGCATTGCAATCCCGAGCGCGACCGCGATCGCGTCCGGCGCGGCGATCTGGAGCTTGCCCGCGCCGGCCCGCATCGCGCCATGCGCGGCGAGCAGCGCCGCGCCGGGGACATCGCGCGATCCGGCGATGATCAATATCTGGCCGTGACTGTCCTTGTCGCCGCTCACGACCGGGGGAAGCGGGTGCCTGGCAAGAGCGGTGCGGGTCAGCGGCGTCGGAGCCTTCATCGCGAGCCGGTGATCATGTCGGGCTCGGCGGTCTTCGCGGTGCCCTGTTCGTCCATCGGCGCGCCGTGGTTCCACAAGGCCAGCGTCGGCACGCACAAAGATTGCTCGTTGGGGGCGAAGTCGTAGGCGGCGATCCCGCAGTTGAGGATTTCCGCCTGCTTGTCGATGCCGAGGATCTGGCCTTCGGTGAGCTCGTCGAGGATGTAGCGCATGCACAGGACAACGACCTGGTGAGCAACGACCAGCACTCGCTTGTCGGCATAATGGAGGTTGATCGTGTTGAGCGCCGAGCGGAGGCGGAGGATGACGTCCGCCCAGCTTTCGCCGCCGGGCGGGCGGTGGTAGAATTTGCCCATCTTGGCGCGGTGGGCGGCCTCGTCGGGGTAATTCTGCTTGATTCCGACGGTGGTAAGGCCGTCGAACACGCCGAACTCGCGTTCGCGCAGGCGTTCGTCGAGCACGGTCGGCTTGGCCCCGCCGGCGAGCCCGCCCGCCTTGCAGATCGCTTCGGCGGTCTGCTTGGCGCGGATGTAGGGCGAGGCGAGGATTACCTCGGGGCGCTCCTGTTCGGGAAGCGCGGCGAACCAGCGGCCGGTCGCTTCGGCCTGTTGGTGGCCAAGCTCGCTCAAGGGCACATCGACATCGCGCAGGTCGAGCTCGATCACCGCCAGCCCCGCCTCATGCGCCGCGTCGCGCGCGACATTGCCCTGGCTTTGGCCGTGGCGGACGAGCCAGAGGCGCTTGGGCCAGTGCTGGACAATGGGCATGCGCGTCTCCTGTCGGGGGATGAAAGCGCGAAGGCGGCGAAGGTTCAGCGTCATTGCGAGCGAAGCGCGGCAATCCAGCGTTGCGTCCGTCGATTGCCGCGTCGCGTAGCCTGTCCTCGGGCTGGCCTAGCCAGACCCGGGGGCTCCTCGCAATGACGAACCAATTGACGCCGCCGCGCCTGCCGTTGAAAGAGCGTCATGGCAACGACGATCGAGGAACTGGAAGCACGGCGCGCGGCGGCGAAGCTGGGCGGGGGCGAGAAGCGCATCGCGGCGCAGCATGCCAAGGGGCGGCTGACCGCGCGCGAGCGATTAAGCGTGCTGCTCGACACGGATTCGTTCGAGGAAGTCGACATGTATGTCGAGCATAATAGCGTCGATTTCGGCATGGAGAGCCAGAAGATTCCGGGCGACGGGGTGGTCACCGGGTCGGGCACGATCAACGGGCGGCTGGTGTTTGTGTTCGCGCAGGATTTCACGGTGTTCGGCGGGTCGCTTAGCGAGCGGCACGCGCAGAAAATCTGCAAGGTGATGGACGCGGCGATGAAGGTCGGGGCACCGGTGATCGGGCTCAATGACAGCGGCGGGGCGCGCATCCAGGAGGGGGTCGCGAGCCTTGGCGGCTATGCCGAGGTGTTCCAGCGCAATGTGCTCGCGAGCGGGGTCATTCCGCAGTTGAGCCTGATCATGGGGCCCTGCGCGGGCGGCGCGGTCTATTCGCCGGCGATGACCGACTTCATCTTCATGGTGAAGGATTCAAGCTACATGTTCGTCACCGGCCCCGAGGTGGTCAGGACGGTGACCAACGAGGTGGTGACGCAGGAGGAATTGGGCGGGGCGGTGACCCATACCACCAAGTCCGGGGTGGCCGACGTGGCGTTCGAGAATGACGTGGACGCACTGCTCGCGACGCGAGAGTTTTTCGACTTCCTGCCACTCAGCAACCGCCACGAACTGCCCGAGCGGCCGACCGACGATCCGTGGGACCGGATCGAGGACAGCCTCGACACGCTGGTGCCGCCGAGCGCGGCGACTCCCTACGACATGCACGAGCTGATCCGGAAGGTCGCCGACGAGGGTGATTTCTTCGAGATCCAGCCCAAGCATGCGGGCAATATCCTGATCGGGTTCGTTCGGATCGAGGGGCGGACGGTGGGCGTGGTCGCCAACCAGCCGCTGGTGCTCGCGGGCTGCCTCGATATCAATTCGTCCAAGAAAGCGGCGCGGTTCGTTCGCTTCTGCGACGCGTTCGATATTCCGATTTTGACTTTGGTCGACGTACCGGGGTTTTTGCCCGGTGTCGGGCAGGAGCATCACGGGATCATCAAGCACGGCGCCAAATTGCTGTTCGCTTATGCCGAGGCGACGGTGCCCAAGATCACGGTGATCACGCGCAAGGCCTATGGCGGGGCGTATGACGTGATGGCGTCGAAGCATCTGCGCGGCGATTTGAACTACGCCTGGCCGACCGCCGAAATCGCGGTGATGGGGGCCAAGGGCGCGGTCGAAATCATCTTCCGCGGCAAGACCGGCGATGAAATCGCCGAGCACACCCGCGAATATGAAGAACGTTTCGCCAACCCGTTCGTCGCGGCAAGCAAGGGCTTCATCGACGAAGTGATCATGCCGCATTCGACGCGGCGGCGGGTGGCGTTGGGATTACGGAAATTGCGCGATAAGCAGTTGGAAAATCCGTGGAAGAAGCATGACAATATTCCGTTGTGAATTGCCGCCTGACCAGCTGCTCGATGCTTTTCTCGACCCGCGCCAGAACTGGCACCCCGGGGAGATCGGAACGCTCACCGGCTATGATGAAAGTGAATACGTTGCGCTAAAATCGCGTGCGGTCACCGAAGGCTACATGATCTCAAGCGAGGAAAATTCGATGCTCATGCAGGCTGCCAACACGCTACTTGGGCTCCCAACGACGTCACACGAAGCTTGCGAGCAGTTTTGCGGCAGCGACTGGATTGCATCTCTCCGTCGTTACCTTGCTCACGAGCCGCCGCAGAAATGATGCGGCTGAGTGGATGCTGAAACAAGTTCAGCATGACGGAGTGGAAAAAGTAACATGAAACTCGGATGTCTGAACCATGTCGGCGTCGCTACCCCGTCGATCGAGAACAGCGTTGCAATGTATCGCGAGGTGCTCGGTGCGACTCAGATCGGCGATGCGTTCGACCTTCCGGCGCAGGGGGTGCGGGTTTGTTTTGTGGATATGCCGAATGCGCAGATCGAGCTGATCGAGCCGCTCGGGGCGGACTCGCCGGTCCGCGCATTTCTCGAGAAGAATCCGCTTGGGGGGCAGCATCATGTGTGTTTTGAAGTGCCGGACATATACGAAGCCAAGACGTGGTTCGAGGGCAGGGGGGTTCGCGTGCTGGGCGAGCCGCGGATCGGGGCGCATGGGACGTTGATCTTCTTTTTGCATCCCAAGGACATGGGCGGGGTGCTGACCGAGATCATGGAGAGCCCGAAGCAGGCGCATTAGTTCGGCCGTTCCCCGGCGAAGGCCGGGGTCCAGGCGGCGCTGCTGCGCCGAATCTTGTTTAAGACTGGACCCCGGCCTTCGCCGGGGTACAGGGTGGGGCAATGACCGACGATTTCGACCAGTGGAAAGCGCTCGCAGCCAAAGAGTCTCGCGGCGCCGACCTATCGCGCGAGACGCTCGAGGGGATCAGGCTCAAGACCGTTTATGGGCCGGAGGACGCCGCGCATATCGATAGCGGTTATCCGGGCGTGGCACCTTACACCCGCGGGCCCTATGCGACGATGTATGCCGGGCGGCCGTGGACCATCCGGCAATATGCGGGCTTCTCGACTGCCGAGGAGTCGAACGCTTTTTACCGCCGCAACCTGGCCGCAGGGCAGCACGGCATTTCGGTCGCGTTCGATCTTGCCACGCATCGCGGATATGACAGCGACCATCCGCGCGTGACGGGCGATGTCGGCAAGGCTGGCGTGGCGATCGACAGCGTCGAGGACATGAAATTGCTGTTCGACGGCATCCCGCTCGGCGAAATGTCGGTCAGCATGACGATGAACGGCGCGGTGCTGCCGGTGCTGGCGTTCTACATTGTCGCGGGCGAGGAGCAGGGGGTCGACCGCAAGCTGCTCAGCGGCACGATCCAGAACGATATCCTCAAAGAGTTCGCGGTCCGCAACACCTATATCTATCCGCCCGAACCGTCGATGCGGATCGTCGCCGACATCATCGCTTACACGTCGCGCGAAATGCCGAGGTTCAACTCGATCTCGATCAGCGGTTATCACATGCACGAGGCGGGGGCGACGGCGGTGCAGGAGCTCGCCTACACGCTCGCTGACGGCATGGAATATGTGCGGGTGGCGCAGGCCAGCGGGCTGGATATCGACGCGTTCGCGCCGCGGCTGAGCTTCTTCTTCGGGATCGGGATGAACTTGTTCATGGAGGTCGCCAAATTGCGCGCGGCTCGCACGCTGTGGGCGCGGATCATCGGCGATCTGGGGGCCAAGTCGGAGAAATCGAAGCTGCTGCGGACGCATTGCCAGACCAGCGGCGTGTCGCTGACCGAGCAGGACCCGTACAATAATGTCGTTCGCACCACGGTCGAGGCATTGGCGGCGGTGCTTGGCGGCACGCAGTCGCTCCACACCAACAGCTTCGACGAGGCGATGGCGCTGCCGACCGACTTTTCGGCACGGATCGCGCGCAATACGCAGCTGATCCTTGCCGAGGAAAGCGGGGTGACCGCGGTCGCCGATCCGCTTGGCGGGAGCTGGTACGTCGAGGCGCTGACCCGCGCGCTCGAGGAGAAAGCGCAGGCGCTGATCGACGAGGTCGAGGCGCATGGCGGGATGACCAAGGCGGTCGCCGAAGGCCTGCCCAAGCAGCGCATCGAGGAAGCCGCGGCGGCGCGCGCGGCCAAGGTCGATGTCGGCGAGACGGTGATCGTCGGGGTCAACCGCTACAAATTGCCGGAGGAGGCGCATCTCGATATCCTCGAGGTCGATAATGCGCGGGTGAGGGCCGGGCAGATTGCGCGGCTGGAGGTTATGCGGGCGGGACGGGATGCGGGGGCGGTGCAGGCGGCGCTTGATGCGCTTGAGGCGGGCGCGCGGGCGGACCACAATCTGCTCGAACTCGCCGTCCAGGCGGCGCGCGTGCGCTGTTCGCTGGGCGAGATTTCAGACGCGCTCGAACGCGCATTCGGGCGCTATGCCACCTCGCCGACCCCGGTCAGCGGCATCTACGGCAAGCGCGACGACGAACGCTGGCGCGGCGCGGTTGCCGGGACGGAAGCGGTGGCCTCGCGGCTCGGGCGCAAGCCGAAAATGCTGGTCGCCAAGATGGGGCAGGACGGGCATGACCGCGGCGCCAATCTGGTGTCGTCGGCGTTCGGCGACCTCGGGTTCGAAGTCATCGCCGGGCCCTTGTTCCAGACCCCGCGCGAGGCGGCCGAACTGGCGGTCGAAAAAGCGGTCGACGTGGTCGGCGCTTCGTCGCTCGCGGCGGGGCACAAGACGCTGATCCCCGAATTGATCGACGCGTTGAAGGACATGGGCCGCGCCGACATCAAGGTCGTCGCGGGCGGGGTCATCCCGGCGCAGGATTACGCCATGCTCCGCGCGGCGGGGGTGCAGGCGATCTTCGGGCCGGGGACGAATTTGGCCGACGCGGCGGACGAGGTGCTGCGGCTGCTCGGGCACAACAAGCCGCCGGTAGATGAGGCGGTGGAGTGAGCTGGCGCCCGCTATGGCTTTTTGTTTTTTCGATGACGTCTGTCTTGGCCATAACATTTCTTCTTCTGGCACTGTTCAGCTGGTCAATGGCCGAATTTGATTGCGCTGACGGATATTTGGCTTGTCGCCAAAACTGGTTTCGCGCTTGGGGCGGTGGGGTTGTAGGGACTATTATAGTCTGGGCCGCGGGCGCGCTTTGGCTCTACCGAACTAGAGAGAAGAAGTAAGTGTTCAAGAAAATCCTGATCGCCAATCGCGGGGAAATTGCTTGTCGGGTGATCCGCACCGCGAAGGCGATGGGGATTGCGACGGTTGCGGTTTATTCGGATGCGGATGCTCGTGCGCCGCATGTGAGGATGGCCGACGAGAGTGTGCGGATCGGGCCGGCGGCGGCGGCGGAGAGCTACCTCAAGGCCGAGCTGATCATCGATGCGTGCAAGGCCACCGGCGCCGAGGCGGTTCATCCGGGTTATGGCTTTTTGTCCGAGCGCGCGAGCTTCGTCGAGGCGCTGAGCGCGGCGGGGATCGCGTTCATCGGGCCGCCGGCGAACGCGATTGCGGCGATGGGCGACAAGATCGAATCGAAGAAGCTCGCGGTCGCCGCGGGCGTGTCGGTGGTGCCGGGGTTCATCGGCGAAATCACCGGTACCGAGCATGCGGTCGAGATCGCGGCCGGGATCGGCTACCCGGTGATGATGAAGGCCTCGGCGGGGGGCGGGGGCAAGGGGATGCGGCTGGCGTACAGCGAGGCCGATGTCCGCGAGGGGTTCGAGGCGACCAAGCGCGAGGGGCTGGCGAGCTTTGGCGACGACCGCGTGTTCATCGAGAAATTTATCCTCGACCCGCGTCATATTGAGATCCAAATTCTCGGCGACCAGCACGGCACGATCCTCTATCTCGGCGAGCGCGAATGCTCGATCCAGCGCCGCCACCAGAAGGTGATCGAGGAAGCGCCGTCGCCGTTCGTCACTCCCGAAATGCGCAAGGCGATGGGCGAGCAGGCGGTCGCTCTTGCAGCGGCGGTGGGATATTATTCGGCGGGGACGGTCGAGCTGATCGTCGGGGCGGACCGAAGCTTTTACTTCCTCGAAATGAACACAAGACTCCAGGTCGAGCATCCGGTGACCGAGGAAGTGACCGGGATCGATTTGGTCGAACAGATGATCCGGGTCGCGGCTGGGGAGAAATTGTCGTTCGGGCAGGACGATGTGAAGCTCGACGGCTGGGCGATCGAGAGCCGGGTCTATGCCGAGGACCCGTACCGCGGGTTCCTGCCGAGCACGGGTCGGCTGACGACGTACGTTCCTCCCGTCACCAGCAGTGCTCCGGCGAAGGCCGGAGCGTTGGCCGGAAAAGGAGCCGCGCTTGAACCAGTGCTCCGGCCTTCGCCGGAGCACGAGCCTGCGCGCATCCGCGTCGACGACGGCGTCATCGAGGGCGGCGAGGTCAGCATGTTCTACGACCCGATGATCGCCAAGCTGATCAGCTGGGCGCCAACGCGCGAGGCCGCGATCGATGCGCAGGTCGAGGCGCTCGACGCATTCCAGATCGGCGGGATTTCGGACAATGTCGATTTCCTCTCGGCGCTGCTACAGCACCCGCGTTTTCGGGCTGGCGAGCTCACTACCGGGTTCATTGCCGAGGAATATCCCGACGGGTTTCAGGGCGCTCCGGCGGATGAGCTATTGCTCCGCGACCTCGCCGCGATCGCCGCCTTGGTCGCGCTGACCCATGCGACTCGCGCCGCGCTGATCGACCATCAGCTTGGCGAGCCCGAATTTCCCGACAGCACGCAGATCGTTCGGATCGCGAAGCGCGATTATGAGGTCGATGTCAGCCCGTACGACGGGGGCACGCTGGCCAGCGTCGATGGCGGCGACGAGGTCGACGTGGTCGGCGACTGGAGCCCGGGGCAGCCGCTGCTGATGGTCGACATGGACGAGCGCAGGCGCGTGGTGCAGGTCGCGCGCGGGGGACGCGAGTGGCTGCTGACCACGCGCGGCGCGGCGCACAAGGTGGCGGTGATGCCGCGCCATGTGGCCGAACTGACGCGGCACATGATCGAGAAAGTGCCGCCCGATTTGTCGCGCTTCCTGCTCGCGCCGATGCCGGGGCTGCTGACGCGGTTGGAAGTCAAGGCGGGCGACAAGGTCGAGGCCGGGCAGCCGGTCGCGGTGGTCGAAGCAATGAAGATGGAAAATATTCTGCGCGCGGCGAAGGCGGGGGCGGTCAAGAGTGTCTCGGCCGGGGTTGGCGACAGCCTCGCCGTCGATCAGCTCATCGTCGAGTTCGAGTAAGAACTTCGTCCTTGCGAGCACAGCGAAGCAGTCCAGCTTGCCGGCGCTGGATTGCCGCGTCTTTACGCTCCTTGCAATGACGACTTTCTAAGTTCCACCCGCCGTAGCTTCCCGGTCGCAGTCTTTGGCAGCGCCCCCACAAACTCGATCTCGCGGGGATATTTGTACGGGGCAATGGTTGATTTCGCGAAATCCTTGAGTTCGGAAATCAAGGCCTCGCTCGGTTCGGTTCCAGCGGCGAGCACCACGAACGCCTTCACTTTCTGCCCGCGTTCCTCGCACGGCACGCCGATCACCGCGCACTCGAGAACTGCCGGATGCCCCAGGAGACAATTTTCGACTTCGGGGGCGGCAATGTTGTAGCCCGAACTAAGGATCATGTCGTCGCTCCGGGCGCGGAACCAGTAATAGCCGTCCGCATCGCGGGCATAGGTATCGCCGGTGATGTTCCATCCATTCTGGACGTAATCCGCCTGGCGGGGGTCATCGAGGTAGCGGCAGCCGGTCGGGCCGCGCACCGCGAGGTGGCCTTCGCCTTCGGAAATTTCCATGCCGTCGGCGTCGAGGATTGCCGCGGTGTAACCTGGCACCGCTTGCCCCGTCGAGCCCGGGCGGATCGCGTCGCCGCTTGCGGAAATGAAGATGTGCATCATCTCGGTCGCGCCGATGCCGTCGATGATCGAAATGCCGCTGCGCTCTTTCCATGCGCGCCAGATTGCCTCGGGCAAATGCTCTCCGGCGGAGAGGCAGGTTCGAAGCGTTTTCAGCGCGGCGTCGAGATGCGGGTCGCCAAGCATCGCCTTGTACGCGGTCGGCGCGGTCGCGAGGTGGGTGACGTCGTGAGCGGCGATCGCTTCGAGCAGTTGCGCGGGGCTTGCTTGTTCGACGGTCGCGGCGGCGGCTCCGAAGCGCAGCGGAAACAGCAGGGTCGCTCCGAGGCCGAAGGTGAAGGCAATCGGTGCCGAGGTCAGCACGATGTCGCCGCGCCCACAGGCGAAGTGGGTTTTGGCAAAGGTGTCGCACGGGGCGAGCAGGTCGCGGTGGAAATGGACGCAGCCCTTGGGCACGCCGGTGGTGCCGCTGGTGAAAGCGACCAGCGCGGGATCGGTCTGGGCGGTGTCAAAGGCGGGCAAGGGATCGAGTTTGGCGCAGCGGGTTTCGAGCTCGCCCTGCCCGAAGTCGCCGTCATATTTGACGAGGTGCCTGACGAACCGCGTCTGCTCCATCGCCTGGCGGAAGTCGCCGATGAAGCGGCTGTCGACGATCGCGTGAGAGATTTGCGCGCGGTCGATCACGGTCGCGATTTCGCCCGGGCGGAGCAGCGGCATGGTTGCGACCACCACCCCGCCGGCCTTGAGCACGCCGAGCCAGGCCGCGAACAAGGTGAAGCCATTGGGGCCGCGCAGGAGCACGCGATTGCCGGGGACGAGGCCGTGCTCGTCGACCAGCAGGCGTGCGACCCGGCCCGAAAAATCGTCGAGCTCGGCGTAGGTCCAGCGGCCGCGAGAATTGACGATCGCAAGGTCGCCGGGCGCTCCGCCGCGAAGCAGCTCGGCCGCTGCATTGAGGCGCGGCGGATAGGCGAGCAGGTCCAACTGCGGCAGCGCATCTGGCGCGGGCAGCCGGTCCTCGACGAAGCGATCCCTCATCCCCGCGATCCCCACAAAGCATGACTTAGTGGAGTGGTCATTCGTCGGGCACCACCGCGATCGCCTCGATCTCGACCAAAGCGGCCCGGTTGACCAGCGCCTTGACCTCGACCAGCGCCATCGCCGGATAATGCTTGCCCATGATCGATCTCCACAGCGGCGCGAGCTCGTCGCGGTGCTGGAGATATTGCACGCGGTCGGTGACGTAGCAGGTCATCCGCACCACATGTTCAGGGCCGGCGCCGTCCTCGGCGATGATCGCGAGGATGTTGCGCAGCGCCTGTGCGAACTGAAGCTCGATCCGGTGCGAGACGATCATCTCGTTTTCGTCCCAGCCGATCACTCCCGCGGTATAGATGGTCCGGCCGCGCGCGCTGATCCCGTTCGAATAGCCGCGCGGCCGCGGCCAGCCCCGGGGCTGGAGAATGTTCATGTGCACGCCTCCCTGAGCAGGTCGCGGGCGATGATCTGACGCTGGACCTCGCTTGCGCCTTCATAGATGCGCAGCGCGCGGATGTCGCGGTAGAGCGCCTCGACCGGGACGCCGCGAGTGACCCCGAGCCCGCCATGAAGCTGGACCGCGGCGTCGATCACTTTCTGCGCGGATTCGGTGGCGTAGAGCTTGGCCATCGCAGCCGCTCGGCGGTTGTCCGAGGTGTGGACGTCCTGCTGCCAGGCGGCGCGGTAAACGAGCAGGGCGGAGGCGTCGATGCGGGTCGCCATGTCGGCGAGGCTGGCCTGGGTGACGGCATTGTCGGCGAGGGTGGCGGCGCCGAGGCGGCGGCGGGTTGCGAAGGAAAGCGCTTCGTCGAGCGCGCGGCGGGCAAAGCCGAGGGCGGCGGCGCCGACGGTGACCCGGAACAGGTTGAGGGTGCGCATCGCGATGGTGAAGCCCTCGCCCGGAGCGCCGATGATTGTTCCGCGCACCCCGTCGAACCCGAGGCGGGCGAGGGGGTGCGGGGCGATGACCTGGATCCGCTCCGCGACGGTCAGGCCGGGGGCGTCGGCGGCGACGACGAACATGCTCAGCCCACGCGAGCCCGCTTCGCCCGTGCGCGCGAGTACGGTGTAGAAATCCGCGATGCCGCCGTTGGAAATGTAGGTCTTCTCGCCATCGAGGACATGGTTGCCGCCCTCGGCGCGCGCGGTCATCGCGAGGTTGGCGGGGTCGCTGCCGGCCTCGGGCTCGGTCATCGCGAAGGCCGCGATTGCCGAGCCGTCGGCGACCCCGGGCAGCCACTGTGCTTTCTGTGCGGGCGATCCGGCGAGGCTGATCGCACCCGAGCCGAGGCCCTGCATTGCGAAGGCGAAATCGGCGAGGCCCGAATGCCGCGCGAGCGTTTCGCGGGCGATGGCGAGGCTGCGCACGTCGGGAATTTTGTCCGCGCCGACGCACAGGCGAAGGAAACCGGCGGCACCGAGCTTGCTAACCAAAGCGCGGCATTCGGCGTCCACGTCGTCGCCGTGGTCGTGAGTGAGATTGGTCGCGCACCAGGCGTCGAGGCGCGCCGCGAGGTCGCGATGCTCGGGTCCGAAAAAGGGCCAGTCGAGGTGGCTAGTCACCCTTGAACTCGGGCGATTGTTTGGCGGCGAAGGCTTGATAGGCACGGCCGAAGTCGCCCGTTGCCATGCAGATCGCCTGCGCCTGCGCTTCCATTTCGAGCGCGGTGTCGATCGAGACGTTCCATTCCATGTCGAGCTGGCGCTTGGTCATCGCGTGCGCGAAGGCCGGGCCCGAGGCGATCGTGCGCGCGAGTTCGCTTGCTTCGTGGCCAAGCATGTCGGCATCGACGACTCGCGCGAAAAAGCCCCATGCGAGGCCCTCGTCGGCGGTCATCACCCGGCCCGAGAACAACAGATCGGCGGCGCGGCCGTGGCCGATCAGCCGCGGCAGGATCGCGCAGGCGCCCATGTCGGCCCCTGCCAGGCCCACTCGCGTGAACAGGAAGGCGGTGCGCGCGTCGGGGCTTGCGAGGCGGATGTCGGAAGCCATGGCGAGGATTGCGCCCGCGCCGGCGCACACCCCGTCGACCGCGGCGACAATCGGCTGCGGACAGGCGCGCATCGCACGGACCAGGTCGCCGGTCATCCGCGTGAAAGCGAGCAGTTCGGGCATCGCCATTTTGGTCAGCGGGCCGATGATCTCGTGGACGTCGCCGCCCGAGCAGAAATTGCCCCCGCTCCCGGCGATCACCACGCTGCGCACTTGCGGCGTGACGACCAGCGAGCGAAACGTGTCGCGAAGTTCGGCATAGCTGGCGAAGGTCAGCGGGTTCTTTCGCTCGGGACGGTCGAGCGTGATCGTCGCGACGCCGTCGGCGAAGGCCCAGCGGAAAGTTTCGGGTGAGAAATCGGCAGGGGTCATGCGCTGGTGCCTCCGTCGATGGTCAGGCAGGCGCCGTTGATCGAACGGCTCTCGGGACGGCACAGGAACAGGATCGCTTCGGCGACTTCGTCGGCGGTGACGAGGCGGCCACTAGCATTCATCGCGGCGAGCACGTCGCGTGCCTCGGCCTCGCTGCGGGTCGTGACCCGGGCGATGCGCTCGGCCGATTGATCGACCATCGGCGTGTCGACGAACGCCGGGCAGACCGCGTTGACGGTGAGGCCGGTCTTTGCGAATTCGAGCGCGAGGCTTCGCACCAGCCCGACCGCGCCATGCTTCGATGCGACATAGGGCGCGGCATAGGCACTCCCCTTGAGCCCGGCAACCGAGGCCAGGACGATCAGCCGCTTGTCGTCACCATCGAGCAGGTCGGGAAGGGCGAGCTGCGCGCCGTCGAACAGCGCGGTGAGATTGGTGGCGATGATCGTGTCGAAGCTTGCACGGGTGGTGCGCGCGAAGGGCGCGCTGTCGCCGATGCCGGCATTGAGAATGAGGAAATCCACCGGTCCGTGGGCGCCGCGGGCGGCATCGAAGGCGGCCATCAGCGCGGCGCGGTCGGTAACGTCGCAGGCGAACGCCTTGCCCTGGACCTCGGCGGCGATCGCCTCGAGCGGCTCGGAGCGCCGGCCGAGGAGGGACAGGCGCGCGCCTTCGTTGGCGAGCATTCGCGCCGCCGCAGCGCCGATCCCGCTGCCGCCGCCGGTGATCAGTGCATGGCGTCCTTGTGCCCAGCCCAAATCCTGCTCCCCTTTGCGAAGCCGGTTTGGCCGATGGGGCAAGGCGGCGCAAGCGGCGAGCGCGAGCGGCAAATCGCGGCGTTGCGGATTGCGCGCGCGTCGAATAGGTCGGGCCGATGCAGACAGGGACGCTGATCAGCCTCATCGCCTATTTCGTCGTGATGCTCGGCATCGGGATTTATGCCTGGCGCAAGTCGACCGCGGACAGCTCGGGCTACCTGCTCGGCGGGCGCGACCTCGGACCCGCGGTGACCGCGCTCAGCGCCGGCGCGAGCGACATGTCGGGCTGGCTGCTGATGGGATTGCCGGGAGCGATCTTCCTGTCGGGACTGAGCCAGGCATGGATCGCGATCGGCCTCATCATCGGCGCCTACCTCAATTACCGCCTCGTCGCCCCGCGCCTGCGGACTTACACCGAGCTTGCCGGTGACGCGATCACCGTTCCCGATTTCCTCGAGGAGAGGTTCGAGGATCGGAGCCATGTATTGCGGCTGATTTCCGCGCTGGTGATCATCGTCTTTTTCGCGCTCTACACCTCGGCCGGAATGGTCGCCGGCGGAAAGTTCGCGGTGTCGGCGATGGGCATGGACTATGGCACCGGGATCCTGATGATGGGCGGAATCGTCGTCGCTTATACCGCGCTCGGCGGGTTCCTAGCGGTCAGCCTGACCGACTTCGTGCAGGGATGCATCATGTTTGTCGCGCTGGTGATGGTGCCGGTCGCGGCATATTTCGTGCTTGGCGGCGACGGCGTCGCGAGCGGGATCGCAGCGGCCGAAGCCGCTCGCTCGCTCGCGCCCGGAACGCTGTCCTCGCTGATCGGCGGGACCTCGCTGCTCGCGATCATCTCGGCCGCCGCGTGGGGGCTGGGCTATTTCGGGCAGCCGCACATCATCGTCCGCTTCATGGCAATCCGCCGGGTCGAGGATTTGCCGACCGCGCGAAGAATCAACATCGGCTGGATGAGCGTCAGCCTGGCCGGCGCGATCGCTACCGGTTATGTCGCCGCGGCCTGGTTCGCGGCGCGCGGCGGCGCACCGGCCGATGCCGAGACGGTGTTCATCCTGTTGAGCCAGATCCTGTTCCATCCGCTGGTCGCGGGGTTCACGCTCGCCGCTATCCTCGCCGCAATCATGTCCACGATCAGCTCGCAATTGCTGGTAACCTCGTCGAGCCTGACCGAGGATATCTACAAGACCTACTTCCGGCGCGAGGCGAGCGAGCACGAACTGGTCATGCTGAGCCGGGTCGCGGTTGCCGCGGTGGCGATCGTCGCGGGGCTACTCGCGCTCGATCCCGACAGCTCGATCCTTGCATTGGTCGGCAATGCCTGGGCCGGGTTCGGCGCCGCGTTCGGCCCGGTTATCCTGTTCGCACTATTGTGGAAGCGCACGACACGCACCGGCGCGCTTGCCGGAATGATCACCGGCGCGGTGGTGGTGATCGCGTGGATCCTCGCCGGCTGGGGCGAGACGCTGTATGAAATCGTTCCGGGTTTCATCGCCGCGAGCCTTGCGACCTGGCTGGTCAGCCTCGCCACTCCGGCGCCGCCCGAAAGCATCACGAGGACCTTCGACGCGGCCGCGCTCGCCGCCAAGCCCGGAGCCTGATTTCGAATGAAGACCCGTGCCGCCGTCGCGTTCGAAGCCAAGCGCCCGCTCGAAATCGTCGAGCTCGACCTCGATGGCCCGCGGCCCGGCGAAGTGCTGGTCGAAATCATGGCGACGGGGATCTGCCACACCGACGCCTACACGCTCGATGGGCTCGATAGCGAGGGGCTGTTCCCGAGCGTGCTTGGCCACGAAGGCGCGGGCGTGGTGCGCGAAGTCGGCGCGGGGGTGACCTCGGTCGGTCCGGGCGATCACGTGATCCCGCTCTACACCCCCGAATGCCGGCAGTGTAAGTCATGCCTCAGCGGCAAGACCAATTTGTGCACCGCGATCCGCGCCACCCAGGGCAAGGGCGTAATGCCCGACGGGACGAGCCGCTTCAGCCACAAGGGCCAGCCCATATTCCACTACATGGGCTGTTCGACCTTTTCGAATTTCACCGTGCTTCCCGAAATCGCGGTGGCGAAGATCGATCCGGCGGCACCATTCGACAAGGCCTGCTACATCGGTTGCGGAGTGACCACCGGGGTCGGCGCGGTGGTCAACACCGCCAAGGTCCAGCCGGGCGACAATGTCGTCGTGTTCGGATTGGGCGGGATCGGGCTCAACGTCATCCAGGGCGCGCGGATGGCGGGCGCCGACCGCATCGTCGGGGTCGACCTCAATCCCGGCAAGGAAGAATGGGGTCGCCGCTTCGGGATGACCGATTTCGTCAACCCGACACAGGTGCCCGATGTCGTCGCGCACCTGGTCGCGATGCTCGACGGCGGGGCCGATTACAGCTTCGACTGCACCGGCAATGTCGAGGTGATGCGCCAGGCGCTCGAATGCTGTCACCGCGGCTGGGGAACGAGCATCGTCATCGGGGTCGCCGAGGCGGGCAGGGAAATCGCGACCCGGCCGTTCCAGCTGGTCACCGGGCGCAATTGGCGCGGGACCGCGTTCGGCGGGGCCAAGGGGAGGACCGATGTTCCCAAAATCGTCGACTGGTACATGAAGGGCAAGATCGAGATCGACCCGATGATCACCCATGTCCTGACGCTCGACGAGATCAACAAGGGGTTCGAGCTGATGCACGCCGGCGAGAGTATTCGCAGCGTCGTCGTGTACTGACCTGGCGTCATTGCGAGCGTAAGCGAAGCAATCCAGCTTCGTCAGCGCTTGCACCAAACTGGATTGCTTCGTCGCTGCGCTCCTCGCAATGACGATTGGAAAGGAGAATAGCCATGTTCAGCCACGTCATGCTGGGGTCGAACGACCTCGACCGGTCGAAAAAATTCTATGACGCTTTGTTCGCCGCGACCGGCGGCAAGGAAGGGCGCGTCGATCCCAGAGGACGGCTGGTCTACGTCAATAATGGCGGAATCCTGCTGATTACCAAGCCGATCGACGGCGAGGCCGCGACTTCAGGCAATGGCTCGACCGTCGGCTTTGCAGTCGACGGCCCCGAGCAGGCGCAGGCGTGGGAACGGGCCGGGGTCGCCGCGGGCGGGACCGCGATCGAGGATCCGCCGGGGGTCCGCTCGGGAAGCGGGGTCAATCTTTACCTCGCCTATCTGCGCGATCCCGACGGCAATAAATTATGCGCTCTGCATCGGCTGCCTAACGAGTGACGGTCGAAACGCTGAGCGAGGTCGCCAGCCATGGCGGAGTCCAGGGCGTCTATCGCCATGCCTCCGCAGCGACCGGGACGGACATGGTCTTCTCGCTGTTCATGCCGCCCGAGGTCGAGCGCGGCGAGCCCTTGCCAATGTTGTGGTACCTGTCGGGGCTGACCTGCAGCCACGCGAACGTGACCGAAAAGGGCGAGTATCGCGCGGCCTGCGCCAAGGCGGGAATGATCTTCGTCGCGCCCGACACCAGCCCGCGCGGGCCCGATGTGCCCGACGATCCCGACGGACTGTGGGACTTGGGGCAGGGCGCGGGCTTCTACCTCGATGCGACCGAGGCGCCGTGGGATCGCCATTTCAACATGGCCACTTATGTGATCGAAGAGCTTCCCGCGCTGGTCGCCGAGCATTTCCCGGCCGATCTGTCGCGCCAGGGAATCTGCGGCCATTCGATGGGCGGGCATGGCGCGCTGACGCTTGCGCTCAAGCATCCGGGCCGATTCCGGTCGGTGTCGGCCTTCGCGCCGATCGTCGCGCCGATGCAGGTGCCGTGGGGGCGCAAGGCGCTGCGCCATTATCTCGGCGCGGAGGAGGATTCGTGGCGGACTTATGACAGCGTCGCTCTGATCGAGGATGGTGCGCGGCTCGATCAATTGCTGGTCGATATTGGCGAAGGCGACCCGTTCCTCGACAAGGAACTTCGGCCCCAATTGCTCGAGGCCGCGTGCCGCACCGCGGGCATGGACCTGACGCTGCGGCGCCATCCGGGGTACGATCACAGCTATTATTTCATCTCGACCTTCATGGCCGACCATGTTCGCTGGCACGGCGAGCGCCTGAGCCGCTGAATGGGCCGCTGAGCGATGCAGATACGCGAATTGATCGGGACCGCCGAAGTGCCCGGTGGTGCGCAGTTGCGGCTCTACCAGCGCGGCGGCGACCACATGATCGTGCTCGACCGCAACGAATTGATGAACAGCCGGATGAGCGGATCGGAAGAAGTCCTCGCGACCGGGACGATCGAGCGGCTCGGCAGTCCCGACGCGCATTTGCTGATCGGCGGCTACGGCATGGGGTTCACGCTCCGCGCCGCGCTCGCCGAGCTTGGGGCCAGGGCGCGGGTCGCGGTCGCCGAACTAGTGCCCGAAATCATCGAATGGGCGCGCGGGCCGATGGTTGAACTAACCGCGGGGTGTCTCGACGATCCGCGGGTGCGGCTGATCGACGGCGATGTCGCCGAAGTCATCGCGGCCACGGACGCCGGCTTCGACGCGATCCTGCTCGATGTCGACAATGGCCCCGACGGCCTGACCCGCGACTCCAACGACCGGCTTTACTCGCCGCGCGGGCTCGCCGCGGCGTGGCGAGCGCTGAAGCCGCGCGGAATCCTGGCCGTGTGGTCGGCGGCGCCTGAGCCCAAATTCGCTCGACGGCTGAGCGAGGCCGGGTTCGACGTCGAGGAAGTGGCGGTGCGCGCGCGCCGCAACGGCAAGGGGCCCCGGCACGTCATCTGGTTTGCACGGAAGAGTCGCCGGTAGCTGGGGGTGGTCAGTGGGCGAGGTCGGCCGGCTCGTCCACGTCGCGCAGCGTTTCGCCAACGAACAGGCTCCATCCGAGTGCCGCGATCCGCGCCTTGGTGACCGCGGCGACAATGTCGGTGCTCCACGCGATGTCGGTGAACAGCGACGGGTCGAACCGGCGCAGGCCGAGCAGGACATAGCCGCCGTCCTCGGCCGGATGAAGCACGGCGTCATGCATCTCGAGGTGCGCCGCCGCGGCCGACATCAGCACGCCGTCGAGCGCCGGACAGTCGGTGCCGATCAGCAGCACTTTTTCGCCCGCGTCGATCACTCGTCCGGCCGCCGCGCTCAGTCGCTCGCCAAGGTCGCCTGTCCCCTGATCGCTCAACGCGACACCCGCGGGAAGCAAGCCGCTCCAGGCTGGATCCTTGCGGTCGGGGGTCACGGACAGTTCGGGCGTGCCCAACCCGGCGTCGATCGCATGGGCGACAGTGGCGGCGAGCATCCTTGCCGCGAGCCGCGCCGCGCCCTCGGCACCGAGCAGGGGGATCAGCCGGGTCTTGGCCGCCCCTGCGACCGGCGCCTTGGCGAAAATGACGATCCGGGTCGCGGTCAATGGCGGCGCCAGCGGTGGTAGCGCTCGGCGAGAGCCAGCAGCCGCTCGGGCTTGTTCGCTTTCTTCCACTCGCCCGCGGCATATTTATTGGCTTCGGCCATGGTCGGGTAAGCGTGGATCGTCGCCAGCACCTTATTGAGGCCGAGCTTGTGCTTCATCGCCAGCACATATTCGGCGATCATCTCGCCGGCATGAGCGGCGCAGATGGTCACGCCGAGGATGCGGTCCTTTCCCGGCGCGACGAGCAGCTTGACGAAGCCCCTTGCGGCGCCGTCGGTAAGCGCGCGATCGAGATGGCCGAGGTCGAAGCGGATGATTTCATAAGCGACTCCCGCTTTCGCGGCAGTCGCCTCGGTATGGCCGACATGGGCGACCTCGGGGTCGAGGAAGGTCACCCACGGAAGGACCGAATAATCGGCCCGAAATTTCCGGAAGCTTCCGAACAGGGCGTTGACCGCCGCGTACCAGGCCTGATGCGCGGCGAAGTGGGTGAACTGATACGGCCCGGCGACGTCGCCCGCCGCGTAGATGTTGGGAAAAATGGTCTGCAGATAATCGTTGGTGACGACGGTCTTTTTGGTCTCGATCCCGAGTTCCTCGAGCCCGTAGCCGGTAAGCCGGGCAACGCGCCCGACGGCGACGATGATCTCGTCGAACGCGATCGGCGTTTCGGTTTCGCCGGCCTTGGCAATCAGCGTCTTGGCCTCGCATCGCACCGCTTCATGGCCGGTGAGGATTGAGACCCCGTCGCCGCGCAGCACTTCGGTAACGAACGCCGAGACATCCTCGTCCTCATTGGCCATCAGCCGATCGCCGCCTTCGACCAGCGTGACCGCCGATCCAAGGCGGACGAAGGCTTGCGCCATTTCGCAGCCGATCGGGCCGCCGCCGACGATGACGAGGCGGCCGGGAACGCTGTCGCGGCCGGCGAGCGCTTCCCACATCGTGTCGCTGGTCAGGAAGCTGGCTTGGGCAAGCCCGGGGATCGGCGGCACGAACGGCTCGGCGCCCGCGGCGATGACGATCGAGCGGGTGGTCAGCCGCTCGGCCTTGCCGTCGTGGGCCCTGATCTCGACCGTCCACGGGTCGACGATCCGCGCGTGGCCGAGCCGCACGTCGACGCCGAGGCCGGAATAGCGCTCGACGCTGTCGGCGGGCTCGATCGCCTTGATCACCGCCGCGACGCGCTCCATCACCGCCTTGAAACTGAACATTGGGTCGACCGGGTCGAGCCCGTAATGGCGGGCGCTGCGCATTTCATGGGCGAGCCTGGCGCTTCGGATCAGCGCTTTCGATGGAACGCAGCCGTAATTGAGGCAGTCGCCGCCCATCTTGCCTGCTTCGACCAAGGTGACCTTTGCGCGCACCGTCGCGGCGATGTAGGCAGTGACCAGCCCGCCCGCGCCGGCGCCGATCACGACCAGATTGCGGTCGAAGCGCTTGGGCCGCGTGAAGCGGGCATAGACGCGGCGCTGCTTCCATCTGGCGAGCGCGACCTTGGCGATCAGCGGGAATAGCCCGAGCAGCGCGAACGAGCCGATCAGCGCGGGTGAGAGGACGTCCGAACTGCTTTCGATCCGCGCCAGCTGCGTCCCGGCGTTGACGAATACCATGGTGCCGGGAAGCATCCCGATCTGGCTGACGAGCGCGAACACCGAAAGCTTCATCGCGGTCAGCCCCATCGCGAGGTTGATCAGGAAGAAGGGAAAGGCGGGGATCAGCCGCAAGCTGAGCAAATAGAAGGCGCCGTCCTTTGCGATACCCTCATTGATCGCCTTCACGCGCTTGCTGAAACGCGTCTTGACCCAATCGCGCAGCAGGTAACGCGATGACAAAAAGGCAAGGCTCGCGCCGCTCACCGAGGCGAAAGAGACGATCAACGTCCCCAGCCACAGCCCGAAGATCGCGCCTGCCGCGAGCGTCATGATCGCCGCGCCGGGAAGCGACAGCGCGGTCACCGCGACATAGAGCAGGAAGAAGCCGCCGATGAGCAGCAAGGGCCGCTGTTCGACCAGCAACGCCAATTCGGCCTGGCGCGCCTTGAGATTGTCGAGGGTGAGGTAGGAGCCGAGATCGAACAGGAAGAAAGCCGCAATCGCGACGATCAGAAACAACAGCAGGCCAAGCTTTTTCATCCCGCCGGCTTTGCCAGCAGCCGGTCGAGCGACCAGATATCCTCATCGCGAAAGGCGATCAGCACGAGGCTTGCCGCGGCGACGGCGATCGAGGGGAAGAACAATATCTGGCTGGTTTCGCGGTCGAGCAGATACCAGCCGAGCGGGTCGGCGAGGAAGCGCCACAGCATCAGCGCCCCGGGGATCAGGACGAGTGCCTGGAGCGGATAAGCAAAGCGCCGCAGCAGCCCGAGCACGACCAGCGCGCCAATGAGGATCTCGGCCGCGCCGAACGCAGTCTGGACCGCGGGCACGTTGAGCAGCCCCGCATAATATTTGTCGGCAAGCCCCGGCCCCGCGGCAGGGGTGGCCAGCCGCAGTGTGCCCCAGACGACCAGCAACAGGCCGGTGCCGATTCGCAACAGCAGGAGCGATGCGGGCTTGAGTCGGGACGAAATCATCGGGAGATCCTTTGATGAGGGACAGTGGCAAGTTGGTTGGGTGGCGTCAGGCCGAAGCGAGCGTGCGCCTGCCGAACAAGCCCATCGCGGCGACCACGACTGCGATCGCCGCGAGATGCATGGCGAGATCGAGGAACGTGACCGTGAACGGATGGAAGAAGATCAGCACGAATGCGCTGAGCGCGGCGATGCCGAGCCCGCCGAGCAGCGCGACCGGCTGCGGATCGATCGGCCTCGCGCGCGACAGCCGCCAGATCAGCGGCGCCGCGAGCACTGCGCTGGTGGCGAGGATGAACAACAGGCACTCCCACGATTCGCCGAGTTCGAGCCCGGTCGGGCCACGCCTGACGAGGTCGGCATAGCAGCCCAGCCCGCTAAGGATCAGCCACGCCGCGAACGGCGGCAGCGGCGCGGCGAGCCAGCGCCGGGACGCGCCGGGTATCGACATCATGAAAGCGCCGACGATTGCGAGCACGCCGGTCGCGAGCATCGCCGCCAGTTCGAGCGCCAGCTGGATTTCGCGACCCGAATAACGCTCCAGAACCGAGCCCGGATCGGAACGGGCGTAGACCGCGATTGCGCCGACCGCCGCAATCGCCACCAGCCAGGCAAAAGCGCGTCGCCCCGGGGGAGCAAGCGGCGTGACCGGCCGCGCTTCGGTGACGAGTTCGTCGATCAGCGTATCAACCCTGCGCGCGGTCATCCCTCACGATCCCTGAAATTTGCGCGCATCTTCTTGATCGCGCGGTGAACGTTGACCTTGAGCGACGCGACCGACTGGCCTGACAGCGCCGACGCTTCGGCGAGCGACAATTCCTTCAGCTTGACCAACTCGATCGCTTCCTTCTGGCCTGGCGACAGTCCCTCGGTCATTCGCGCCAGCGTCGCCGCCGAACTCGCCGCATCCTCCCTATTCGCTTGGGGGTCCGCATAGGTTTCATACGCGACCGGATTGCTGACTTCCCGCCGCGCGACTCGGCCGTGACGGCGCAGCGCGTCGATCGAGCGGCGCTCGACGATTGCTCTCAGCCAGGGCTTGACCGGGCGGCCGGGCTGATAGGTGTGGCGCACGCGATGGACGGTGACCAGCGCGTCCTGGACGATGTCGTCGACCGCGGCGTCGGATACCGCCCGGCGCCGCGCGACCGCCCGAGCGAACGGCACGATCGAGGTCAGGAACAGGCGATAGGCCTCGGCGTCGCCACGCTGGGCCGCGGCGAGCAACTCGCCCCAATCATCGGGACGCGCAAGTCCAAGTTCCTCTGCCAGACGTACCTCCGCTAGGGCGGCATGTAACCTTAAAGCGGGTCTGACCGAAATAGCACTGATCGTTGGAAGGCGGCAGGCATGGAGATGAGGATGACCAAACGCGGATTTGTAGGGGGCGCGGCGATGGCGCTCGGCGCGTTCCTTGGCGGCTGCGCGCGTGGCGGAGGCAAGGAGCCGTCCGAGAGCTTCGAAGTGGTCAGGTCCGAGGAGGAGTGGCGCAAGCTGCTGACCCCCGCGCAATTTGCAGTGCTTCGCGATGCCGATACCGAGCGGCCGCGCTCGAGCCCGCTCAACGGCGAACAACGCCGCGGCACCTATGCCTGTGCGGGCTGCGCGCTTCCGGTCTATTCGTCCGAGGCCAAGTTCGAGAGCGGCACCGGCTGGCCGAGCTTTACCGCGCCGATCGCCGGAGCGGTTCGCACCCGGCCCGATCGCGGCCTGCTCGGCACCAGGACCGAGGTCCATTGCCGGCGCTGCGGCGGGCATCTCGGCCATGTGTTCGACGATGGCCCGCCGCCGACCGGCAAGCGTTACTGCATGAACGGCATCGCCATGAACTTCATCCCCGCCTGACCTCCGCAAGGAATATTCGTCATGATCAAAGCCATGTTCATCGCCGCCGCTGCCCTGTTCACGGGCTGCGCGCAGGCGGCTCCGCCCCCAGCTGCCGGTGGCAAGGCATCGGCGGTGTTCGCCGGGGGCTGCTTCTGGTGCACCGAATCCGACTTCGACAAGGTGCCCGGCGTGCTTTCGACGACCTCGGGCTACATCGGCGGCAAGTCGGCCAATCCGACCTATGAGCAGGTCTCGGGCGGCGGAAGCGGTCATATCGAGGCGGTGCGCGTGGTCTACGATCCCGCCAGGGTCAGCTACGCCAGCCTCGCCGCGCGGTTCATCCGCACGGTCGACCCGACCGATGGCGGCGGCCAGTTCTGCGATCGCGGGCCGCAATATCAGTCGGCATTCTTCGTCGCCAATGCCGCCGAGCGCCGAATTGCCGAAGGGGTCAAGGCGACCAGCGCCGCGAAACTCAAGAAACCGGTGGCGACGCTGATCCTGCCTGCAACGCCTTTCTATTCGGCCGAGGGCTACCATCAGGATTATTACAAGAAAAACGCGCTCAAATATCGCTTTTACCGCTTGAGTTGCGGCCGGGATGCGCGATTGAAGCGGATCTGGGGCGCGAAGGGGTAATCGGCCGCCAATCGCCCCGCGGGAGAAGCAGCATAGCGACCGTCTTGAGCATGAAACCCTCGCCATTCGCGGTTGCGGGCGCGGCGCGGCTCGGTTCCGAGAAGTTTCGCGATCCGCTCACCACCGCTACTGGCGAGCGCCGCGCGAGCGTTGCGCTCGGGCGGCTCGACACGCTGTGGATCAATACCGGTACATTGTGCAATCTCGCCTGCAAGACCTGCTACATCCTGAGTTCGCCGACCAACGACGCTTTGGTCTACATCAGCCTCGCCGAGGCCGACGCGTTCCTGGTCGAGGCCAAGGCGCTCGGCACGCGCGAGATCGGTTTTACCGGCGGCGAACCGTTCATGAACCCCGACATCATCGCGATGCTGCAATCGGCATTGTCGCGCGGCTTCGACGTGCTCGTGCTGACCAACGCGATGCGCCCGATGCGGCGGCACGAGCAGGCGCTCAAGCAATTGCAGGCCGATCATGGCGCCCGGCTGACGATCCGGGTCAGCCTCGACCATCATAGCGCGGCGCTGCATGAGGCCGAGCGCGGGCCGAACAGCTGGGGCAAGGCGATCGACGGGTGCCGCTGGCTGTCCGGCCAGGGCTTTCGCCTCGCCGTCGCGGGACGCCGCATCGCGGCCGAGGACGAAGCCGACGCGCGCGCCGGATATGGCGCCTTGTTCGCGGCGCACGGGCTAGCGATCGATGCCGGCGATCCCGCTGCGCTGGTGCTGTTTCCCGAGATGGACGCCGACGCCGACGTGCCCGAAATCAGCGAGGCGTGCTGGGATATCCTTGGCGTCGCGCCCTCGTCGATCATGTGCGCGTCGAGCCGGATGGTGGTCAAGCGCAAGGGCGAGCCGCGCCCGGTGGTCACCGCCTGCACGCTGATTGCCTACGACGAGCAGTTCACGCTCGGCGCGACGCTCGGGGAGGCCGGCGGCGCGGTGATGCTCAATCATCCCCATTGCGCGCGCTTTTGCGTGCTCGGGGGCGCAAGCTGCTCGAGCTGAGCCATGTTGTCGGTCATCATCCCCACCCTCGACGCGGCGACCAGCCTCGAGCGCTGCCTCGAAGCGGTTGCGCGGGCGGACGAGATCCTCGTCGTCGATGGCGGGTCGAGCGACGATAGTGTCGCGATCGCCGGGCGCGCGGGAGCGCGGTGCATCGCGGCGCCCGCCAACCGCGGCGGGCAGCTGCACGCAGGCGCCGAGGCGGCGAGCGGCGACTGGCTGCTGTTCCTCCACGCCGATACGATCCTCGCGCCGGGTTGGAACGAAGCCGTCGCGGCGCATATGGACGCGCATCCACTGGACTCCGCCTGCTTCACCTTTCGCCTCGACGATGAAGCGTGGCAGGCGCGGCTGATCGAAGCCGCGGTGGCGGTGCGGGTGCGCACGCTCGGGCTGCCTTATGGCGACCAGGGGCTGCTGATCTCGCGCGCGACCTACGACAGGCTGGGCGGGTTTCGGGCACTGGCGCTGATGGAGGACGTCGAGCTGGTGCGCCGGATCGGGCGGCCGCGCGTGCTGCGCGTGGCCGCGCTGACCTCGGCCGAGCGCTGGCGCCGCGACGGCTGGCTGCGGCGATCGGCGCGCAATTTGTGCTGCCTGCTCGCTTTTCGCCTGGGTGCATCGCCCGAGCGGCTGGCGCGGCTTTACCGCTAAGCGCTCAGGGTCCGCGCGAGGATGGCGTCGAGTTTGGCGAGCAGCGCCGGATCGCGTGCATCGGGGGCGGTGATCAGCGCGTTGTCGAGCACAATGTCGATCGGCGAGGGGGGGCGCTCCGCGGGAAGCGATTGCGCGAGTTCGACGACCAGCTGGCGCGCGCGCTCGGCATTGGCCATCAGCTGGGCGATCACGGCCGCGACCTCGACCGCTTGCCCGCCCTCCCGCCAGCAGTCGTAATCGGTGACCATCCCGACCAGCGCGTAGGGCAGTTCGGCCTCGCGCGCGAGCTTGGCCTCGGGCATTGCGGTCATCCCGATCACGTCGCAGCCCCACTCGCGGTAGAGATTGCTCTCGGCGCGGGTCGAGAATTGCGGGCCCTCCATCGCCAGATAAGTGCCGCCGAGCGAGACCTTTGCCCCCGCCGCGCGCGCGGCCCCCGCGCATAGCGACGACAGCCGCGCGCACACTGGGTCGGCCATCGACACGTGCGCGACCATGCCCGCGCCGAAAAAGCTCTTTTTGCGAGCGACGGTGCGGTCGATGAACTGGTCAACGACAAGGAACTGCCCCGGCGCGAGTTGCTCGCGAAGCGAGCCGACCGCCGAAATCGCGACCAGATCGGTGCAGCCGGCGCGCTTCAACGCGTCGATGTTGGCGCGCGAATTGACCTCGCTCGGCCCGATCGAATGACCGCGGCCATGGCGGGGCAGGAAGACCAGCTCGACCGGCCCGATCCGACCGCTCAGCAATTGGTCCGACGGCGCCCCCCACGGCGTGTCGACCGTTAGCCATTGCGGATCCTCGAGCGCATCGATCGCGTAAAGCCCCGACCCGCCGATAATCCCGATCTTCCATCCGGTCATGGGTTCAGGCTTGCCTCGAGGTCGGCGAGGAAGGCGCGGATCCGCTGCGCATTGACCCCGACATCGCTTCCGCCGACGCGACTGATCGAGCGCATGTCGACGATCGAGCCGCGAGCGTCGGGACGAACGCGGATCGCGACATCGTCCTTGAAGCGGAAGAAGAAGGTCGTCGCGGTCGCTTCGATCGTGCCGTTCGCGCGGTCGACCCGAGCGATGTTCCAGCCGCGCTGCCTGACCAGCGCCTCGGCCCGGCGGAGCGCTTCGGCGGCGCCGACGCGGGCGCGCAGCGGGCGAATGTCGCCATAGGCTTCGCGATGGAGCGCTTTCCAGCGATCCTCGGGCGCCAGCGCGGCGAGATCGGCGCGGCCGTCGTCGGGCACCTTGTCGAGATTGTCGGCGCGGACGACAAGCGCTGCGAACTGCGGCGGGTTGGCGAGATCGGTGGTGATGTCGTGAATCCCGGGCAGCCGCTTTGCAGTCGCGATCTGCGGCAGCAGGTAGAGCGCGAACCCGGCGGCGATCAGCAAAGCCGCGAGGTTCCACCGCACCAGCCGACCGCCGGCTTTCCACGACAAGGCAAGCGCTACGATCGCGACCGCGCCGCCCGCCATCGCCGCATAAAAGGCGTAGCGCAGGACCGTGAAGCCGCTGCCGAAGGGCCACAGCCCGGCGCCGCTGCCGACCGCCGCGCCGAGCGCGGCGAGTACGCCGCCGAGGCTCATCGCGAGGGCAAGCCCGGTCAATCGCCGCGGCCAGCCGCCGGTCGTCGTCGTTTCAGTCATGTCGCGCTCCTCATCGGGTTGAATCGGGCCTTAGCGGCTGGATCAGCATGCGGTCGAGGCGAAGTTCGCCAGGGTCGCGAAATGAGTCGAGCCCGATCGTCATCCCCTCGATCCCCGCTTCGGGCCGGTGGCGGTACGTCCGGAACAGGCGATCCCACCACGGCAGGCAGAAGCCATAATTGGAATCGGTTTCGCGCGGGATGCTGGAATGGTGGACCAGGTGCATGTCGGGCGTGACCAGGACCAGCCGCAAGGCGCGGTCGAGCCGCGTTCCAAGCCTGATGTTGGCGTGATTGAACATCGACGCCGCATTGAGCATGATTTCGAAAATCAGCACGGCCAGCGCCGGCGCGCCGAGCGCGACCACCGCGGCGAGCTTGATCAGCATCGAGCCGAGGATCTCGACCGGATGGAAACGGATCCCGGTGGTCGCGTCGAGCACCAGGTCCGAATGGTGCATTCGGTGCAGCCGCCACAACAGCGGCACCTTGTGCGACAGGACGTGCTGGGCATAGATGATCAGGTCGAGCGCAATTACCGCGAGCGCGATGTTCACCCATCCCGGCAGCGCCAGATTGTTGAGCAGGCCCCATCCGCGCGCTTCGGCGGTCAACGCCATTCCAATCGCCGCGGCAGGGAATAGGAGGCGGACCGCGACCGCGTCGATGATCGCAACGCCGAGGTTGCCCGGCCAGCGGCGCGCTCGCCCGATCAACGCCAACCGGCGTGGAGCGAGCAATTCCCACAGGGCGAGCAGAACGAACACCCCGGCAAAGGCACCGAGGCGGATTGCAGCTTCGAAATCGGGAGCTTGACCGGTCATTTCGAGCGAAGCCTAGCGGCCTGTGCTGGTGACCCCTACGAGAATCGAACTCGTGTTTTCGCCGTGAGAGGGCGACGTCCTAACCGCTAGACGAAGGGGCCGTGGGCAGGTCGGGCGGTTAGGCGAAGGCGGCGAGGCGGTCAAGCAAGGCTGTGCAGCCTTCCGGGCGAAGCCTAGACCAGGGCTGCGTCTTCCAGGTGCATTTCGGCTGCGTTGCCGCCATTATATTCGTCGCGCCTGATCGTCCCGGCAAGCCACCAGCGCTGGTCGCCGCCCGACGACAGCATGGCCTGTCCGAGCGCGGTTTCGGCGGCGCGAAACGCGATCAGCTTGAACGAGCGGCCATCGTCACCGCACGCAATTGCTCGGACATGGCCAGTGCCGACGATGCTCACCCTGATCAGCCGAGCTGGGCCGGCGGCGACGCGCGGCGCGGGCCAGCCGGCGCCGTATGGACCCGCGGCATCGAGCGCGTCGCACAATGGCCCCGCGACTCCGCCCGGAGCGAGCAGCGCGTCGAGCAGCAGCGCGCGTCCGCCGCGGCAGCGCTCGATATCGGCGGCGAGGCGCTCGTTGAGAAAAATGCGCAACGGCTCGATCCCGCCTGGCGCGACGGTCACCCCCGCGGCCATCGCATGGCCCCCGCCCGCGATCAGCAGGCCGTGGTCCTTGGCGGCGAGGATCGCGGCGCCGAGATCGACCCCGCTGATCGAGCGGCCCGAGCCCTTGCCCACGCCGTCCTCGTCCTCGCCGATGACCAAAGCGGGGCGGCCGAAGCGTTCCTTGAGGCGGCTGGCGACGATTCCGACCACGCCCGGATGCCAGCCGCGCCCCGAGACGATCACCAGCGGCGCGTCGGCCTGAGCCAGCGCCTGTTCGTCGGCGGCTTCGCACACCGCCAGTTCGATCGCGCGGCGCTCCTCGTTCAAGCGGTCGAGTTCGCCCGCGATCGCCCGCGCTTCTTCGGGGTCGGTCGCGGTGAGCAGGCGCACCCCGAGGTCGGACTTGCCGACCCGCCCGCCGGCGTTGATCCTCGGCCCGAGCGCAAAGCCGAGGTCGCGGCACGACGGCGGCTTGACCAGCCGCGCCGCCTCGGCAAGCGCGACCAGCCCGACATTGCGCCGCCCCGCCATCACCTTGAGCCCCTGGGTGACGAAGGCGCGGTTGAGGGTCCTTAATTTGGCGACATCGGCCACGGTGCCGAGCGCCACGAGGTCGAGCAGGTCGATCAATTTCGGTTCAGGGCGGTCGCCGACAAAGTGCCCCCGCCGGCGCAGTTCGCGAAGCAGCGCGACGCCGAGCAGGAAGGTCATCCCGACCGCGGCGAGGTGGCCGTGGGCCGCGCCCTCCCTGCTTTCATCGAGCCGATTGGGATTGATCACCGCCAGCGCGGTCGGCAGGGTCGCGGCGCACAAGTGATGGTCGCAGACAATCACCTCGAGCCCGGCGGCGGCGGCCTCGTCGAGCGCCTCGAACGCTTGCGCGCCGCAATCGACGGTCACCGCCAGCGTGGCGCCGCCCGTCCTCAGCTCGACCAAAGCGCGGCCGCTCGGGCCATAGCCCTCCATCAGCCGGTCGGGGATGTAGACCCTCGGCTCCACGCCCAACCGGCGCAGGACGAGGGTGAGCAGCGCCGCCGAAGTCGCTCCGTCGACATCATAGTCGCCGAAAATGGCGATCGTCTCGGTGGCTTCGACCGCGTCGGCGAGCCGCGCCGCGGCCTTGTCCATGTCGGCGAAAACCGACGGGTCGGGCAGGAAATGGCGTAATGTCGGGCTTCGGTGGCGCTCGAGGTCGGAGCGATCCACTCCGCGCGCGAGCAGCAATTGATCGACCAAATCGAGGTCGAGCTCGTCGCCGCCCTGGCGCCTGAAGCGCCACGGCTGGCCGTTGATCGAGCGCTCGACCGTGAACCCGCTCATTCGAAGCGCGCGAGCAGCGCGGTACGGAGCGAGCGCGCGGTCGAAACGGGAAGCGCGGCGATGCCGTGGCCCGAAAAGCCCTTGCCGCTGGCTACCCCGATCGCCAGCGAGGCGAGCCCGAAGCGGCGGCCGAAGAAATTTTCGCTAAGGTCGACGCTCTGGATGTTGGCGAGCGGGAGCAGCACCAGCCGCCGCTTCCACCAGCCCGAGCCGACCAGCAGGCGGTCGCCGTCGAGCGCGAAGCGCGTGCGCCGCCAGCACAGCCAGCGCGTGGCGATCAGCGCCGCGACCAGCGCGGTCCCGGCGGCCGCCAGCCACGGAAAAAAGAAGAGCTGAGCCGCGGCGGGAATCAGCAGGAGCGCAACCGCGGCGGTGAAGCCCCACGCGAAGGCGGGGGACGTTCGCTGCCATTCGACCGCGCCGCCGATCGCGCGCCAGTCGAGCTCGGCGAGGATCGCGGCGACCTCGGCGTCGCTGGCGAGCGGAGCGACGACATGGTCGCCCTTCTTGCCCTCGTCCTTGCCGAGGCTTTGCAACGTAAGGTCGCGCCAGCCGAAGCGTTCGCGCAGCGGGCCCGAGCCGATGATCGCGGCCTGCGCTCGCCTGATCGGCAAAGTGACGTCGGTCAGCGTGAGCAGTCCGCGGCGGCGGCGAAGCCCGGTCGCGGTGCGGTCGAGGCGGAAGCGATAGTCGCGCAACAGCGTTCGCGCGATGCCGGTGAGGAGGCCGGTGGCGATCAGCACCAGCGTTCCGGCGAAGGCCGCGGCGATCTGGTGCGCGAGAATGAAGTCGGCGATCGGCGAGCCCGCGTCGAGCGCGTCGCGCCAGAAGCGGCGCGCGAATAGGTCCAAGCCCGCGACGTCGCCGAAAGTCTGGATCGCGCCGAACAATCCGGCGATTACCGCGAGCGAGAAATTGAACAGCCCGGCGAGCAGGACTCGCGGCAAGTCCATCGCGAAGATCGGCGGGGTCTCGGCCTGTACCGCGTCAGCCGCAGCAACTGCCGCGCCGCGCCGCGCGCGAACCTGGTCGCGCAATTGGCCGGCGCGGGCAAGCGAGATCGCGGCGAGTGCGCCGTCGTCGCTCTTGTCGCCCGCCGAGCCGCCGGTCTCGAACTCGACCCGGGCGAGCCCGAGCAGCCGCGCGACCGGGCCCTGGCTGATATCGACGTCCTGGATTCGGTCGAACGGGATCGAGCGGTGGGTGCGGTTCACTATGCCGCTGTCGATGCGGATTTCATTGGCGCCGACGCGATATTCGAAGCGCTTCCAGTAAAGCAGCACGCCGACGACCATCACCAGCGCGAGCCCGCCAAGCATGAGCAAGGCGGTGTCCCAGTTCCCGGTCGCGGCGAAATAGCCGATCGCCGCATAGCCGCCGATCATCTGGCGCAGGCCGCGGCCGAGCCCGGTGACGAGATAGAGCGGGTGGAGCCGCTCGGGCTCGCCGACCGCCTGGTCAGCGCCGCTCATTCGAAGTCCGAGCGGACATGTTCGCGGATCACGTCGCGAATTTCGGCGGCGCGGCCGGGGGCGAGCCCGGCGACGGTGACGATGCTGTTGTGGGTGCCGGCGGTGTGGACGACCAGGCTGGCGGTGCCGAACAGCTTGTCGAGCGGGCCGCGAACGACGTCGATATGCTGGACCCGCACGAAGGGGACCATCGTGTCGGTGTGGAACATCCAGCCGTGGAGGCTGTGCAGCATGCGGTCGGTCAGGCGGTAGCGCAGGCGGCGGTATCGGCGGTGCGGGACGATTGCGACCACCGCCGCGGCGAGAAGGGGGACCAGGATGCTCGGCGCTCCGTGGAAGGCGGTGTCGCCGAGCAGCAGCTGGTCGGCGACGATCGCGCCGATCGCCAGCGGCAACCAGGTCAGCGCGAGCTGCGCGCGGAGTACGTGGCGGTAGCCGGGCTCGACCGGGAGCAGTGGCGGATCGGGTGTCATGCGCCGATAATACAGTGCGCAGCGATCATGGACAGCGAAATCAGACGGTGCCCTTGCGATGCTCGCCCTTGATCCGCCGCACGGTGCCCGAGCTCGCGCGCATCACGATGCTGTCGGTCTCGAGGCTTCCGCCCTTGCGGCGCTTGACCCCCGACAGCAGTGAGCCGTCGGTGACCCCGGTGGCGGCGAAGATGCAGTCGCCGCTGGCCATGTCCTCGAGGCTGTAGATGCGGTCGAGATCCTCGATACCCCAGCGGCGCGCTCGGCCGCGCTCGTCGTCGTTGCGGAAAATCAGGCGGCCCTGGATTTGCCCGCCGACGCAACGCAGGGCGGCCGCCGCGAGCACTCCTTCGGGCGCCCCGCCGGTGCCGATGTACAGGTCGATCCCGGTGTCGGGGTCGGTGGTTGCAATGACTCCCGCGACGTCGCCGTCGGGAATGAGCATGATCCCGCAGCCGAGCCCGCGCAACTCGGCGATCAGCGCGCCGTGGCGCGGGCGGTCGAGCACGCAGGCAATGATCTCGTGCGGTTCGACCCCCTTGGCGGCGGCAAGGCTGCGCACGTTTTCGGCTGGCGATCGGTCAAGGTCGATGGTGCCGTCGGGATAGCCCGGCCCGATCGCAATCTTGTCCATGTACACGTCGGGAGCGTTGAGCAGCCCGCCCTGATCGGCGATGGCCAGTACCGCGAGCGCGTTGGGCCCGGCCTTGGCGGTAATCGTGGTGCCTTCGAGCGGGTCGAGCGCGATGTCGATGCGCGGGCCGCCGTTCGGGGCCGAGCCCACTTTTTCGCCGATGTAGAGCATCGGTGCTTCGTCGCGCTCGCCCTCGCCGATGACCACGGTTCCGTCCATCGGCAATTCGTTCAACGCGGCGCGCATCGCCTCGACCGCGGCGGCGTCGGCGGCCTTTTCATCGCCACGCCCGACCAGGCGCGAGGCTGCGATCGCCGCCGCCTCGGTCACCCGGACCATTTCGAGCACGAGGACTCGGTCGAGGACTGACGAGGCGGTGACAGGCGAAGAATTGACCATGGCGCGAAGCGGCTCCCGAGCGGTGAAACGATGGCGCTTCGATAGGAGCGGGCCGTGGAATTGTCGAGGCAAGGCCGTGCCGAAGCCGTCGATCCGCGAGCCCCTTGCGGCAGCGGATTGGCCAGGAGCGGTAACTAATGAGCAACCATATTTGGCAAAATGCAACTAAATCTACCGCCAAGGCGTTCGACAGGTATAGAAGAGATTAGTCCAGAACGGAGGTTATTCGGATGTTTTATTATCGTCTATACTCCGCAGATTCGGAAGACGGACATTTTATCGATGTAATGCATTTCCTTTCGGAGTCGGACGCCGCGGCGATCCTGGAAGTGGGGCCCGATGTCCAGAGAGTTTCAAGAGAGCTTTGGAACCGTGATCGCAAGGTGAAGGATTTTCCGCCGAGCGCTCCGCTTGCCATCGAGGCTGGAGAATCGAACCGCCTCGCCAAATTGATCGCTGGCGGGCGCTGGCGGTGGGACCCGTTGGGCGGGCACTGCCAGGCTGTCGCCGCGAGCGAGGATCGGCAATCGCCGCACGAGCGGGCCTCCGACAATGATCGGCACTGTGGCCCGGCTCCGCCGCCCAAACCTCGATTGGTCCAGAACTTCAACGCCGGAGGCACGCCATGCTCGCGACATTTTATCTGAATGATTCGCTTAGCCGGCAAAGCTTCGAGCGGCGGGCGTATGAGCGAGTCGCAATCGCCTTGCCAATCCTGATCGCCATCGGATGGACTCGGTACAGCGCGCTGGTGCACGATTTGTCGAGCGAAGGAGCGATGATCGAGACCATGGCACCGCTCGAGGTCGACACCGAGATCGAAATCCACTGCGGATCGATCCGCACCGGCGGGGTGGTCGTATGGCATGGCGGAAACAAGTTCGGGGTCAAATTTTGCGGAGCGGTCACCGATCGCCAGGTCGATGAACAGGTCATGCGATCGGTTGCCGTCGCCAGCTGGCGCAAGGGTTACGCCGCGCGAACCCCGAAGTGATGTCTCCCGCTTAGTCGTCAACGGCGCCTGCCAGCGACGTTTTGGCGGCTACCCCTCGATCACCACCTTTGAGCCGATCGCGGTCAGCGCGTAGAGTTTTTCCGCGAATTTCGGGGGCAGGCGGATGCAGCCGTGGCTGGCCGGAAAACCGGGGGTCTTGCCGGCGTGGAACGCGATGCCGTGATCGTCGATCCGCTGCATGAACGGCATTGGCGCGCTGTCATATTTGCGCGAGAAATGGCTGCGCTTCTTCTGAAGCACCGACCAGAAGCCGAGCGGGGTCTCCTTGCCTTTCTTGCCACTCGAAATCGTCGCCGCGCCGACCAGTTGCTCGCCGCGATAGACGTAGGCCATCTGGGTCAGCAGATCGACGACAAGATTGGTCTCGCCCGTCGCTGGAATGTTCGGTGCCCACAGATATTCTCCCGGCCGAAGCCCGGTCCGGCCGAAGCTTGCGACCATCGCCCGGTGCGCCTTGGGCGCAAAACCGTGGCTCCATAAATAAGGGGCCATCGTCGGCGGCGCGGCGCGCGCGACCGGGGCAGGCGGTGCCGGCGCCGGGCTGGTCGAGCAGGAAGCAAGAGCGAGCGCCGCTCCGAGGAAGATCAAAATCCGAAGCTTGTTCATAAACCCGTCCCGAAATTCCTGGTGATGAGTAAGCGCGTTGCCAAAGGCCTGCCCGGCGGCCAACTGCGGCCGAGGCTTGGCAAGCCGTCAAGCATCGCCGGTGTCGCGAAAACAACTGGCGATTTCGAGCAACAGCGCGCCGGTCACCGCGAAGCTTAGCGCGAACACCCAGGCGAAGCTTGCGACCAGCGTCGGGGTCGGGCCGAACAGCATCACGATCATGGTCGAAATCGACAGGCCAACCAACAACAGCAGCCCGAGCGCAAAATCGGTCCCTGCCGAAATTCCAAGCCAGATTCGCACCGAGCCGTGGGCCCGGCTGCTCGTGATGGCGAGGATCAGGCTGCGCACCATCAACCAGACGGTGACGATGGAAATCGTGGGGAGGAAATGGGCGACCGGATTGGCGAGAAAAAGCAGCCCGGCAAGCGTCGTCACCGCACCGGCAAGCATCGCGAGCATCTTGTTTTCGAAGCGCTGGGTGCCCGCGGCGATCTCCACCAGCCCGGCCAGGAGCAGGAGCACTCCGACCAGTTGGTTGCCGGCAAGGCGATCGACAAAGGGAAGCGCGGCGGCGCCCGCGCCGAGCAGGATGATCACGATCCCGGCGGCGGTCATCCGGGCGGCCCTGGCGTTGCCGGAGCCGGTTGGCTGAGTCGAACTGGTCACCAGCGAGGGGTTAGCAGAGAAGCGCCGGGTGGGGAAACCAGCGGCAGGCCTAGGAGCGCTCGATCATCTTCCTGACGCCGCGCGCCGCCTGGCGAAGGCGTTGCTCATTCTCGACCAGCGCGAGGCGGACGATGCCCTCGCCTTCCTCGCCGAAGCCGACCCCGTGCGCGACCGCGACCCGGGCCTCGACCAGCAGTCGCTTGGAAAATTCCATGCTTCCAAGGTGGCGGAACGGCTCCGGGATCGGAGCCCAGGCGAACATGCTCGCTTGCGGGCTCGGGATGGTCCAGCCGGCCCTGCCGAAGCATTCGACCATCACGTCGCGGCGCGCTTTGTAGAGCGCGCGATTGTGCTCGATGATGTCTTGCGGGCCATTGAGCGCTGCGGTGGCCGCGGCCTGGATCGGGGTGAAGGCGCCGTAATCGAGGTAGGATTTGACCCGGGCGAGCGCTCCGATCAGCGTCGGATTGCCGACCGCGAAGCCGATCCGCCAGCCGGGCATCGAATAGGTTTTGCTCATGCTGGTGAATTCGACCGCCACGTCCTTGGCGCCGTCGACCTGGAGGATCGAGGGAGTGGGCACCTCGCCGAAGTAAATCTCGGCATAAGCGAGGTCGGAAATGACCCACAGCCCGGCCTCGCGCGCGAACCCGACCAGTTTCTCGTAGAACGCCAGTTCGACGGTCTGAGCGGTCGGGTTCGACGGGTAGCCGATGACCAGCACGGTCGGTCGCGGGACGGTATAGCGCATCGCTTTCTCGAGCCGGTCGAAGAAATCGGGGCCGGGCACCGCCGGGATTGAGCGGATGCTCGCGCCGGCGATGATGAAGCCGAAGTGGTGGATCGGATAGGACGGGTTGGGGGTCAGCACGACGTCGCCCGGCGCGGTGATTGCCTGCGCGAGTTTGGCGAGGCCTTCCTTGCTGCCCAGAGTGACGATGATTTCGCTGTCGGGGTCGAGCGCGACGCCGAAGCGGCGCTGGTAATAAGCGGCCTGGGCCTTGCGCAACCCGGCGATGCCGCGCGAGGCCGAATAGCGGTGCGCGGTCGGCTTGGCCGCGACCTCGGCGAGCTTGGCGATGACGTGGGGCGCGGGCGCGCCGTCGGGATTGCCCATGCCGAGATCGATGATGTCCTCGCCGCGCGCGCGTGCCGCCGCCTTCATCGCATTGACCTCGGCGAAGACATAAGGCGGCAGGCGGCGGATGCGATAGAATTCGTCGGTCATCGAGTCATAGTGCCGCCGATTGTGCAGTGCGGGCAACTATTTGTCGTAGGCGGGCAGGCTCAGCCCGCGGGCAATCGCGGCGCCCCTCAGCGAGAAACCGGCAAGGCCCGCGACCGTTGCGGCGAGCGCGGGGGGAGCGCCGAAAAGCGTGAGCACGACGAACAATCCGGATGCGAGCGCGGCGGCGGTGACGTAGAGCTCGGGACGCATCAGGATCGACGGTTCGCGGGCGAGCACGTCGCGGATGATCCCCCCGGCGCAGGCGGTCATGACCCCCATCGCGAAGGCCGGAACGGGCGCAACCCCGAACGTGAGCGCCTTGGCCGCGCCATAGGTGGCGTAGGCGGCCAGCCCGACTGCGTCGAACCACAGCAGCGCCTTGCCCGCGAAGGTGACGCGCGAGAACAGCCACACCGCAAGCGCGGCGGCGATGCAGATCAGCAGCGTGGCGTTGATGTGAACCCAGAATACCGGCGCGCCGATCAACAGGTCGCGCAGCGTCCCGCCACCAACCCCGGTGACCACCGCGAAGAAGATGAAGGTGACCAAAGTCTGCTTCTTTTCGGCGGCGAGCAGCGCTCCCGAAACGGCGAACACCGCGATTCCGACATAATCGAGCACGACCAGCGCGTCGGGAAGGAGAGGCGGGTTCATTTCCGGTTCGTCATTGCGAGGAACGGAGTGACGAAGCAATCCGGCATTTCGAGCGTTGACTGGATTGCCCCTCGACTCTGCCCGGGAGGCTTCGTTCCGCTCGCGATGACGAGTATGGGGGGATCATGACCGACACCACCACAGAAACCACCACCGTTCCCATCCCGACGCTCGAGGACGTGCAGCACTGGACGCTGGTCGCCGCGCGCGCGCAGCAGATGATGATGGAGGCCATGGCGGACACCCTCGCCAAGGGCGCTGCGATGCCCGGGCTCGGGCTCGGCCAGCCGCCCGCGAGCGCCGACCCGATGCAGTGGATGACCAAGGGCGCCGAAGCCTGGTCGAAGGGACTCGATGCGTGGAGCCAGATGCTTGGCCAGGTCGGCGCGGCGGCGGAGAGCAAGGATCGCCGGTTCGGAAGCCCCGAGTGGAAGGACAGCCCGATCTTCGACACGGTGCGTCAAAGCTATCTTGCGATCAGTGAAAAACTGCTCGGCACGGTCGAGGAGATCGAAGGGCTCGACGAAGCGGCGCGCAGCCGCTTGCGCTTCGCCACCAAGGGCTTCGTCGATGCGATGAGCCCGGCCAATTACGCCGCGCTCAACCCCGAGGTGATGAAGCGCACGATCGACACCAAGGGCGAGAATTTGCTCGCCGGACTGCGCAACATGCTCGGCGATATCGAGCGCGGGCAGGTCAGCCAGAGCCCGGCCGGGGCGTTCGAGCTTGGCCGCAACCTCGCGGTCACTCCGGGCAAGGTGATCCACGAGACCCGGCTTTACCAGCTGATCCATTACACCCCGACCACCGATCAGGTGCTGAAAGCCCCGCTGGTGATCTTTCCGCCGTGGATCAACCGCTTTTACATCCTCGACCTGACGCCCGAAAAAAGCTTCGTCAAATGGACCGTCGAGCAGGGCGTGAGCCTGTTCATGGTCAGCTGGAAATCGGCCGATGCGAGCATCGCCGACGTCACCCAGGACGATTATATCGCGGCCCAGCTCGAAGTCGTCGCGGTCGTCCGCGAACTGCTCGACGTCGATGCGGTGCACACGATCGGCTATTGCGTTGCCGGCACGACGCTGGCGGCGGCGCTCGCCTATCTTGCGGCGAAGGACGAGGCCGCGCAGGTCGCGAGCGCGACCTTCTTCACCGCGCAGGTCGATTTTTCCGAGGCCGGCGATTTGACCCTGTTCCTCGGCGACGAGACGATGGCGACGCTCGAGAAATTGACCGCGGAGACCGGCGTGCTCGACGGGCGGGTGATGGCAGCGACGTTCAATCTGCTTCGCGGGCGCGACCTCATTTGGAATTATGTCGTCAATAATTATTTGCTCGGCAAGGACCCGCCGCCGTTCGACCTGCTCCACTGGAACGGCGACGTGACCAATTTGCCCGGGGGCTGGCACCGCGATTATCTCCAGTCGCTGTACCGCGAGAACAAATTGATGAAGGCCGGCGCGGTCAGCGTGCTCGGAGTGCCGATCGACCTCACCAAGATCGAGACGCCGGCCTATATCCAGGCCGGGCGCGAGGACCATATCGCGCCTTCGGCAAGCGTGTGGAAGCTGATGCACGTGCTCGCCGGGCCGAAGCGGTTCGTGCTTGCCGGCTCGGGCCATATCGCCGGGGTGGTCAACCATCCGAGCGCCGGCAAATATCAATATTGGATCAACGAGGCCGAGACCGCTCCGGCGAGCCTCGACGAGTTCATCGCCGGGGCGGTCGAGCATAAGGGCAGCTGGTGGCCCGACTGGATCAACTGGCTCAAATCGCTCGCGCCCGAGACGGTCAAGGTCGCCGGGGCGCGGGTTCCGGGCGAGGGCGCCAAAAAAGCGATCGAGGACGCGCCGGGACGCTATGTGCGGACGCGCTAATCGTCGCTGCTAGCAATTCTCATATTTCCAGTGCCGCTTCTTGCCCTCGGCGAGCCATTCGACCGCGGTGGCGATGCGTTTGGTTCGCGTGGCGTCCTGCTTGGCGTCGCCGATCCAGTCGAGATAGTCGCGCCGCGCCGAGGGAGCGAAGCCGTCGAGCGCCGCCTTGGCCGCCGGATGGGCGTCGAGCGCGGCGGCGAACTCGGGATGGAGCTCAGCCATGGGCTTGGGCGCGTGCTTGACCTTGCGCGGCGCCGGAGCGGTCGCCGCGAGCGCCGCCGCCTCGCGGACCAGCGCGTCGAACTCGGAGTCCCCCGGCAAATCGGCGACGCTGGTCAGCCTGCCGAACTGGCCCATCGCCCCGGCCTTGGGGCCGCCAATCTCCTGCCCACGCCAGAAATTGAGCGCCGCGTGCGCCTTGAACGCTGCCATCACCAGCAGGATCTTGCCCCCGAGCGTGAACGACGGAGCGCCCCATTTGAGGGTTTCCTCGGCCTCTGGTGCCGCGGCGTGAACGCGGGTGCGGACATGTTCGAGGATTGGCCGTGCGAACGGCGCCGCTTTCGCGATATAGGCGTCGATGCGCGGATCGCGCGCCGCCATTTCAGAAAATGCCGCCGCCCAGCATCAGGCGGAGGATGCCGACCACGACCACGAACAAATTGAGGTTGCGGCCCGACGTGCTGCTCGATGCAGCGCCGATCCCGGCGCCGATCACCGCCAGCGGCACGATCAGCCAATTGGCCCAGCCGAGCAGCGGGATGAAGGCGATCGCCGCGCAGACCAGCGCGACGAGCCCGATGATGATCGAGATGAGGTTCAACATGGCCCGATAGTGGCGCTCGGCAAGCCTTAAGGCAAGGCCCGGCTCCACTGGACGCTCGCCGCGCCAGCCAATAGGAGGCGCGCTCAACCGGTCCGAGGAATTTTTACGTGGGCAACGTCACCGTCATCGGCGCGCAGTGGGGCGACGAGGGCAAGGGCAAGATCGTCGACTGGCTTGCCAGCCGCGCGGACATGGTCGTCCGCTTCCAGGGCGGGCATAATGCCGGGCACACCTTGGTGGTCGGCAACCAAATCTATAAATTGTCGCTGCTGCCGTCGGGGATCGTTCGCGGCACGCCGTCGGTGATCGGCAATGGGGTGGTGCTCGACCCTTGGGCGCTGAAAGCCGAGATCGGGAAATTGGCGGCGCAGGGGGTGGCGATCACTCCGCAAGTGCTGATGATCGCCGAGACTTGTCCGCTGATCCTCCCGATTCACCGCGACCTCGACGCGCTTCGCGAGGACGCCTCGGGCGCGGGCAAGATCGGGACGACCCGGCGCGGGATCGGCCCGGCCTACGAGGACAAGGTCGGGCGCCGGGCGATCCGGGTATGCGACCTTGCGCATTTGGGCGAGCTCGACCCGCAACTCGACCGCCTGTGCGCGCATCACGACGCATTGCGCGCCGGGTTCGGCGAGCCCCCGGTCGATCGCGAGCGCTTGCGCCGCGACCTCGCCGGGATCGCCGAGTTCGTGCTGCAATTCGCGCGCCCGGTATGGCGCGACCTCGACGAAGCGGCGCGCGCCGGGCGGCGGATTTTGTTCGAGGGCGCGCAGGGCGTGCTGCTCGATGTCGATCATGGCACTTACCCGTTCGTGACCTCCTCCAACACGGTTGCGGGGACAACCGGCCCGGGAAGCGGAATGGGGCCCTCGGCGGCGGGGTTCGTGCTCGGGATCGTCAAGGCCTACACCACTCGGGTCGGCAGCGGGCCGTTCCCGACCGAACTGGACCCAAGTGGACCGGAGGGGGCCACCGGCCAGCGGCTGGGCGAGCGCGGCCATGAGTTCGGCACCGTCACCGGGCGCAAGCGCCGCTGCGGCTGGTTCGACGCGGTGCTGGTGCGGCAGTCGGCGGCGGTGTCGGGCGTGACCGGGATCGCGCTGACCAAGATCGACGTGCTCGACGGGTTCGAGACGATCCGCATCTGCACCGGCTACCGCATCGGCGAAACCATCTACGACTATTTCCCCCCGCACGCCGCCGACCAGGCGCGGGTCATACCGATCTACGAGGAAATCGAAGGCTGGGCCGGCACCACCGCCGGCGCGCGCTCATGGGCCGATTTGCCCGCCCAGGCGATCAAATACGTCCGCCGAATCGAGGAACTGATCCGCTGCCCGGTGGCGCTGGTCAGCACCAGCCCCGAGCGCGACGACACGATCCTGGTGCGGGACCCGTTCGCCTCCTGATTGCCCGGACACGGGGCGCGAGAAGCGCGCAAGCGCTACTGTGCGAGCCCTTCGCCCCGGCCTGCGCAACTCTAAGTGCTTGGACCAAGTCCGCTTTCGACCCATTGCGGACATTAGGGCGTCGTCTACAACCTGATCGTGAAGAGGCGAACATCAGTGGTGCTGCGCTAACACGTTTCGTCCACGTCCCAGTGGTGGTCATGGTGTTGTCAGACTAAATTGCACC
>Ga0136633_1000112_pt1 | contig 57224 bp, 56 predicted proteins | sample AntDrymeUQ832206_2_FD_105494 | JGI IMG/M metagenome (GOLD analysis project Ga0136633, IMG submission 105494) | Polar desert sand microbial communities from Dry Valleys, Antarctica - metaG UQ83 (22.06) | ecosystem: Environmental > Terrestrial > Soil > Desert | place: Antarctica: Dry Valley...
CTCGGGCTGTCAAAGCGCTCCTGTCCCGTCGAAGTCCCCAGGGCCATGCCAGATCTTCGAGCACCAGGCCCAACGGGTGGTGGATCCCACCGGCCCGGCGACTACTTCAGAGACCTCCTAGACAGCCTTCTCGGTGTCGTCGCCGGGAGGGCCGGCTTCCATCCACGACCGCAGGGCGCGGAACCCGTCGGTGTCTCGGATGGAGTCGAAGTTGTTGTCCTGGTCGAGCAGGGTCGTGTCCCGGAAGCCCTGCTCGACCGCCCGGTCGAGCCAGGCCAGGGCGTTCTCGGTCTCGCCGGCCAGCGCCCAGCTGCAGGCCACGTTGTAGGCGACGAGGGGTCCAGGCTCGGCCTGGAAGAGGATGTCGCCGACCCGGGCCGCGTCCCGGAAGCGGGCGGCGTGGTGCAGGCCCAGCTGGAGCGCCCGGTACCCATTCGTCTTCGGCGGACCGGGGAGGGGGCGGAGGTCCTTCAGCTCCTCGAGGATGCGGTCGAGGAGCCCGGCGGCACTGACCATCCGGGCCGCGATCATGGCGCCCACCACGTCGTCGCAGTAGACGAACGCCGGCGCCAGGGGCTCGGTCTGCTTGCCCTCGGCCAGGGCCGTCATCCGCTGCACCAACTGGCTGGTGCGCGACACGCCACCTCGCAGGGTGTCGAGCGCAGCACGGGCCTCCTCGGGTCGACCCTCGGCCAGGTGGGCCCAGGCCAGGAGTTCTGCCGAGGTGACCTCGATCTCGAAGGACCCTCCCGCCGACACCACCCCGTTGATCGTCTCGAGCGCCTCGGCGTTGCGACCCCGGAGGAGGTCGGCCCGGCCCTGGTCGAGCTGTTCGAGCTGGGGTTGGTCGCGATCGGCTCGCAGCGCGGCAAAATTCTGGCTGCCGAACATGAAGGCGATGAAGGCCATGAACGGTGCTCCGGTGACCAGGCCCAGCACACCGAGGCCCACCGCCCCGGCCAGCGACAGGTACTGGGCGGGTCGGAGCCCGAACAGGTCTGAGGCCACGTGGCCTCCGTCGAGGGGCAGGATGGGCAGGAGGTTGAACACCCCCCAGAAGATGTTCACCACGATCAGCATCTCGAGGGCGCCCTCGATCAGGCGCGAGTCCGACGTGACCACCTGGGAGAGAAGTACGCCCACGATGGCCGCGAGGAACCCGGCGGCCGGGCCGGCGAGGGTGACGACCAGCGACCGACCCCGGGGCTGCACGGGGCCGAGGGTGTAACCCCCGAACCCGGTGAGGGTGATGCTCGGCCGGGCGCCGAAGGACTTCTGGGCGGTGGCGTGACCCAACTCGTGGAGCAGGATCGACGCCCCGCCCACCAGCATGAAGACCGGGATGAGGATCCCGGTGTAGCCGTTGGCCCATCCCAGCAGGCCCATGACCAGGATGAAGATGGGCTCGACCCGCACGGGGATTCCGCTCACCCGGAACTCGAGGGTCTTCATCGTCGGAAGGCTAAACGCGAGAAGGACCGGTCCGCGGCGGAAAGCCGCGCACGGACCGGTCCTTCGGGAACTGCTTAGGAGCTGACCCGGCCTCGCGAGCCCGCGGGCTCCGAGGCCGTCGCCGTCTGGGGCCGGCGCTTGCCGGTGATCATGCTGACGACCAGCAGGATCAGGCCGACGACGGCCAGGCCGGCGAGGGCGGCCACCGCGTAGCGCAGGGCGTCGGAACTACCCGTGCCCAGCGCCTCGTGCTGGGCGATGGACGTGTACACGTCCTGGTTCTCCGTCAGCTTGTCGGCGTTGCGGGTGTCGTCCCAGGCGAACACGGCGACCTTGTTGGTCGACGCGATCCCGACCGGCATCCGCATGTCGTAGCCGTTGCTCCAGACGCCGATCCGCCGATCGATCGACCGGTCGTTGGCCCGAACGTTCTTCGACCAGGTGGCGCCGTTGTCCTCGGAGTAGGAGTAGTAGACGTCGTTCTGGAACTGCCCCTGGTCGTTCCGGAAGTCCCACCACACGGCGTCCACCCGCCCGTTGGGGGCGACGCTGATGCTCGGGTTGTTCTGGGTGTGTCCGCCGTCCTTGGGGTCGAACGGGTCGTCGTTCATGAGCTTGGGCTCCGACCACGTCTTGCCGCCGTCGGTGGACCGGCGGTGGTACACGTCACGGTCGCCGAGGTCCGGCTTAGTGATCTTGTCCTCGTAGATGATGTGCAGCGTGCCTTCCGGCCCGCCCTCCTTCGACCAGTCCATGATGGCGCCGGCCTGGTAGAACCCGCTCGGAGCGGCCACCTCAGTCACGCTGAACGTCTTGCCCTTGTCGGACGACTTGGCCAGCAGGATGGCGTTGTTCTGCGAGCCGGCCGGCTGCCCGGTGGCCGAGGAGTAGAAGATGGCGTAGACGTTGCCGTCGTCGTCGACGGTCAGCGTCGGGCTGCTGCCACCCCACTTCTCCGGGTCGGGCTTGTTGGCCCCGGCCTTGTAGTAGTCGCCGACCACCTTGACCGGCTCGCCGTAGGTCTTGCCGCCGTCGGTGGAGGTGGCGATGACCGTCTGACTGGCTTGGGCAGGTGTGGCCTGGGGGAAGCTCTGGCTCCAGCCCACGAATACGGTGTCGGTGGCGCCGGTCTTGGAGTCGACGGCAATGCCGTTGATCGGCCGGTTGTTCTCGGCCTGGCCGGCGCCGGTCTTGCCCCGGGCGTTCCGGACGACCACTGGGTCCCAGTTCTCGCCGAGGTCGGTGGACTTGGCGACGAGCACGCTGAAGTTGGCGTAGGTACCCGGGTGGTCGGCGCCGGTGCCGACGTCCTGGTTGTCCCAGCCGCTCAGGGCGTAGTAGACGGCGCTGTCACGGCCGAAGGAGATCGGCGTCTGGGTGCTGGTACCCGACGTGTGGAAGCAGAATGGGTAGCTCTGCGGCGACGGGAAGGCGTCCATCAGTTTCCACGAGCGCCCAGCGTCGAGCGACCGCATGAAGCGGCAGATTCGGTTCCGCATCTCGGGCGTCGCCGCCACGATGTGGTCGGGGTTCTCGGGGTCGACGGCCAAGAACGGGGCGCCGTAGGTGCGGGTGGGGGCGAGATCCTCACCCGTGGCCCGCACGGACTTGGTGACCCGGGGCTCGCTGGCGCCCACCGCGATCCCCTGGCCGCCGACGAGGGCGAGCAGGGGCAGAGCGCCGAAGGCGACGAGGCGACTGCGCCTCACCGGTTCGTTCTCACGGTCTCGGCCGTCTCCGGGCGGCGACGGGACGACATCAGCGCCGCGGCGCCGGCCGCGAACATGGCGACACCCGCCACACCGAGACCGACTAGCACGAGGGCGCCCGTGCCGACTGGCTTGTCCTCCACGAGGGCGGTGGGCCGCTCCTCGATCTTCGGGGAGAGGTCAAGGCCCACCACCGGGTTGGAGCCGTCGGCGTTGAGGACCTGGACGATGGTCTTGGTCGGCATTCCCCGGATCAGCTTCTCCGACTCCTCGAGCTTCTGCGTGGCCCAGAGGGTGTGGACGCCGGGCTTGGTGTCGGCGGGGATGGTGATGGTGCCCGGGCCCCATGTTGCGAATCCGGAGCCGGTGGTCTTGAAGCTGCCGAGAACAGGACCGTCGGCGGAGTCGAGGCGGAGCTCGACCGGGTTGGTGGCGCCGTAGCCGTTCGGGCCGAACACCCCCACCGTGTCACCGGCCTTGAAGATGGTGGGCGTCACCTGGAGCTGGGCCACGTGCGGCGCCCATGCCGAACTGGCCGGGAGTAGTACGGCTGCAGCTCCTGCGGCACCGGCCAGAGCTGCGAACCAACGGCGCGACATTCGTGTGTGTATCAAGAAATCCCCCATAGACGTAGAAAGCTGTCGGTAGCACATACAACATGCCGCTAGCGTCGTCATCAATAGGTGCATCCAACACCTACCGGTTCCGACGCCGCTTCGATTCCGATTCCTGCCCGGGCTGGCCGGGAAGGAAACGTCAGCGGGCCTTGGGCGGGGCCAGCAGTTCCCGCTCGACGTCGTCCCACAGGAGGACGCCGTCCTTTTCCGCCTTTTCCCTCTGCTCCTCGCTCTCGTACCACCGGAAGAAGATGATCCCGATGATGAGCCAGAGGTAGAGGCCGCCGACGATCTTCATGATCAACCCGGCCGTCTGCTGATCGGTGAGGGCCGAGATGTCCCACAGGCGGGGGAAGGTGGCGTAGATCCGGTACAGCGGCCTGTCGTTGAAGGTCAGGAACGATGCTGGCACGGTGGGGACGATGGTCTGGAGGAACAGGTAGAGCATCTGCGCCGGCGGCCGGATCCTGCGGATCTCCCGAAGGGGGCTGGCCACGGGCATCCACATCAGCACGGCCGAGCCCAGCAGCACGGCGTGGGCCACGAAGTGCAGCGGGTGGTACCTGACGGTGGCCTCCACGACCACGGGCCAGTGGCTCAGGACCAGGACGATGTTGAACTGGATGAGTCCGAAAACGGGCCGGCTCAGGGAGCGCACGGCGCGAAGGAGCCGGCCCTGGCCCAGGATCCTCCGGGCCATCCACGCCGGCGTGCCCGCCACCAGCAGGAGGGCCACGACGAGGGTCAGCAGCAGGTGCTGGACCATGTGGGCGCTGTACAGGTAGCCCTCGGCCACGTCGTGCAGCGGCCAGTCGGACGCCAGGAACATCACGCCCAGGGCACCGGCGAAGGACGCGGCCTGAGCCCGGCCCACGACCTGCTCGCCCGGACGCCGCGCCCTCTCCTTTCGCACCGCCAGGACGTAGAGCAGACCTAGGGCGGCGGTGAGCGCCCACACGTCGCCGTGCAGGTGCCAGTGTGGGAACGGGACGGCGGCCGCCGGGATCATGTCCCCCGGTGCCTCTTCAAATACCCAGTCACCTCGTCCAGACGTGGAAGGTCGTCAGCACCGCGGTGAAGCAGAACAGGGCGAGGCCCATGCCGGCGATGAACAGGCGCCGGAACAGGCGGCTGTCGAACCGCAGGTGCATAAAGAAGGCGACGACCATCACGAACTTGACGATCGACATGGCGATGAGCGCCGGGGCGAGGATGCCCTCGACCGCCTCCCAGTAGGAGAACGCCACCTCCACCGCGGTGATGGCGGCGAGGATGAGGGCGATCTTGATGTACTGCGCCTCACCCGGGTGGTCGTGGTGTGTACCGCCCTCTTCGGGGCCGCTCTCGACGACCGGGCCGGTGGCTTCGTCTCGTGTCTTCGGGCTGGTGCTCATGGGATGAGGTAGATGAGGGTGAAGATCACGATCCAGACCACGTCGACGAAGTGCCAGTACAGACCGACGAGCTCCACCGTCTCGGCCTTCGAGGGGGGGAGCTTGCCCCGCATGGAGAGGCTGTACAGGGAGAGCAGCATGAGGACGCCGATGGTGACGTGGGCGCCGTGGAAGCCGGTGAGCACGAAGAAGCTCGAGCTGAACAGGTTCACCCGCAGGTTCATGCCCTCTCGCACGAACACGGTGAACTCATACGCCTGGCCGGCCACGAAGCTGGCGCCCAGGAGGGCGGTGGTGAGCAGCCAGACCCGGGTGAGCCGCTGGTCGCCGCGCTGGATGGCGGCCAGGGCCAGCACCATGGTGAGACTGCTCATGAGCAGGACGAAGGAGCTGACCGAGGTGTACGGGATGTCGAAGACGTCGACGGGCTGGATGGTGCCGGGAAGGCTCTGGCCCTTGAACAGCAGGTAGGTCGAGATCAGGGCGCCGAAGAGGAGGCACTCCGATCCCAGGAACGACCACATCGCCACCTTCTCGTTGGTGAGACCAGTGGAGGTGGGCGGGTGGCCGGGGTCGATCTCGGTGTGCGACCCGGAGGACGCGGTCACGGTGGTGCTCATGCAGGCACCGCCTCGAGGTCCTCGCCCGAGGTATCCGGGCCGTGCACCGGCGTGTCCTCCGGAGCGGTGGCCGGCTCGAGGGCCCAAGCGTAGAGGCTGCCGAAAATCCAGACGCCGCCCATGATGGCCACGGCCCAGGTCTTGTAGATCATCCCGTAGGAGACGATGGGCAGGCCGATGGCGGTCACCAGCGGCCAGTACGAGGGCGACGGCATGTGGATGTGCTCCTCGTGCTCGCCGTTCTCCTCGCCGCCGTCGGCGTGGTCACCGGGGGCCTGCACATGGTCGGGGCTCTCGCTGCCCTCCGGCCCTGTCGGCTCGACTTCGGTGCCCGCCATATGGGGCTGGCCCAGGGTGACCTCGCGGCGGACGCTACGGCCGTCCTCGTCCTCGGTGTACTTGCGGTGCCACAATTCGTCCCGGCTGGTGACCAGCGGGATCTCCTTGAAGTTGTACTCCGGCGGCGGCGAGGGGATGGTCCACTCGAGGGTGCGGGCGTCCCAGGGGTCGTCACCCACCTCCTGGGGCTTACGGTTCTTCCACATGTTGATGATGAACACGAGGATCGACAGGGCGATGACGAAGGACCCGATGGTGGAGACCAGGTTCCACACGTCCCATCCCCGGCCCTCCGGGTAGGTGTAGACCCGCCGGGGCATGCCCTGGAGGCCGAGGATGTGGAAGGGCCCGAAGGTCATGTTGAAACCGATGAACATCAGCCAGAAATGGATCTTGCCCAGCCGCTCGTCGAGCATCCGGCCGGCGAACTTGGGATACCAGTAGTAGGCGCCGGAGAAGAGGCCGAACATGCTGCCGCCGAAGAGCACGTAGTGGAAGTGGGCGACGATGTAGTAGGTGTCGGTCTGCTGGGTGTCGGCCGGCACGACACCGTGGGTCACGCCGGACAGCCCGCCGATGGTGAACATGGTCACGAACCCGATGGCGAAGAGCATCGGGGTGGGAAAGGTGAGTTTCCCCTTCCACAGGGTGCTGATCCAGTTGAAGATCTTCACACCTGTCGGTACCGCGATGAACATCGTCGACGCGCTGAAGGCCGAGACGGCCACGGGGCCCAGGCCGGTGGCGAACATGTGGTGGGCCCACACGCCCCAGCCCATGAAGCCGATGGCGATGCCCGAGAACACCATGACCTGGTAGCCGAACAGGGGCTTGCGCGAGAAGACGGGCAGCACCTCGGACACGATGCCCATGGCCGGGAGGATGAGGATGTAGACCTCCGGATGGCCGAACATCCAGAACAGGTGTTGCCACAGAAGTGGATCTGATCCCGCGGCCACGTTGAAGAAGTTGGTGGAGAACAGCCGGTCGAAGCTGAGCAGGAACAGGGCGACGGTGATGACCGGAATGGCGAAGAGCAGCAGGAACTGGGCCACCAGGCTCATCCACACGAAGATGGGCATCCGCATCAGGCTCATGCCCGGCGCCCGCATGTTGATGACGGTGACGATCAGGTTGATGGCGCCGGTCAGCGATGCGATGCCGAGGATCTGCAGGCCGAACACCCAGTAGTCGATGTTGTGGCCCGGCAGGTTCCGGGTGAGGGGGACGTAGCCGAACCAGCCACCGTTGGGCGCCCCGCCCAGGAAGAAGCTGGAGTACATGAACAGGCCACCGGCCAGGAACACCCAGTAGCCGAAGGCGTTGATCCGGGGGAAGGCGACATCGCGCGCTCCGATCATGATCGGCAGCAGGTAGTTCGCCAGGCCGGCCGACAACGGCATGATGACCAGGAAGATCATCGTGGTGCCGTGCATGGTGAACACCTGGTTGTAGGTGTCGGCCCGCAGGAATGTGTTGTCGGGCCCACCGAGCTGGAGGCGCAGGAGCAGGGCCTCGAGGCCGCCGATCAGGAAGAAGATGAACGCCGTCGCCGAGTACATGATGCCGATCTTCTTGTGATCGACCGTGGTCATCCATCCCCAGAGGCCCTTGGTGTAGCCGGTGGGCCGGCGGAGGAAGCGGACAGGGGTGTTGAGGGGTTGCTCAGGCGCAAGCGCCTCGGGCCTCTGCGGGGTGACGATTGCCATCTAGAGGGCCTCCAGGAATGCGAACTTCCGCACTGCGGACATCGTGCTCATCGGAGGGTGTTCAGGTAGGCGATGAGCTCGGTGATCTCGTCGGGGGTGAGCGGGGGGCCGGGGATGATCATCTTGTTTCCCGGCTTCTCGCCCTGAGGGTCGCGCAGCCACCTGCGCAGGTTGGCGTCGTTGTTGTCGAAGATGCTGCCGGCGAAGGAGGTACGGGTGGCGAAGTGGGTCAGGTTGGGACCGAGGACGCCCTCGGAGACACCGGCGACCGTGTGGCAGCCGCCGCAGCCCTTCTGAGCGAAGAGGAGGGAGCCCGCCTCCCCGGCGGTGCCGGGTGCCGCCGCAACCGCTCCTGCCCGCTGGCCGGCCACCCAGGCGTCGAAGTCGGCCGGAAGCATGGCGATGGCCTTGGCCCGCATGTTGGCGTGGGAGGCCCCGCAGAACTCGGTGCACTGGCCCAGGTACTCGCCCGGGGCGTCGGCCGAGAAGGACATTGTGTTGTTGCGACCGGGGACGACGTCCTGCTTGCCCGCCAGCGGAGCGATCCAGAAGCTGTGGATCACGTCGTCGCTGTTGAGCGTGAGCTGCACCGGGCGGCCCACCGGCATCCTGAGCTCGTTGGCGGTGACCACGCCCAGGTCGTCGTAGCGGTACTCCCACCAGAACTGATGTCCGATCACGGTGATGTTGACGGCGTTGTCGGGCTTCTTGGCCAGGTCGAAGATGGTGGCGATGGTGGGGACGGCCACGGCCAGCAGGATCAGGGCCGGGGCGAGGGTCCAGCCCACCTCCAGGCGGGTGTTGCCGTGGATCTGCTCGGGCTCGGGCGAGTCGGGCTTCGCCCTGAACTTGACGATGGCGACGAGCACCAGTCCGAGGACGAGGACCAGGACCACCCCGGCGACCGCGAACACCGGGTCGATGAGGTTGTCGATCTGCCGCGCCACCGGGCCCTTGGGCTCCAGGGTGTCCTGGGGCGCGTTCTCTGCACACGCGGCAAGGAGGAGGAAGAGGCTGCTGAAGGCGGCCAAACGGCGGTTGCGTCGCACGGCACTTCCTACACTGTCTGGCGCGGCGCAGCGCGTCCAATCGGGGCCGTCGCCGGTACCTGACCGGCGTCTTACCGGCCGACCGGCGCCGGGGCGTCGTGGACGTCGACGCCGGCGGCCCGCCTGCGGCCTCGGGGGCCAGTCACCGCGAAGACCACTGCGAAGAGGGCCGCGCCGACCAGGACGATCGTGGCCCCCGACGACACGTCGAGGTGGTAGCTCAGGATCATGCCGGCGAAGCCGCACAGGGCGCCGATCAGGGTCGACAGCCACAGCATGCGGACGAAGCTGTTGGTCAGCATCCGGGCCACGACCGGCGGGATGACGAGGATGGCGGCGATCAGGACCACCCCCAGCACCTTCATGGTGGCCAGGATTGACACCGATAGCAGGAGCATGAGCAGGGCGTCCATGCGGGCGGTGTTCACGCCGGAGACGTCGGCCACCTCCGGATCGAAGGTGGTGAACAGCAGCTTGCGGTAGAAAGCGAACACCACCCCGGCGGCGGCCACGGTGACGCCGGCAACCACCCACACGTCGGCCACGGTCACCCCCAGGACGCTGCCGAAGATGGCGGCGTCGATGCTCCGGCGGACCTGGCCGTACAGGCCGAGGAGGGCGATGCCGAAGGCGAAGGAGGCGGTGGTGATGACGCCGATGGCCGCGTCGGAGCCGATGATGCGCCGCCGGGTCACCCGGCCGATGGCCAGGGCCGAGGCCATGCCCCACATGCCGGCCCCCAGGTAGAAGTTGAAGCCGACGAGGGCGCTCGCCGCCGCCCCGCCGAAGATGGCGTGCGACAGCCCGTGGCCGATGTAGCTCATGCCCCGCAGGGTCACGTACACACCGATCAGCCCGCACAGGGCCCCCGCCATGGTGGCCACCATCAGTCCGTGGCGGAAGAAGGCGAACTCGAATGGCTCGGTCAGCCACACGAACATCAGGACCGGCCTCCCGGGCCGGTCATGAGGCGCTCCTCGTACCCAACTGGTGACGCTCGGTGTCGTATGTCGCACGACGTGTCACCAGTTCGGCGGGGTCCACGACGATCAGCATCCCGCCGTGCTCCAGGACCTCCATGGGGGCCCCGTAGGTGCGCTCGAGCACCTCTGGGGTCAGAACCTCCTGCGGGCTGCCCCGGCCGGTGACGGCGGTGTTGAGGCACACCAGGTGGGGCAGGTGGGCGGCGATGCCGTTCAGGTCGTGGGTGGTGAGGACGACGGCCAGCCCGTCCTGGTTGAGGTCGGCCAGCAGGTGGAGGATGTCGTGGCGGGTGCGGACGTCGACGCCGGAGGTCGGCTCGTCGAGGAGGAGCAGCTCGGGGCGACGGAGGAGCGCCCGGGCCAGGAACACCCGCTGCTGCTGGCCGCCTGACAGCTCGCGGATGTGCCGGCGGCCAAGTCCGCCGATGCCCAGCCGGTCCAGCACCGAAGCCACCTCGGCCCGCTCGGCGGCCGACGGCCAGGGCAGGCGGCGCCCGGTCGTGCGCGACATGAGCACCGCCTCCGACACGGTCACCGGGAAGCTCCAATTGACCGTCTCCACCTGGGGCACGTAGCCGACCCGCAGGCCGGGCCGGCGCCAGATCCGACCTGCGACAGGGCTCACGGTGCCCAGCACCGCCCGCAGCAGGGTGGTCTTGCCCGACCCGGACGGGCCCACGATGCCCGTGAAGTCGCCGGCCCCGATCTCCAGGTCCGCGTCGACCAGCACCGGGGCTCCGGCGTAGGCGCAGGTGACGCCCTCCAGCCGCAGCAGGGGCTCCGGGCTCATTGCGGGTAGGTCGCCCGGTCAGGAGCGGCGTCGTCCACCCGGATGGCCTTCAGGGCCGAGGCGTCACCGCCCAGGCTCTCGACCATGGTGACGAAATCGAACTTCATGAGGCCGAGCCAGGAGTGCTCGGGGTCACCGGGGCGGCCGGGGAGGTCGTCATCACGCAAGGTGTCTACGTAGCGGACGCCCGCCTCGGCGCCGATCTGGGCCAGAACCTTGCTGGGGAACACCTCGGAGCCGAAGATGGCCGGCACCCCGACCTGGCGGACCTGCTGGATCAGGCCGGCGACCTCGCGGGGCGTGGGCTCCTCGAAGCTCGACACCTGCACCGCGCCGATGACCCGCCAGCCGTACTCCTGGGCAAAGTAGGCATAGGCGTCGTGGTAGGTGAGCAGCTCGCGGCGGGCCACTGTGGCGCTGGCGGTCTTCATGGCTGCGTCGAGCTCGTCGACCTTGGCTGCGAAGCGCTCGTAGTTGGCCGCGTACTCCGGGGCGTGCGCCGCATCCCGTCGGGCGAGCACGTCCTTGACCACCCGGGCGTACTCCTTGGCGTACGGCGGGTTGGTCCACAGATGGGGGTTGGGCTTGCCCTCCTCGCGCGGGAAGGAGAAGTCGTAGAGGTACTGCTCGGGGCCGATGGTGGCCTCGCCCAGCTGCACCACCTCGGCGCCGTCCCTCAGGTTCCCGGCGGCCAGTTCACGGGTGGGGTCCTCGAGCTTGAGGCCGTTGACGAACACGACGTCGGCCCTGGCCAGGGTCCTGGCTGCGCTGGGCGGCGGCTCGAAGGTGTGGGAGTTCACCCCTTCCGGGACCAGCCCCCGCACCTCGGCCAGGTCGCCGGCCACCGCGGACACGATGCTGGTCAGGGGCGACACCGTGGTGACAACGTTCAGCTTGGCCGGATCGTCGGCTGTGGCCGCGCCGTCCGAGCCGCACCCGGCAGCCAGCAGGGCCAGGGCGACCCCTGCCGCGACAATGATGGGTGCCGGCCGTCTCCTCACGCCCTGGACGCTATCGCAAGCAGCTCGTTATAAGCTCGCGAGTACTACACTCATCCCATGCCGGTGCGTGAGCAGGCCGAGCCCATCCTGGGACTGTTGCGAGCCCAGGGGGGCCGGGTCACGACCGGCCGGCGGGCCATCCTCGAGGCGTTCCTGGGCATCGGCGGCCACGTCACCGCCGAGGCGCTCACCGCCCGCGTCCAGCTGACCCAGCCCGACGTGCACGAGTCCACCGTCTACCGCTTTCTCGACGAACTCGAGCGCCTGGGGGTGGTGGACCACGTGCACCTCGGCCACGGCCCGGCCGTCTACCACCTGGCCAGCGACGCCCACCACCATCTCGTCTGTGACCGGTGCGGGACGGTCGTGGAGGTCCCGGAGGCGGTGTTGGCCGACCTGCGCAGCCGGCTCGAGTCCGATTTCGGCTTCACCCTGCAGCCCCGTCACTTCGCGGTGACCGGGCGATGTGCCGACTGCCAGCCGACTATCCGACCTTGACGGTGCCCTTCATCTGGGCCGGGTGGATATCGCACTGGAACTTGTACTCTCCCGCCGGCGGGGCGTGGAAGCTGTAGGTGGCCGTCGCCACGCCGGTGACCAGCCGGCCCCGGAAGACGGGCTTGGTCGGGTCGGGGCCGATGATCGTGATGTTGTGCTGGACATCGCGGTCGTTGTTGTCGAACCGGATCTCGACCTCTGAGTCGGCCTTGAGGGTGATGGTGTCGGTCTTGAACGTCACGTTCTCGGCTGCGATCTGGACCAGCCCGGCGTCGCCGGCGTGCTCCTCGGAGTGGACCTCGATGTGGCGCTCACCCTGTGCCGCGGCATAGGCGCCGCCGCCGACCATGAGCAGGCTGCCGACGGCCAGCACCGAGGCCAGCGTCCGCCCTGAGATGCGGGGCCGGACGGCGGCGATGCTGGCCGCGATCATGATGACGACGGCGACGAGGAGGGCGAAAACCCACGACGCCGTCTCGGAGACCGCCAGCAGGATTCGCGACATGAAATACATGACGCTGGCGATGGTGGCGAGCCCCAGCACCGGCAGGCCGAGGGGCAGCAGGCTGATCTGGCGACCGGTGGTCTCCGAGGCGGCTCGGGCCAGCCATCCGGCCCCGGCGACCATGGCGAGGAGCACGCCGGCCCACGTGAGCAGGGAGTGCTCGATGAGCCCGAGCATGACGAGACCCAGGGAGAGCCCGGCGGCGACGGTCCAGCCGCCCCCACCCGGGAGAGGGGCCACGGCCACGGCCCGCACGGTCGGCGGCGGGGCGTTGGGCGCCATTGCGGGTGCGTACTCGTTCTCGCGGATCGAGGACAGCATGACGCCCAGTACGAACGCCACCACGGAGACCGACAGGAAGAGCACCGACCCCAGGAGGTCGCCGGTGAGCATCCGGTAGACCGCGGCCAGGAAAAGGGCGGCGCCTGCCACGGGCAGGAAGAGCTTGGACGTGGGCGTGAGCATGGAGCGCCTACCCGTGCCGGCTGAAGATGAAGAGGACGGTGACCACCGTGAACCAGACCACGTTGGTGTACTGCCAGAACACTGCGCCGGCGCGTAGGGCGTCGTGGCGGTCGCCGGAGAAGTGCCCGGCCATGGTGCGGAACGACAGGACCAGCAGCATGACGATGGCGGCCAGCAGATGGAGGAGGTGGAATCCGATCAGCACGTCGTAGAGGGTGCCGTAGGCGTGATCGTTGAACCCGAAGCCGCTGCGGACGAACGTCAGCCACTCCAGGTTGGCCATAGCCAGGCCCAGGAACAGGGTGAGGATGAGGGCCATCACCGCATTGCGCCCGTCGTTGCGCCGGGCCGAGAAGATGCCCCACTGCACCGAGAAGCCGGACATGATCGCGGTGATGGTGATGATCGTCGGGATGTAGGTGCCGACATGGACGTCGGAGGGGGGCCACGTGGTGGACCCCTCCTTGATGGCGAAGTAGACGGCCATCACCGCGCCGAGCACCATGGCGCTGGCCGTGCACAGGAGCAGGGTGCCGATGGTGGACGTGCCCCTCCTCGGCCGGCCGGGGACGGGACCCGGCAGCGGTTCGCCGCTGGGCAGCACGATCGGCGCCCGGCCCGAGGCGGGTACGGGGAGGTTGTCGGTGGGCGATACGGCCACCATTGCCATCAGGAAACCTCCTCCGGCTCGCCGGCGGAGGCCGCGGGAGCCCTGCGCAGGTCGAGCAGCGGTGCGTCGGAGCGGATCTCGGGAAGGGCGTCGAAGTTGTGCCGCGGCGGCGGCGAGGTCGTCGCCCACTCCAGGGTCTGGCCGCCCCACGGGTCGGCCCCGGCGGGCTTCCCCCGGCCGGCGAGCACGCTGCCCAGCAGGTCGAGGAGCAGCACGATCAGGCCCAGCCCGACGATGGCGCCCCCGGCTGAGGCCACGAGGTTGGCGAGTGCCCACTCGTCGTTGGAGTCGAATGTCGACGTGTGCACGAGCATGTCCTGGACTCCGAGGAGCAGCATGCCCAGGACCATCAGGAGCGAGCCGCCGACGATGGCGAGGAGCTCGAGCTTGCCCAGGGCCTCGGACAGGCGACGGCCCCACAGCTTGGGTCCCCAGAACGACAGGGCGGCGACGGCGCCGATGGTGGCGGCGCCGAAGAACAGGGCGTGCTGCTGGCCGACCTGCCAGTAGTTGGAGTGGGCGTCGCGCCCGGCGTCGAGGGCGGAGACGACCGACGCGGCCAGGCCGAGGCCGAGGACCGGCAGCATCCCGAGCACCCACAGCATCGGCGTCGAGGCGAAGCCCCGGCGCACGGCGTCGCGGTCGCCCTCCTTGCCGGCAAGCCGCATGGTGGCCAGCCAGTTCAGGATCAGCAGCGCCACAGGGGCCATCACGGCCAGGGCCCCGAGGATCCACAGGGGGCGGGCCCGGGTGAGGGTGGGGACTTCGCTGCCCCAACCGGCGAAGCAGAGCACGCCGATGCCCACCAGTGCCACCGACGCCCGGTCCCGGCTGAACAGCCGCCGGCCGGACATGGTGGCCACGATCTCGCTGGCCGCACCCAGGGCGGGGATGAGCAGGGCCCACAGCACCGGGTAGGCGCCGAACCAGAAGAGGCGGGGCCAGAGCAGCGGGTTGCCGCCGCGGCTGCCGGTGAACCCGCTGAACAGCGAGGCGCCGTAGTGGCGGTCGACGAAGAGCATGCCGAAGGCGCCGATCAGCACCGGGAGGGCAAGCAGCAGCACTGCGCCCGACACCATGATCGACCAGCTGAAGATCGGCACCCGTCGCAGGGTCAGGCCCGGTGCCCGGAGCTGCAGGATCGTCACGACGATGTTGATCACGACGAGCACGGCGGCCATGCAGACCAGCACCAGGCCGAGGAGGAGCATGTCGGGCCCCTGACCGGGCAGTCCCAGCATGACTGGGACGGGGTCGCTCAGCGCCCAGCCGTGGAAGACGTCGGAGAGGGCGGGGGCGGCAACAACCATCGCCCCGCCGGCGAGGAAGACCCAGAAGGCCATGGCGTGCAGGCGGGGGAAGGCCAGCCGGGAGGCACCGATCTGCAGGGGGACGATGGCCGACCCCAGGCCCAACCAGACCGGGAGCAGGAAGAGGAAGACCGAGACGACCCCGTGCATGGTGAAGAGCTGGCGGTACGTGCGGTCGCCGACGATCTCCGCCTCGGCCGTGGCCAGCTGGGCCCGCATGGCGAGGGCCAGGACCACGCCGACGACCAGGAACAGCAGGGCGGCGGCGATGAAGAGTGACCCGATGTACTTGTGGTCGGCGCCCGCGGGCCAGGGGTCGTCGAGCGCAGCCACGGGGTGCGACGGGGCCTCCGCCCCGGGACGCGCGCCCTCCTCGACCTGGGGGTAGGTCGACGTGTCGTTCATCGTGTCCGTCATTGCGTCGATCGAAGCATTGTCGCCGGACTTTATACAGACCGCCCCCGACCCTTCGAGTCGAGGGGCGGACGGCGCGGGGTAGCGTGCCTGTGCGGCTCCTCCTGCACGTCCGACGAGTGGTGGTCACAACCTGCGGCGCGGGTGCCTGGTGGTCGGCCTGACCACCGTCGCCATCGCCCTGAGCCCGCCGGTCGACAGCCGGGCGGACGCCACCCTGGCGGCCCACATGGTCCAGCACGTGACCATGACGATGGTGGCCGCGCCGCTGCTGGCCGCAGGCATGCGGCGGCTGCCCTCAGTCCATCCGCTGATTGCCTGGCTGCTGTTCGCCGCCACCGGCTGGTTGGTCCACTTCACCCCTCTGTTCGAGGCGGCCACCGGGAGCATTCCCGTCCACGTCTTCGAGCACGCCCTGCTCCTGGGCGGCGCCCTGCTGTTCTGGGCCCAGGTGGTCGGGAGGGAGACAACCCTCTCCCACCCGCTGCGCCTGCTCTACCTGGTGGTGGCCATGCCCCAGAACACCTTTGTGGCCCTGGCCATCTTCTCGACCAGCCGCGTGCTCTACCCCCACTACGGCGAAGGACCCGACGCCCTGGCCGACCAGCGCCTGGCCGGTGGGATCATGTGGGTCGCCGGCGACCTGGTCCTGCTCGCCGCCGTCCTGCTGGTGGCCGCGGCCTGGGCCCGGCACGAAGAGCGCCAGACGGCGGAGTTTGCTGAAAATCAGGGCTGAAAATCAGGCTGAAAATCAGGCTCAGCGAAGCAGCAGCTGATCAGCTGCCATCGCCCCGAACAGCAGGGTGATGTAGGTGATGGAGAACTTGAAGAGGCGCATGGCCAGCTCGGGCCGGTGGCTCCGGGCCAGCTGCACGGCCTTCCACGTGAACATGCCGCCCAGGGCCACCGCCGCCGCCCCGTAGAGGACGCTCATGGAGCCGAGCGGCCAGAACGCCAGGCTCGTGGCCCACAGGACCACCGTGTAGGCGACGATGCGCTTCGCCGTGTCGTCGAAGCTGGCGACGACGGGGAGCATCGGCACGTCGGCCGCCGCGTAGTCGGCCCGATACCGGATGGCCAGGGCCCAGAAGTGGGGCGGTGTCCAGACGAAGATGATGGCGAACATGACGAACGGGGCGACGGCTAGCTCGTTGGTGACGGCGGCCCACCCGACCAGCACCGGCACCGCTCCCGCCGCACCACCGATGACGATGTTCTGGGTCGAGGTCCGCTTGAGCCACAGCGTGTAGACGAAGACGTAGAAGAGGGTGGCGGCGACGGCCAGGGCCGCGCTCAGCGGGTTGACGACCAGTGTCAGCCAGGCTGCGGCGCCCACCTCGAGGGCGATGGCGAAGATCAAGGCGTTGCGAGGGGTGATCTCGCCGGTGACGAGCGGCCGCTTGCTGGTCCGCTTCATCAACTTGTCGATGTCGCGGTCGATCACCATGTTGATGGCGTTGGCCCCGGCGGCCGCCAGCGTGCCGCCCACCAGGGTGGCGAGGATGAGCCAGGTGGCCGGCATGCCCCGCTCGGCCACGATCATGGCCGGGACGGTGGTCACCAGCAGCAGCTCGATGATCCGCGGCTTGGTGAGGGCCACATACGCGGCCAGCCTGCCCCTGGTGGGGATAGGCGCCTCGACAGGGGCCCGGAGGGCGGGGATGGCGGGGACGACCTCGGTCATTGCGCCCCGAGACTACGGCGAAGCACCTCAGGAGGGGAAAACGGGGCCCGGTCGGGAGTCGGCGGAGACCGCCGTGCACGCAGCGTCAGCGGCGGCGGGTGGTGGGCGTCGTCGGCCGGCGGGTGGTCGGCGGCGTCGGCGGCGCGGTCGTGGTCGTGGTGGCCAGAGGCGGCGCCACCCGCTGCCAGCTGGGCACGTAATCCCCATAGCCCGACCCCCGCGTGACCTGCGCCAGGCCGGTGCCGTCCAGATTGACGACCAGGATCTTGGAGCCGCCCGAACGGTTGCTGTGAAAGGCGAGCTTGGCGCTGTCGGGCGACCAGCTCGGCGCGTTGCTGTCGGCCTTGATACTGGTGACCTGGCGCTCGTCGCTGCCGTCGCCGTTCATGACCCAGAGGTCGAAGCCGGCGTCGTCGCCCTGTTGGATGCGCTGGAAGGCGATCTTCGAGCCGTCGGGCGACCAGACAGGCAGCTCGTCGAGGCCGGGATCGTCGGTGAGGCGGACCTGGTCGGTCCCGTTCGTGTTCATCCTCCAGATGTCGGTGTTCTCCTCCCTGACGCTCTGGAAGACGATCTGGGAGCCGTCGAAGGAGAAGGCGGGCGCCTGGTCGGTGAACCGGTTGTTCGTCAGGCGAATCTGGTTGCTGCCGTCGGCGTTCATGACGTAGATCTCGAAGTTCCGGTCCCGGGCGCTGCTGAAAGTGATCCTCGAGCCGTCCGGGGACCATCGGGGGAACACGTCGAAGTCGGGACTGTTCGTGAGCCGCCTCTGGTTGCCGCCGTCGGCGTTCATCACGTAGATCTCCCGGTCGCCGTCGCGGGTGGACTCGAAGGCGATCTGGGTGCCGTCGGGCGACCACGAGGGGAACTGGTCGTCGGAGCGGCTGTCGGTGAGCTGGACCCGCCCCGAGCCGTCGGCGTTGATCGAATAGACGTCGAGGTCGTCCTTGCGGTCGCTGGCGAAGGCGATCTTGCCTGGCCCCACGTTCTTGGCTCCGGGGATGGAGTCGTCGGTTGCGCGGGTGAGGACCAGGGCCAGGCCGGCGACGAGCAGGAGGAGGGCGGCGGCGCCGAGAGCGCCGACCGCCGGGCTGGGCCGGTCATCCGTGTACGCCGACAGCATCGCCGTCAGTCTGCCAGCCGTGAGACTCGGAACCGGGCAAGTACGGTCAGGACTCCCTTCCCCACGCTGCGTAGGCGCCGGCGAACAGCGCCGGCATCCCGCCCGTGTGGAGGAAGACGGTCCTGGTGCCGGGCGCGAGAGCGCCGGCTCGGCGGGCGGCGATCAGCCCGGCCATGGCCTTCCCGGTGTATACGGGGTCGAGGATGAGGCCCTCGGTCCGGGCCGCAAGCAGTACCGCCTGGCGACACTCCTCTGTGGGAGCGCCGTAACCGGGCCCGACCCGGTCGTGGTCGACGCGCACCCGGCCCCGCGGCGCCGGCAACCCGGCCAGCGCCGCCACCTCGGCCGCCTTGGCCGGCACCACGCCGTCGAGATCGGGGCGGGCGCCCACGTCGACTCCGAGGACCAGCCCGAGGTCGCCCAGGCCTGCGGCCAGGCCGGCATGGGTGCCGCCGGAGCCGGCGGCCACCACGACGGCGTCGATCTGCCCGAGCATGCCGCCGGCCTGGGACCGCAGCTCGGCGGCGGCGTGCACGTAGCCGAGGGCGCCGACGGCGCTCGCCCCGCCGATCGGCATCCGATAGGGCCGCCGGCCCTCCGCTGCGAGGCGGTCGGCCGTGACTTCGATGGCGGCTTCGATGGCGTAGTAGTCCATCGGCCCCTCGTCGAGGCCGATCCACTCCACGGACGGGCCGAAGAGCTCGACAAGGAGGACGTTGCCGGTGGAGACGTCGGGCCGGGGCCCGGCCATCACCACCGCGCAGTCCAGGCCCAGCCGGTTCGCCGCCGCCGCCGTCATTCGCACGTGGTTGCTCTGGGGGCCGCCGCCGGTGACGAGCACGTCGGCGTCTGCGGCCTGCGCGGCGGCGCACAGGTAGTCGAGCTTGCGGGCCTTGTTGCCGCCACCGCCGAGGCCGGTGAGGTCGTCGCGCTTGACCCACAGCGCCCCGGGCTCCATTCCCAGCGCCGCTCCGAGCCGGTCGGCGGGCTCCAGTGGGGTCGGGAGGACGGCCAATCCGAGGCGCCGGTCGAGGGGCTGGGGTACTGGCGGAGGCACTGTCCCGGAAGGTAGCCCCCTTTGGCACCTAGCATGGGCGGCCGATGGGTTGGTGCCACGAGTTCGGCTGCCAGATCACGAGCGGCTGCAACCATCCGATGAAAGCCGGGGCTGCAGCCTGCTCGTGCACGGTGTGCGACACCGTCTGCACGGGCAAGTTCTCGGGCTGCCCCGAGGTCTTCGCCCGCGCCGTCCCGGTGGCCGCGCCGCGGCCGCCACAGGCACCGGCGTCCGCCCCTGCAGCAACGGCGGCCCTTGCGGGCCAGCACGCGGCGGCCGGCCAGCAAGGAGGCGCCATGCTCTCGAGGGAGAACGGCGCCCGAGTCCTGCACTGGATGAGGGCGGAGTTCGACGGCGTGAAGTCCCAGCTCCACGCCATGGCCAGCAGCCTGGCCCACCAGCAGGCCATCGTCTCCGACCTGGCGTCGAACCGGGTGGTCGACATGAACAGCGCGCTCGCCGAGCTCGAAGGGTCGGCCACCCAGCTGCGCACGGAGGCGTCCCGCATGCGCCGGGACGCCGGGGGCCTGCAAGAGGACGGCGCCGAGCTGCGGCGCGAGTCGGCCCGCCTGCGCGAGATCGAGCGCGACGTCAGCGAGCGGCTCCCCCAGGTGGTGGCCGATGCGGTGCAGCCGGAGCTGCGGGCCGCCCTGCGAGAGGTCGAGGCCATCACCGCCGGTCTGCGCGAGGAGGCGTCGCAGCTGCGGGCGGTGCGCGACGGGCTCCACGAACAGCTTCCCCGGCTGGTCGAGGCCGCCGTCCGGGAGGCGCTCGCCGCGTTCGTACCCGCCGCCGCTCCGACCGCGGCGACGCCGGTGCCGGCCCAGACGTCGTCGCAGGCCAACGGGTTCGCCCCCGACGCGCCAACGCAGCCGGTGGAGGAACCGGTCACCGAAGGCGTCCTGGCCGACGAGCCCGCCGACGAGGTAGCCGCGCCCGCGTTCGGTGCGCCCCCGGCCGCCCGTCCGACGCCCGTCACCGCTGCGGCCGACGGTGGCGTCGGGGAGGATCCCCTCGCCTGCACCCTCCCCGGCCTGGTCGTCGGGCCCTCGCTCGCCCTGAGCGTCAGCGAGGCCCTCAAGCGGGCCGGGCTCCGGCGCCGCCGGCGGCGCCGGGCCAACTCGCCGTCGCCCGGCCTGCACCGGCGCGATCCCTTCGCCACCCACATCACCCGCCGCATCGACCGCTACGCCCGGGCCCGGGCCGACCTGGCTGCGGTGTCACCCCGCAGCCAGTCGAGCCCGACCACGGTCGCCGTGGGCTTCCGCGACGCCGAGGAAGTGGTCGTCGACCTGGCCGAGGTGGGAGCGGTCGCCCTGCTCGGACCGGCCGCCGCCGACGCGGCCCGCCTCCTGACCACGTCGTTCCTCGCTCAGACCGCCGGCGCGGGAGAGGTGGTCGTGGTGGGCGACCTCCTCCCGCCGGGCCAGGCCGTGCCGGGCCTCAGCCAGCCCCGCGACCTGGCCGACTGCCTGCAACAGCTCGCCGGGAGCCGGAGCGGCCCGTCGGCGTCCACTGCGCTGGTCGTCGCCCGTGAGCCCTCGCCCGAGGACCTGACCGCGCTCATGGGCCTGGTCGGCGGTCGTGACGGCGCCCGGGTGCTGGCCGTGCTGGTCGACTGCGCCCCGGACGGAGCCACCACCGTCCGCCTCGAGGCCAACGAGCGGGCGGTCGAGGTCAGCGACGAGGCGCTCGCCGTGCGGCTGGCCGGGGCCCGGCTCTACACCCTGGGGCGGGAAGCGGCGAGCGAGCTGCTGGCCGTGCTGGCCAGCTCCCGCACCGACGACGACGTGATCACCGCCGCCGCCGAGGAGGCCGAACCGTTCGAGGTCACCATGGCCACCTCGCCGACGGTAACGGTCCAGCTACTGGGCACGTACCGGATCGAGGTGGGGGGAGTCGAGATCAGAGCCGGCCTACGGGCCAAGGCCCGCGAGCTGCTGGCCTTCTACCTGCTCCACCCGGCCGGCACCACCCTCGACGCCGCGGTGGAGGCCCTGTGGCCCGAGGCGGACCCCGGCCGGGGCTCCGAGTGGTTCTGGACCGCGCTGGGCAACCTGCGCAGCCGCCTCCGCGACGCCACCGGCGAGAAGAAGCTCAAGGTGATCGAGCGCGACGGCGACCGTTACCGGGTCGAGCCGCTGTTCGACGTCGACCTGTGGCGGTTGGAGCAGGCCCTGAGCGACGGCGCAGCCGGCCCCGACGACTTCGTCCGGGCCGCGGCGTACGACCGCGTGGCCCAGACCTACGCCGGCGACCTGCTGGCCGGCGCCGACTGGGCCTGGGCCGAGACGCCCCGTGAGGACCTCCGCCAGCGGGTGCTCGACGTACAGGTCTGGCTGGGCGACATCCGCTGGGCCTCCGGCGACGCCCGGGGGTCGTGGCAGGCGCTCCAGCGGGCGGTCGAGGTCGACCCCTTCGCCGAGCAGATCTACCGGCGGATCATGCGGCTCCAGACCAAGCTCGGCCGCCCCGACGATGCGGTCGCCACCTACCGCCGCCTCCAGGCCCGCCTGGTCGAGATCGACCTCGAGCCCACGCCGGAGAGCGAGAGGCTCCACGCCGAACTGAGCGGTTAGCGCCCGGTCAGGAAGCGCAGGACGTTGGTTGCCAGCGTGACCAGCGCCGGGCAGCCGCCCTGGCGTTCGGGCACCGTGGCCGACAGCAGGATGCGGGTGCCGTCGGGTGTCTCGATGAGGGTGACGTCCATGCAGTCGCGCCCGGGGACCTGGCCCGGCTTGCCGTAGATCCTGGCGCCCGTGCCCAGGACCCGGCCCACGGCCGGCTCGAACCAGCCCTCGGCGCCGAGCAGGGCGGACGTCAGTCCGGTGACGTCGGCCGGAGCCAGCTTGAACCGCTCCGACTCGGGGATCTCGTTGTGGAGCACCACCCGGCGGACCGACTCGCTCATCTCCCACAGGTTCGAGCACTGGCCCTGGGCGCAGTCGGTGTCGACCTTGCCGTTCCGGGCCGGGATGGTGGCCGTGCGAGCGCCCTCGCTCAGGGTGAGGGCGGGCACGACGCGCAGGTTCCCGCCCACCGTGTAGGAGCGCTGGATCACCGTCCGGGGAAAGCCCCGGGCGGGAGAAAGGAACTCCTTGTTGAGCCAGTCGACACCGGCTATCTCGACCAGGGCGTCGTAGGCGGCGTTGTCACTGACCCGGATGGCCGCGTCGTAGATCGACCTGACTGTCCGGGGCGCGCCTCCGCCGAAGCGGACGGTGGCGGCGCCCGTAAACCCCTGCTGCCCGATGAGCTCAAGAGCGCCGAGGGCAGCCAGGACCTTGATGGACGATGCTGGCCAGAAGCTGAAGCCGAGGGCGCCCCCGCCTCCCTCGAAGTCCTCGTATACCAGCCCACCCGCCTCCTTGGTGATCTTGGCCGCATAGACGTTGGCCCCCGGCGGGAACCGGTACCCCGTGCCGGCCAGGGCGGCGTCGAGCGACGCAGGATTCGACAACGGCAGGCCTCGGACCCCCAGCGCGGCCGGAGCGGAGGCAGCCGAGACCTTCGCGGGGGCGGCGGCCACCCGCCCGCCGATGAAGGCCATCGTGCCGGGTGCGGCCGACGTCCGGACAGCCACCACGCCGCCGGCGGCGATGAGCAGAACGGTGAGCGCGCTGGCGAGCGCCAGCTGGATTCGACTCATCCCAGGAGGTGGATCTGCGACACCACCCGGCCGGCGTCGAGGTCGAGCGTGCCGAGCGTGTGATGCGGCTGGGTCCGCCGGTCCGTGGGGGAACCCGGGTTGAAGAGAAGCTGGCCGTCCAAGCCCGAATCGTCCCACGGGATGTGGCTGTGGCCGAACACGACCACGTCGGCGTCCGGGAAGCGTCGCCGCAACCGGCCGGCCCGCCCGGCAGCCGTGCCGCTGTCGTGGACCATGCCGATGCGCACGCCGTCGACGACCAGCGATCGCGTCTCCGGCAGCACACCTGCCAGTTCGGCGTCGTTGTTGCCGAGCACGGCGTGGACCGGTGCGAACCCGCCAAGCTCGTCGAGGACCTCGCCCACGAGGATGTCGCCGGCGTGGAGGATCAGGTCGGCCCGGTCGAGGTGGGCGTAGGCCGCGTCCGGTAGCCGGCGGGCACCCGTCCGCCGGATGTGGGTGTCGGCGAGGACGACGACATGGGTCACCGACCTACCCTCCCACGACGGCACGAGGCCGTTCGGTCGGGACGGCTGCCACCGCCGCCCCGTTGCGCTCCTGCGACGGGGCCCACCGCTACGCTCGGCGTCCTCTTGGATCCCGTGCAGGCCCTCCAGCGCATCGCCTACCTCCTCGAGCGGTCCGGCGCGCCGACGTACCGCGTCCGGGCGTTCCGGGGAGCGGCGGCCACCCTGGCCAAGCTGGACCCCGCCGATCTGGCCGAACGGGCGGCTACCGGGCGCCTCCGGGCCCTCCCCGGCGTGGGCCAGACCACCGAGGTCGTGGCCATGGAGGCTGTCGCCGGCCAGGTCCCGACCTACCTGGCCAAGCTCGAAGAGGAGGTGGGGTCGCTCGAAGCGGAGGCCGCCGTGGTCCTCACCGGTCGCAGCGCCGAGATCCGAGCCGCGCTGCGGGGCGACTGCCACACCCACTCGGACTGGTCCGACGGCGGCAGCCCCATCGACGAGATGGCCAGGGCCTCCCGCGACCTGGGCCACGAGTACGTCGTGCTCACCGACCACTCCCCCCGCCTGAAGATCGCCAACGGCCTGACCGCCGAGCGCCTCCGTACCCAGCTGGACCTGGTGGCCGAGATCAACCAGACGCTCGCCCCGTTCCGCATCCTGACCGGCATCGAGGTCGACATCCTCGACGACGGCTCCCTCGACCAGACCGACGAGCTCCTGGCCCGCCTCGATGTCGTGGTGGCCAGTGTCCACTCCAAGCTCCGGATGGAGTCCGCAGCCATGACCCCCCGGATGATCAACGCGGTTCACAACCCGCACGTCGACATCCTCGGCCACTGCACCGGCCGCCTCGTGACCGGGAAGGGCCGGGCCCAGTCGACCTTCGACGCTGAGGCCGTGTTCGCTGCGTGCGTCGAGAGCGACACAGCTGTGGAGATCAACAGCCGCCCCGAGCGCCTCGACCCGCCCCGGGCCCTGCTCCGCAAGGTGGTGGCGGCCGGCTGCCGGGTCTCGATCGACACCGACGCCCACGCCCCCGGCCAGCTCGAATGGCAGGTCAACGGATGCGTGAGGGCGGCGGAGTGCGAGGTGCCGATCGAGTCGATCGTCAACGCCTGGCCGGCGGACCGCCTCCTCGAGTGGACCGCCGCCCACGACCTGTAAGGTCTGCAGCGCAAACTAGTTGACGGCGCGTCCCTCTTGCTGTAGAGTTTGCCCCACCAACCAGTTTGAAAGGCCGGATATGGACCGGAAACAGATCGAAGCGGCGGCGGCGGCCAATCACTACCTGCGGGGTCTTCTGGCCGTGCCGTTCGGGTTGCTCTTGATCGTGTCCGGGCTCGGCAACATGGGGTGGGGCCCGTTCCGGGACCTCTGGGTCGTCCCGGTGTGCGTGTCACTGGCCGGTCTCGGCTATCTGCTCCTCACCCTTTCCTACAACGACCGGTACGGCCGGGTGACCCTCAAGGCTCGGGCGCACATGCTCGCCGGCACCGTCGTCGCCATGGCCGTCCTGATCGGTGTGCCGGTCCTGGTCCAGGTTCTCGACCTGCCGGTCAACGGCTTCGGGCTGGCATGGGGGGCGGTAGCCCTCGCCTACTACGCGGTCACCGTAGGGCTCCGGCCGCACCACGTGGCCATCTGGGGCGCGGTCGTGGCCGCGAGCCTCGTGCCTTTGTGGGGCGATCCCCGCACCACCAACTCGCCGAACGCCGGCCTCATCATCGTCGGCGTGGCGGCCATGGCCACGGGAATCCTCGATCACCGCCTCCTGGTGCGGACGTTCGGCCCGCCCTCAGACGGCGTGGACGTCGAGCACAGCAATGCCGGAGCCTGAGCGGACGTTTGACCGGCTGCTCGACCGCCTGATCCACGAACCGGGCCGGCTGGCCATACTCACGGTGCTGTCATCCGTGAAGGCCGCCGATTTCGTCTTCCTGCAGCGCACGACCGGGTTGACCAAGGGCAACCTCTCCAGCCACCTCACGAAGCTCGAGGAAGCCGGCCTGGTGGCCATCCAAAAGCGGTTCGTGCTGAAGAAGCCGAACACCAACGTCGAGCTGACCTCGGAAGGCAGGCGGCGGATCGCCGACCACTGGCGCCAGCTGGACCGCCTGAAGGCCCTCTCCGAGGCTCCACCCGAGGAATAGCGGTTTCCTCTAGCTCTTGCGCTCCACGTCGGTTGGCAGCTGCCAATCGACCACCATTTCCTTGGCCAGGCTGAGGAACAAGTCGGGGCTCGGGAACGGCTGGACCGAGAGCGGTCTCTGGCTGGCCTGCTTCCGAATCGCCGTCGGCACTGGGGACATCGCATACCCCCTAAACAGACCGTTTTTCGGCCCGCAACTCCTGAATACACCCGACGGCCGCGGTCCGTCAAGGAGTTTGCAAGACAACCACGCTCTCGGCAGGCAGCACCGCCCGGTCGTGCTCAACGGAGACGCGGTCATCCGACGCCAGCGCCACGGTCCCCGGAGGAACGGAAACGGTGACCGACCCGATCCCGAAGTTGCACGCGACTGTGACGGTCCCCCTGGTCAGCACCAGCCAGCGGCGGCCGTCGTCATAGGTCACCTCGACGGCTCCGCCGGCCAGCCCGGGGGTCGACCGGCGCAGCGCGATCAGCCTCCGGTGCCAGTCGAGCACCCCGGCGTGGGGCGGGCGGGCCACCTCGTCCCAGTCGAGCTTGGAACGCCGGAAGGTCTCGGGATCCTGGGGGTCGGGCACGTCGGCGGGGTCCCAGCCGAACGACGCGAACTCGCGGCGGCGGCCCTCGGTGACCGCCTTGCCCAGCTCGGGGTCGTCGTGGTCGGTGAAGTACAGGAACGGGGTCGACGCCGCCCACTCCTCGCCCTGGAAGAGCATGGGCACCGAGGGCCCGAGGAGGACGAGGGCGGCGGCCACCTTCAGGAGGCCTTCACCTATCAGCATCGAGCTGCGCTCGCCGTGGGCCCGGTTGCCGACCTGGTCGTGGTTCTGGAGGTACCCGAGGAATCGGGTGGTCGGGACGCCGGCGGGCGTGCGGCCGTGGCGGCGGCGCCGGTGGGGCGAGAAGCACCCGTCGTAGACGAAGGCCTGGCGCAACGCCTTGGCCAGCTGGGCAACCGAGCCGAAGTCGGCGTAATAGCCGGCCCGCTCCCCGGTGAGGACGACATGGAGGGCGTGGTGGAAGTCATCGCTCCACTGGGCATCCATGCCGTAGCCGCCGACCTCCCGGTCCGCCACCACCCGGGGGTCGTTCAGGTCGCTCTCGGCGATGAGGAACTTGGGCACGCCGAGCTCGGCCTCGAGCTCGTCGACCCGTCCTGCCATCTCCTCGAGGATGTGCGTGGCCGAGGTGTCGACGATGGCGTGCACGGCATCGAGGCGCAGGCCGTCGGTGTGATAGTCCCGCATCCACATGACGGCGTTGTCGAGCACGAACTCGCGCACAGGGTCACTGTCGGCGCCGTCCAGGTTGACCGCCTCACCCCACGGGGTGCCGTAGCGGTCGGTGAAGTAGGGCCCGTAGTCGCCGAGGTAGTTCCCCGACGGGCCGAGGTGGTTGTACACCACGTCGAAGATGACCGACAGCCCCCGTGCGTGGCAGGCGTCGACCAGCCGCTTCAGTCCCTCGGGACCGCCGTCGAGGGCGTTGGGGGCGTAGAGGTCGACGCCGTCGTACCCCCAGCCCCACCGGCCCGGGTACTCCACCACCGGGAGCAGCTCCACCGCGGTGACTCCGAGTTCGACGAGGTGGTCGAGATGGGGGATGGCGGCTTCGTAGGTGGCCTCGGCCGAGAAGGTGTCGACGTGCAGCTCGTAAATCACCGCCTCGGCCAGGGGGGCGCCGCCCCGCCAGCCTCCGTCGGTCCAGGCGAACGCGGCATGGTCGACGAGCCGGGACTGGCCGTGCACCCCGTCGGGCTGCCAGGGCGAACGGGGGTCGGGACGGGGGTCGCCGCCGTCGAGGGAGTAGGCGTAGTCGTCGCCCGCCCCGGCCCCCTCGACCTCCACGGAGAACCAGCCCAACTCGTCCGGCCCGGTCAGGGCGTGTCGCTCGTCGCCCCGCAGGACGAGGTCGACCCGTCGGGCGCGAGGCGCCCACACCCGGAAGAACGTCATCGTCAGGTTCTCACCAAAAGCGCCACCGGGAAACCGCTCAGCAGGGCGGCGAGCGACACCGGGCCCTCGTCCGCGGTCGTGCCACCCAGCTCGTCGAACCAGCGCCCGGGTGGGAGCTCGACCATGGTGTCGCCCCAGCCCTCGCGCAGCCCCATCACCAGGCGGGGCACGATCACCGCGACACCGCCGTTCATAGAGGCTGCGTTCATAGAGGCTGCGTTCATAGAGGCTGCGTTCGGTGAGGCTGCGTTCGTAGAGGCTGCGTTCGTAGAGGCTGCGTTCGTAGAGGCTGCGCCCCGCAGGTAGGTCACGGCATTGGCCGCCCGCTCGCCCGAGACCGGGAGCGGCTGGTAGCCGCCGCCGGCGAAGGTGGCCTCCAGCCGGCGGCGGACGTCGAGTGCCCGGTAGGTGAGCCACAGCTTGGGCGCGCCCTCGTCGGCCCAGCCGAGAACCTCGGCGGCCGTCGCGGCGCGGACCTTGTCGAGCAGGAGGCGGCGGGCGTCGTAGTCCACCGGGCGACGGTTGTCGGGGTCGACGAGGCTCAGGTCCCACAGGTCGGTGCCCTGGTAGATGTCGGGGACCCCTGGCGAGGTGAGCTTGAGGAGCGTCTGGGCCAGCGAGGTCTGGCGGCCGAGGGCCACCAGCGGCTCCGTGAAAGCGGCCAGGTCGGCAGAGAAGGTGGGGTCCGCGAGCACGGCCTCGACGAACCCCGCCAGGGCCTCGTCGTACTCAGGTACCGGATCGACCCACGACGTGCGCTGTTTGGCCTCCCGCGAGGCCTTCTCCATGAACGCCACCGCTCGCTCGGTGGTCAGGGGGTGGGCACCGACCAGGGCCTGGTAGAGCAGGTACTCGGCGTTGCGGTCGGGCATGCCGTCACGCTTGTGGCGGGCGTTCATCTCGACCCAGCGGGTCACCGCCGCGCCCCACTCCTGCGGAATCTCCGAGAGCAGACTGATGCGGGCCCGCACGTCCTCACTGCGCTTGGTGTCATGCGTCGACGTGGCCACCAGCGTCGCCGGCCAGTCCCTGGCCACCCGCGCGTTGTCGGCGTGGAAGGTCTCCACCGACGTGCCGAACCGGCCGGGGTTGCCCCCCACCTCGTTCAGCGACACGAGGCGGTTGTACTGGTAGAAGGTCGTGTCCTCCACGCCCTTGGCCATGACCGCCCCGCTCAACTGCTGGAAACGGAGGGTGAAGTCGTCCTCGTCCGGCCCGGAATGACGCATGAGGAGCAGCTCGCCCAGGAAGTCGAACAGGTCCTCCTCCACCTCCGGCCGCCGCTGCTTGGCCCTGGACACGGCCCCCTCCACCCGGGCCACGTCCTCAGGAACGGGTTCCGCCCCACCGGGCCGGGCGTAGGCCCGGTAGACGTCGAGGCAGGCGAGCACCTCACGGATCGCCCTGGACAGGTCCTGGCGGGTGTAGTCACGGTGGCGTCGGTGGTGCTCGCAGACGTTGACGAGCAGGTTGGTGATGCGGTTGATGTCGGCGGCCAGCACCTCACGCATGACCAGGTGCTTGTTGCGGTGGGTGAGGGCCTCATACGCCAGCGGGCGGTCGACCATCGACGCGTAGACCCCGTCCAGGGCCGCCTCCCCGCCCGGGTCGACGAACAGGCCGTTCACGCCGGCGGCGAAGTCGTAACCGGTGGTTCCGTCCACCGACCAGTCGGCGCGCAGGGTTTCGTCGGCCTCGAGGATCTTCTCGACGACGAGGTAGGCGTCGGGGCCGGCCGCGTGACGCAGGAGGCGCAAGTACGCAGCCGGCTGGCGGAGGCCGTCGACGTGGTCGACCCGGAGGCCGGCGACCTTGCCGTTGCGCACCAACTCGATCATCGTCTCGTGGGTGTCCGCAAAAACGAACATGTTTTCGCTGCGCAGGGCGATGAGGGTGGTGATGTCGAAGACCCGCCGGTAGTCGAGCTCCTGGCCGGCGACCTTCCAGTAGGCCAGCCGGTAGTTCTGGCGCTCCAGCAGGGCGTCGACGGCATCCCCGTCGGCGTTGAGCCCCGCCACCGCCTCGTCGACGGCGGCGACCACGTCGGGTTGTTCGATGAACAGCTCGGCCAGGTTCGAACGCAGCACCTCCTTGTCGCGGTGGCGCTCCTCGATCTGCTCCCGTTCGGTGGCTCCCGAGGGTGGGAGCCGGCCCAGGGCGGTGGCGATGCTGGCCAGGTGGTCCGACCCGATGCGGGCCGCCACCCCGCCGAGCAGGTCGTCGAGGGACCGGGGCGAGACCGGGGCGGCGTGGTCGAAGTAGTGGACCTCGAACGAGCCCTCCGCCCGCACGACCTGGATTTCGCCGCGGTCGATGCACCGGCCGATGTGGTCGCCCAGGACCGGCATGAGCACACGTAGGCGCAGCCGGTCCTCGGGCGGCTCCCAGTCGATGTCAAAGTAGGCGGCGTACCGGCTGGACCTCCCGTTCTCCAGCACGTCCCACCACCAGACGTTCTCCCGCCCGCTGATCGCCATGTGGTTCGGGACGATGTCGACGAGCTGGCTCATGCCTCGGTCCGCCAGCGCCCGGCACAGCCGCTCGTACGCCTCCTCACCCCCGAGCTCGGCATTGAGCCGGTGGTGGTCGACCACGTCGTAGCCGTGGGTGCTGCCCGGGGCAGCCTGGAGGAACGGCGAGCAGTACACGTGGCTCACACCAAGGTCCGCCAGGTAGTCGACGATGCCCGCGGCGTCGTCGAACGTGAACCCGCCATGGAGCTGCACGCGATAGGTGGCACGGGGGATCGGCATCGCAGCGGCGACGCTATCGGTCGCGATCATCCTGCCTCAGCGCCAGGCGCGACAATTCGCTATGCAGCTCCCGGTCATGCCTCCCGTGAAGCCCATGCTCGCCAAGCTGGCCCGCGAGATGCCGGCGCCCGAGGGGATGCTCTACGAGCCGAAGTGGGACGGCTTCCGCTGCATCGTCTTCCGTGACGGCGACGAGGTGGAGCTGGGTAGCCGCAACGAGAAGCCGCTCACCCGGTACTTCCCCGAGCTGCCGCCGGCGCTGAGAGCGAACGTCCCGGAACGCTGCGTGCTCGACGGGGAGATCGTGATCGCCGGCGGGAACGGGCTCGAGTTCGAGTCGCTCCTGCAGCGCATCCATCCCGCTGCGTCGCGGATCACGATGCTGGCCGAGACCACGCCCGCCTCGTTCGTGGCCTTCGACCTCCTGGCCCTCGGCGACGACGACCTGCGGTCCCGGCCGTTCAGTGAGCGACGCGCCGCCCTCGAGCAGGCGCTGGCCGGCGCCCAGCCGCCGGTCCACCTCACGCCGGCTACCGGCGACGCCGCACTGGCCGCCGAGTGGTTCGACAGGTTCGAGGGCGCCGGGCTCGACGGTGTGGTGGCCAAACCGCTCTCGCTGCCCTACCGGGAGGACGAGCGGGTGATGTGGAAGGTCAAGCACGCCCGGACCGCCGACTGCGTGATCGCCGGCTTCCGGGTCCACAAGGACGGCGCCGGCGTCGGCTCGCTGCTCCTGGGCCTCTACGACGACGAGGGCACGCTGCACCACGTGGGGGTGGCGTCGTCGTTCACCGTCGCCCGGCGCAAGGAACTCCTCGACGAGCTGGCGCCCTACCGCTACGAGGCCCTCGTCGGTCATCCGTGGGCGGCCTGGGCCGAAGCAGAGGCGGCTGCGGCAACCCAGGCCGCGGCCAAAGGCGGGCGCATGCCGGGAGGCCAGAGCCGCTGGAACGCTGGCCGCAACATGAGCTGGGAACCACTGCGGCCCGAGCTGGTGGCGGAGGTGGCGTTCGATCATCTCCAGGGCGATCGCTTCCGCCACGCCATCTCGTTCGTGCGCTGGCGGCCCGAGCGCGAGCCAGCATCATGCACCTACGGCCAGCTCGATGTGGCCGTCCCCGAGGAGCTCGAATCGGTCTTTCGGGCCTGAGACGTTGGCTCTCCGTCCGAATTGGGCAGAAATGCAATAGACATGATGGGATCTTCCTCGCTCACCCGCCAGGTCGAGCTGTCCCCGCAGCCGTCCGTCGCCCGCCGCGAGCTGACGCGCCTCCTCGCCGAGGAGCCCTGGAAGGGTGACGTGGACCGCGTGATCCTCGCCGTCCACGAGGCCATGGTGAACTCCCAGCGTCACGGCGGAGGGGTCACCCACGCCAGCGCCTGCATCGACCACGACACCGTCACCGTCGAGATCTGCGACCGGGGTACGGGCTTCGAGGTGCCCGGGAATCCCGCCCTCGTGGATGTCGCCGCCGAGCGCGGGCGGGGCCTCTTCCTCATCAGCCGGCTCGCCGACGACGTCCGGGTGGCACGAGCGGGGGCCGACGTGCACCTGACGCTCACATTCGAGCGCTGACCCGCCAGGACGCAGGGCGAATCGCTCTGCTAACTTGACAAAACTGTCCATGGGAGGCGTTCTTTGGTCAAGGCGCGAGGGCAGAGCAGTGAGGAGGAGGACCTCCTTCAGCTCTACCTCAACGACATCGGGAAATATCCCCTGCTGACCAGGGACGATGAAGTGCGCCTCGGCACCCTCACCCAAGCCGGACAGGTGGCGGCGGCCACGCTGGCCCGGGGCGACGCCCTCACCGTCGCCGCCCAAGAGGAGCTCGAGGCCTACGTCCGCGCCGGCGAGGATGCGCACCGCAAGTTCGTGCGCTCCAACCTGCGCCTCGTCGTCTCCATCGCCAAGAAGTACCAGGCGTCCGGCCTCCCGCTGCTCGACCTCATCCAGGAGGGCAACTTCGGCCTGATCCAGGCCGTCGACCGGTTCGATCCCCGCCGGGGTTTCAAGTTCTCCACCTACGCCACGTGGTGGATCCGCCAGACCGTCTCCCGGGGCATCGCCAACACCAGCCGCACGATCCGCCTCCCGGTGCACGCAGGAGACCAGCTGCTCGCCATCCGCATGGCCGCCTCCGCCCTCGAGGTCCGCCACGGCCGGGCGCCCAAGGCCGCCGAGCTGGCCGCCGCGGTGAGCCTGCCCCCGAAGAAGGTCGAAGAACTGCTCCCCTACCTGGGCGAACCGACCTCGCTCTCCGAGCGGCTGATCGACGGCGAGACCGAGATGGGCGAACTGGTGGAGGATCTGACCACCCCGCCGCCCGACCAGGCGGTGTTCGCGGCCATGCTGCCCACCCACGTGGCCCAGCTGCTGTCCGTCCTCGAGCCCCGCGAGCAGGAGGTGCTCTGCCTCCGCTACGGCCTCGACCGGGGCAGCCCCCGCACCCTGGAGGAGGTGGGCGAGCACTTCGGCCTTACCCGGGAGGGTGTCCGCCAGGTCGAGCTGAAGGCCATCTCGAAGCTGCGCCGCTCGTCCTCGGCCCGCAGCGCCCGCGACCTGCTGACGGCGTAGGAACTCTCAGAAGGTCGGCGGCGGTCGGCCGATACTTCCATGCCTGACAACGAGGCGCCGTGGCCGTGGGGGATGAGCGACGCGGATCCGGTCGTCCACGTCGGCCATCGCCTTCGACATCGCACGCCCGTAGGCCCTGGGTAGGGTTGCCCGGACAGCGGGTCCGCCTGAGGGGAGCACGGTGCCGGAAGCGTTCCAGGGAGCCATCTTCGACGTCGACGGCGTCCTCGTCGACTCGCCGCACGAGAAGGCGTGGCGGGAGTCGCTGCGGGAGCTGATGGAGTCGGAGTGGGTCGGCATCCGCAATCGGACGACGTGGTCGCCGGAGGCGTTCACGAGCCTCGTCTACCAGCAGCAGATGTCGGGCAAGCCCCGCATGAGCGGCGCAGCGTCGGCCTTCGAGTTCTTCGGCATCCCCGACGACGACGGCCGGCGGGTCGCGGAGTATGCCGACCACAAGCAGGAGATGGTCATCCGGCTCATCGAGGCCGGGGACTTCACCGCCTACCCCGATGCGCTCCGCTTCGTCATTGCGGTCAAGGACGCCGGCATCCGGATCGTCACCGCCTCGTCGTCGAAGAACGCCGGGCTGTTCCTCCGAAAGATCAGGGTCGACTCCTTCGCCGACGAGGCGGGCATCTCCTCACCGTCCGTGCGCCCCGGTCTGACCCTGCTCGACATCTTCGACGCCGACGTGTCGGGTCGCGACTTCGCCCACGGCAAGCCTCATCCTGACATGTTCCTCGCCGCCGCCGAGGAGCTCGGGGTGGCACCGGAGGGGGCCTTCGTCATCGAGGACGCCACGTCCGGGATCCAGGCGGCCAAGGCGGGGGGGATGGCCGGCCTCGGCGTGGCCCGCTTCGACGACGAGGACCTGCTGGCCGCGGCCGGCGCCGACATCGTCGTCACCACGCTCGACGCAGTCGACGTCGACGCGCTGCAGATCGGTCGCCTGGTCACACAGACCGCCTGACCTGGCGGGCGATCTCGACGTCCTCACGGGAGGTGACCACCACCGTCCGGACCGCCGCTCCGTCGCTGCTGATCTCGCCGTCGCCGGTGGAGGCGGCATTGGCCTCGACGTCGAGGGCGATCCCCAGGAACGCCAGTCCAGTGGCGGCTGCGGCCCGGATCGCGGGCTGGTGCTCGCCGACCCCACCGGTGAAGACGAGGACGTCGATGCCGCCCAGTGCGGCGACCATCCCGACGATCTCCCGCCGGAGCCGGTGGACGTAGACGTCGACGGCGAGGGATCCGGCTGGGATCTCCCGTAGGTCACCAGAGGTTCCGGAGAGCCCGGCCAGGCCCGACTTCCGCTCCAGACCGTCGGCGACCTCGGCCGCAGTCATGCCGCCCTGGGTCTGCAGCCACAGCACCAGCCCCGGGTCCACCGTGCCGGAGCGGGTGTTCATCACCAGCCCCTCGAGGGGGGTGAAGCCCATGGTCGTATCGACTGAGCGGCCGGCGGAGACTGCGCACAGCGACGCGCCCGCACCCAGATGGCAGCTCACCGTGCGCAGCCCGTCGAGCGGCCGGCCGACAAGCTCAGCGGCTCGCCGGCTGGCGTACTGGTGGGAGAGGCCGTGGAACCCGAACCGGCGGAGGTCCCACCGTTGCCGCCACTCCGCAGGCAGGGCATAGGTGGCCGCAGCCGCGGGCAGCGTGGCGTGGAAGGCGGTGTCGAAGCAGGCCACCGACGGTACGTGGGGCATTGCCGCGCGCACGGCTCGGATCGCCGCTACCGCCCGCGGCTGGTGCAACGGCGCCAGCGGCGTGAGCGCCTCGATGGCGGCCAGCGTGGCATCGTCCACCAGGGTCGGCTCCCGGAGGACGCCGCCGCCGTGGACCACCCGGTAGCCGATTGCGTCGACCGTTCCCAGGGCGTCGCCGAGCGGGTCCAGGATCGACGGGTCGGCGTCACCGTGCCAGGGGTCGACGTCGCACGAGGCCTCGACCGTGTCGCCGGCCCCGAGAATTCGGAGCTTGAGGGTGCTCGACCCGGCGTTGACGACGAGGACCCGGTCGGTCAACCGGGCCAGGTCCAGTCGCGCACCTCCGGCATGTCCTCCCCGTACTCCCGGGTGTACATGTGGTGCTGCGTGCGCTTGTCGAGCATCAGTTGGTTCACCCGCGCCGCCCGCTGACCGAGGCCGGGCACGCGGTCGATCACGTCCATCACGAGGTGGAAGCGGTCCATGTCGTTCAGCACGACCATGTCGAACGGGGTGGTGGTGGTCCCCTCCTCCTTGTAACCGCGAACGTGGAAGTTCCTGTGGTTGGTGCGCCGGTAGGTGAGCCGGTGGATGAGGGTGGGATAGCCGTGGTAGGCGAAGATCACGGGCCGGTCGGTGGTGAAGATGGCGTCGAAGTCGCTGTCCGACAGCCCATGGGGGTGCTCGCCCTCCGACTGCAGGCGCATGAGGTCGACGACGTTGACCACCCGCACCTTGAGGTCGGGGAGGTGCTGGCGGAGCAGGTCGGCGGCGGCGAGCGTCTCGAGGGTGGGCACGTCGCCGGCGCAGGCCAGCACCACGTCGGGCTGCCCGTCCTCGTCGTTACTGGCCCAATCCCAGATGCCAAGCCCCCGGGCGCAGTGCAGGATGGCGTCGTCCATGTTGAGCCAGTCGAGGCACGGCTGCTTTCCCGCCACCACCACGTTGACGTAGTCGCGGCTGCGGAGGCAGTGGTCGCCCACCGACAGCAGAGTGTTGGCATCGGGTGGGAGGTAGACGCGGATGACATCGGCCCGCTTGTTGACGACGTGGTCAATGAACCCGGGGTCCTGGTGGGAGAACCCGTTGTGGTCCTGCCGCCACACGTGGGAGGTCAGGAGGTAGTTCAGCGAGGCGACGGGACGTCGCCACGGCAGCTCGCGGGTCACCTTCAGCCACTTGGCGTGCTGGTTGAACATCGAGTTGATGATGTGGATGAAGGCCTCGTAGCAGGAGAACATGCCGTGGCGGCCGGAGAGCAGGTAGCCCTCGATCCACCCCTGGCACGTGTGCTCGGAGAGGATCTCCATGACCCTGCCCTCCGAGGCCAGGTGAAGGTCGACCGGCTCGATCTCCGCCTGCCACTGCTTGTCGGTGGCCTCGTAGATCGCGCCAAGCCGGTTGGACTCGGTCTCGTCCGGCCCGAACACCCGGAAGTTCCGCGCCTCCGCATTGAGGCGGCAGACGTCGCGCAGCATCGTGCCCAGGACCCGTGTCGGCTCCGTCGAGGTCGTGCCGGGCTTCGCCACCTCGACCGCGTAGTCCCGAAAGTCGGGAAGGGTCAGTTCCCGGAGCAGCAGGCCGCCGTTGGCGTGGGGATTGGCGCCCATCCGACGGTCGCCCTCAGGGGCCAGGGCGGCGAGCTCCGGCAGCAGCCTGCCCTGGGTGTCGAACAGCTCCTCGGGCCGGTAGCTGCGCATCCAGGCCTCGAGCGCCTCCCGGTGCGTGATGTTGGTGCGCACGTTGGTCAGCGGCACCTGGTGGGAGCGCCACGTGCCTTCGTTCTGGACTCCGTCGACCTGCTCAGGACCGGTCCAGCCCTTCGGGCTGCGGAGCACGATCATCGGCCAGCGAGGGCGCTGCCCGTTCGTGCCCGCGCCCGTGCCCGTCCGGGCCGCCTGCTGGATCTCGGCGATCTGGTCCATCGCCGCGTCGAGGGTGCCCGCCATCGCCTGGTGCATGGCCTCGGGCTCGTCGCCCTCGACGAAGTACGGGGTGTAGCCGTACCCCTCCATCAGACTCGTGAGATCCTCGCGGCCGATGCGGGCCAGGATCGTGGGGTTGGCGATCTTCCAGCCATTGAGGTGGAGGATCGGCAGGACGGCCCCGTCGTGGACGGCGTCGAGGAACTTGTTGGAGTGCCAGCTCGTGGCCAGGGGGCCGGTCTCGGCCTCTCCGTCACCGATGACACAGGCGACCACGAGGTCGGGGTTGTCGAACGCAGCACCGAAGGCGTGCGACAGGCAGTAGCCGAGCTCGCCGCCCTCGTTGATCGAGCCGGGCGTCTCCGGCGCCGCGTGACTGGGGATGCCGCCTGGAAACGAGAACTGCCGGAACAGGCGCCTGATGCCGGCCGCGTCGGTCGTCACCGCCGGGTAGGTCTCGCTGTAGCTCCCTTCGAGCCAGGTGTTGGCGACCATCCCCGGCCCGCCGTGGCCGGGCCCGCACACGTAGATCATGTCGAGGTCACGGTTCCGGATCATCCGGTTGAGGTGGACGTAGACGAAGTTCAGTCCCGGCGTCGTGCCCCAATGCCCCAGCAGGCGGGGCTTCACGTGTTCCGGTAGGAGGGGCTCCCGCAACAGGGCGTTGTCCATCAGATAGATCTGACCGACCGACAGGTAGTTGGCCGCCCGCCAGTAGGCATCGATCCCGGCCAGCTCCTCCGCCGTGAGCGTTGTCGGTGCGACGGTACTGGTGCTCATGCGACCTCCTGGTGGCGACCCGGACCACGCTAGGGCGTCCGCCCGGGGGTCGACGCCCGTCAGGAGGTGGCGGGGCCCACCTCGAGGCGACGGCCGGTCAGGGTGTCGACGTCGAGCCGGAACCACCGGTCCCGGCGGTCGGGAGCCCACGTGACAAGGGCGAGCTGGCGCAGTTGCTCAGACCTGGTGTCGATCGCGTCGCCCACATCCTGGGCGACTCCCTGGGCGAGGACGCTCCAGCCGGAATGCGTCGTATCGTCGATCTTGTCCACCTCGAAGGCGATCATCTGGAGCGCCGTCTTGTTGAGGACAGTTCCTTCGCCGGTGCGGAACACGACGGTGCGGCCGTCGAGGGCGTAGTTGACGGGCAGCACGATCGGACGCTCGTCCACGACGAAGCCGACCCGCCCCACCGTCGTGCTGGCCAGGAGGCGCAGGCACTCCGCCTCGTCGAGCACCACCATGCTGCCGACCAGCCGAGCTTCTGGTTCCATTCGTTCACGCTACGTCAGACGGGGACCGCCGCCCGGCAGAGCGAGCGGGACGAACAGCCACGACACGCAGCCGGATCGACCCGGTGCACCAGCGCCACCTCCGGGTGCCAGCAGGCCCCGCATGCGCTGCACAGGAGATTGGTGAGCTCCCCGTCGGTGACCGCCTCGAGTCGGCCGTTGCCGCACTCCGGGCAGGGGCCCACGAGGCCGGAGAGCGTGGCGGCTGCGCTGGTCAGCCTCCTGTCCTGCACGTGGCTGTCCTGCATGTGGCTGTCGTTCGTGTGGCTGTCGTTCATTGGGCCATCGTGCGCCGCTACGGGTCACCCAGGTAGGGCCACAGGACCGGTCCGGTTCGGGACTTCCTACCCTGCCGCCCGACGTCCAGGGCGGGCATGGTGGGGCGTGGAGGTGTTGTCATGTCCGACAATTTCGTGTTCGTGTTCGCCATCGCCGCAGGATGGCTCGCCACCGGTGTGGTGCTGTCGACCGTGATGGGCCGTAGGGGGCACAGCGCCTTCGAATGGCTCGTGTTGGGGACCCTGCTCGGGCCGCTGGGAGCCGTCATGGCGATCAACGCCTGGCACCACGACGAGGACCTGCAGGAGACCCCGGTGGCGGGATCGTCGCCGACTGCACCGGGCGCCGGGCCGGTCGACGTCCTGGTCGGCTACGACGGATCGCGGAGTCGCTCGCCGCCGTGCATTCGGCGGTCGAGCTGTTCGGCGACCGGTTGGGTCGCCTCACGGTGGCCACCGTCGTCTCCTTCGGAGGAGTCAGGGACGACGAGCGCCAGGCGACGGCGGGCCTTCGCTGGCTCGACGGACTTCTACCGGGGACTCCGGCGTTCGAGCTGCTGCACGGTCACCCGTCGACCGCTCTGCAACGGTGTGCGACGGCCGGTGGCTTCGACCTGATCGCCGTCGGTACCAGGGGCGCGGGCTTCACCAAGGCGATGCACGGAAGCGCGGCCGTCGAGCTGGCCCGGGACAGCAAGGTGCCCGTCCTGCTGGTCGGCGCGCCCGGCTGAGCCGTCGCCCAATGTGACATAGGTCCCATCGAGGTGGAGCCGTTGCGCCCTGCCCCCTGGGACCCCCGGAAGCGGATGCTTGATCCAAAGGGAAGCCACCCCAGCACCCCAAAGAGGAGCGATCATGAAGCGCAGAACACTCGATTTCCTGTTCAGCATCGGCGGGGTCGGCCTCGCCGCCCTGCTCCTGATCATCGGCGTGGTGATGTCCGGCAACGCCGACTTCTCCAACCGCTACGTCACCGAGCAGCTCGAGCAGCAGCGGATCACCTTCAAGTCCGCCGATACCCTCACCGACGAGGAGAGGCAGGCGCCCTGCCTGGTGGCCTACGCCGGCCAGGCTCTGACCACCGGCAAGCAGGCCGAGTGCTACGCCAACGACTTCATCGGCCTGCACGTCAAGACCAGTGGTGGTGGCAAGACCTACGCCGAGATTGGCGACGTCCAGACCGGCCTGCGGGCTCAGATCGTCACCGCCCAGGCCAACAATGATCCCGCCGTCGCCGACCTGCAGAAGCAGCTGGCCACCGCCACCACCCAGCGGGAGACGGTGTTCAAGGGCGAGACCCTGCGGGGCATCCTGCTTACGTCCTACGGCTTCAGCGAGCTGGGGACCAAGGCGGGGCAGGCCTCCACGGTCATCTACCTCGGCGTCATCCTCCTGTTGGCACTGTCCATCGCCGGCTTCGTCCACGCCCTGGTTACCCCCAGGAACGAGGCCTTCGCCGCACCGGAGCCCGTCGACCCGCCCCTCTACCGGAAGCCGGTCAGGGTCTGACCCAGCCGTCACATCCGCCGAGTCGCACGAAGCCCCGCAGCGATGCGGGGCTTTCGTCGCGTTACCGGGGGAGGTTGGCGGGCACCCGCCACTCGACCACCGTGCCCTGTCCCGGGCCGGGCCGGGCCTCGAACTCCCCTCCGAGCCGGGCCGCCCTCGCCTTCATGTTGAGCATGCCCCGCCCCTCCGCCCGGAGCTCCTCCGGGAGGCCCTCGCCGTCGTCGGTGACCCGCAGCACGACTTCCCTGCCCGTCTCCACCTCGACGACCACCCGGGCGGCCCGGGCGTGCCGGGCGACGTTGGTGAGGGCCTCGCCCAGCACTGCGAGCAGTTGCCCGGCCACGTCGTCGGCCATGGTGTCGACGGGGCCGTCGAAGAGGACGTGCGGGTCGAACCCCAGCGGCCCCGCCGCCTCGGAGGCCCTGGCCAGGATCTGCTCGCGCAGTCCGCCGTCGGCCCGCAGCGACCCTTCGAGCCCGAAGATCGCGGTCCGGATGTACTTGATGGTCAGGTCGAGGTCGTCGACTGCCTGGACGACTCGGTCGATCACCTCCGGGCGCTCGCTCAGGCGGGCTGCGGCCTGGAGGCGCAGGCCGGTGGCGAAGAGGCGCTGGATCACAGTGTCGTGGAGGTCACGGGCGATGCGCTCCCGGTCCTCCACCAGGGCCATCTGCTTGACCTTCTGGTGGAGGCGGGCGTTCTCGATGGCGACGCCGGCCGCGGCGGCGAGGGCCACCACCAGCTCCTCGTCGATGTCGGTGAACACCTCGCCCGTGGTCTTGTCGGTCAGGTAGAGGTTGCCGAACACCTGGTCCCGGATGCGCACCGGCACTCCCAGGAAGGAGTTCATCGGCGGGTGGTTGGGCGGGAAACCGAAGCTGTCCGGGTGCTCGTGGAGGTCCGGGAGGCGGATCGGCTTCGGCTCGATGATCAGCAGGCCCAGGATGCCGTGGCCCTCGGGCAGCGTTCCGATGGCCCGGTAGGTCTCGTCGTCCATGCCGACGGTGATGAACTGGGACAGGCGCTTGCCCGACTCGTCCAGCACTCCGAGGGCGCCGTAGCGGGCGTCGACGAGGGCGACGGCGGACTCGACGATGTGGCGCAGGACGGACTCGAGGTCGAGATTGGACCCCACGGTGATGACCGCATCGAGCAGTTGTCGGAGGCTGCGGGGTCCGGCGTACGCGGGTTGGCTCACCGGCAGCGAGGCTAACGCCTTCCCACACCGGCAAGAATGGGGTCGTGGAGCCGACCCGCATCTTTCTCCTGGACGACCACGAGATCGTCCGCCGTGGGCTCAAGGAGCTGTTCGAGACCGAGGAGGACCTTGTCGTCGTGGGCGAGGCGGGTACTGCCGAGGAGGCGCTGTCCCGCATTCCGGCCACGAACCCGAATGTCGCCGTGCTCGACGTGCGGCTCGGCGAAGGCCAAGCCGACGGCGTGGAGGTGTGCCGGGAGATCCGCTCTGCCCACCCCCACATCGCCTGCCTGATCCTCACCTCCTTCGCCGATGACGAGGCCCTGTTCAGCGCGATCATGGCCGGGGCGGCGGGCTACATGCTCAAGCAGGTGCGGGGCAACGACCTGGTCGATGCCGTCCGCCGCGTGGCCCAAGGTCAGTCACTGCTCGACCCGGGGGTGACGGCGCGGGTCCTGCAGCGGCTGCGGGCCCCGCAGGCCCCCGAGGACGACCTGAGCACCCTGACCGACCAGGAGCGGCGCATCCTGGACCTGATCGCCGAGGGGCTGACCAACCGCCAGATCGGGGAGCGGATGTTCCTCGCCGAGAAGACGGTGAAGAACTACGTGTCCAACGTCCTCATGAAGTTGGGGATGAGCCGCCGCTCCGAGGCCGCCGCCTATGCCGCCCGGCTGGCCGAGCGCCACCGCCACGACGGGCCGCCGACTTAGTCGGGCCAGGCGCCTCAATCGAGGTCGAGCAGAAGCACCTTGCCGGCCCGCCAGGTTCCGTCGAGGGCGTCCTCGCCCTCCACCTGCACCTCGTCACCGACGAGCAGGCGGGAGATGTCCCCGGGGCCGGGCTCCCATTGCGTCGCCCGGTCGACGAACACCCGGCGCTCGTGGGCGCGGGCCTCCATCACCGGTGCCCACACGATCTCGACCGCGACCACCATCGTCCCGGCCTCCGGGTCCACCGCCGCCACCGAACCCTGGAACGTCGCAACAGCGACGACCTGAGGGGTCGCAGCCGCAGCTGACGCCGTCACGTCCACCTGCTCCACCTGCCCACAGGCGACGAGCCCGGCCGACAGCAGCACGGCTACAAGGAGCCTCTCGCCCCGTCGCCCGCACCTCGCATGGCCACACTGACGCATCGTCCGACTCCTGGCCGGGCACTCGACCGGCTCGCTTCTCAATGGGAACGTTCTCTACCCATCGGCTGTTCCACCAATCCCATGAAACTCCCGGGCTACCCGGTTGCGATGGGCTGCCCGTCATGGCGACTGGCCCGCAAAGCGTTTCGTAGCTTGAGCTGACCCCGGAGATGGAGCGCCCCACCGGCGTAGACCCGGGCGGCGAGCGTCATCACGGCCACGATCGAGACGAGGACGATGGCCACGCTCACGAGCACCTGCGGCAGGCTGACCTCCCCCGCCGCAACCCGGATGGGCAGGACCATGGGAGCCGAGAAGGGGAGGTAGGTGGCCACCCGGGCCACCGGACCGCTCGGGTCGCCGCCGGTGGTGATGGCGGCGAAGAACGACCCCATGGCGAGGAACGTGAGGGGGGTGGTGGTGCTCTGAAGCTCTTCGACCCGGCTGGCCAGCGCCCCGCCGACGGCGAACAGGCAGGCGTAGAACGCGAAGCCGAGCACGAACCACCCGACCACCTGGACCGCGACGGCGAGGGTTTCGGGAGGTAGATCCACGCTCCCGGACGCTGCGGCCGTGAGCAGGCCCAGCGTCACGAAGCCCACGAGCTGCACCAGACCGACCACTCCGATGCCTATCACCTTGCCGGCGAGGAGCTGGCCGGGCGGTGCCTTGGCCAGAAGGATCTCGACCACCCGGGAGGCCTTCTCCTCCACCACGCCGCTGGCCACCCAGTAGCCGAAGCCGAGAAGCTGGCCGTACAGCAGGATCGTGCCGAAGAAGACCAGAGCCTCGCGGTCGGAGTCGGCCTTCGACTCGGGGTCGAGAGCCCGCACGTCCAACGGCTGGGGCATGAGGACCCGCCCGACCACGTCGCCCCGGACGCCGGCGCCGGCCAGGGCGGCCTCGCCGACGACCTGGCGGTTGGCCTCCTGCACGAGGAAGCCGAGCCGATCGCCCAGCTCCTTCTTCACCACGACCTGACCGTCGCCCACCGCGGCATCGAGGTCGCCGGACTCGACGAGCCGTTGGCCCTCGGCCACGTCGGCCAGCCGGCGGACCTCGACGGCGAGGTTGTCGCCGAGCTCGGCCACCAACGGCAGGCGGCCGGCAAGCTGCTCCGCCCCCCCACCGAAGACGCCTACGTCGTATGTCGTGGGCCCGTCGTCGGAGAGAATGCCGGGGAGGATGGCGATGGCCAGGATGAACACCAGGCTCACGCCGGTGGAGACCTTGAACGCTTTCGACCGGATTCGCTCGCGGATCTCGCGGCCGGCGACCAGGCGGACCACCTCTGTCCTCCTCACGCCGACACCACCTCTCGGAAGAGCTCGGTGAGCGACGGCGCTTCGCGCCGGAACGTGCGGACCCGGCCCGCTTGGCGGGCGGCGTCGAGCACGGCCTGGTCGTCGCCGCCGGGCAGCAGCTCGAGGACGACCTCGTCGCCGTCGTGCCCCACCACCTTGGCCCCGGACAGGTTCTCCGCCCACGCGGTCCCGCCACTCTCGAGGGCCACCCGGAGCTGGTCGACTCCCCGGCTGCCGCGCACAGCGGCCACCGGGCCCGAGGCCACCACCCGGCCCTTGTCGATGATGGTGATCTCGTCGCTCAGCCGCTCGACCAGGTCGAGCTGGTGGCTGGAGTACATCACGGCCGTGCCCCGGTCGAGCTGGGTGCGCAGGACCCCGGCCAGCGCATCCACACCGACAGGGTCGAGCCCGCTGAACGGCTCGTCGAGCACGAGCAGCTCGGGGGAGGCGACCAGTGCGGCCGCCAGCTGGCACCGCTGCTGATTGCCGAGTGACAGCCGCTCGACCGGCTCGCCGATGCGCTCACCCAGGCCGATCGAGTCGAGGATTGCCGTCGCCTCGGTCCTCGCCTTGGCGCCGCCCATGCCGGAGAGGCGGGCGAAGTAGACGATCTGGTCGAGGGCGGTCATCTTCGGGTACAGCCCCCGCTCCTCCGGCATGTACCCGAAGCCCCGCCGGTCCCCGATGGTGACGGGCCGGCCCTTCCACTGCACCTCACCTGCGTCAGCCGACGCCAGGCCGAGGGTGATCCGCATGGCGGTGGTCTTGCCGGCGCCGTTGCGCCCCACGAACCCGTGGATGCGACCTGGCGGGACCTTCATGGACAATCCGTCGAGGGCGACGACGTCGCCGTAGCGCTTCGTGAGTCCGTTGAGCTCGAGCATGGGTCCATTCAAGTGGCTGCAGCCCTCCGCCGGAACCACCGACGGGAGAACATTCATCCGTCATGGGGGAGTCGGTCCCAGGACGGGGTCGAGGTGCGACGTCGGGCGGCTCAGCAGGCCTTGGCCAGCGACGGGTACGGGCTCATCGACAGCCCGTTTCCGGGGTGCATCTCAAAGTGGAGATGGGGCGACGTGCTGACCGCCTCGCTGGTGTTGCCGACGTACCCGATCACGGTCCCGCCTCCACGTACCCGTCCTCGCCGTAAGCGGTCGAGGTGGGCACCGTAGTAGCGGACGCCGTCGTCGCCGTAGAACTCGAACGCCTTGCCGCCGCTGGGATTGGGATACGGCGACATCAGGCCCGAGACCGGCGCGACCACGGGGGTGCCTCGGTCGGCGAAGAGGTCGACGCCGTCATGGCGGGCGCCGTCCGGCCGGATGTAGCCGAAGTCGTTCACGAACCTCACCCAGCCGTCGACGGGGCACTCGATGTCTATCGAGACCGCCTTGGCCACCGGCACCGGGCCCGACGTGACGAGGCTCTGGCCCTCGTAGATGGTGTTGGGGTCGCTGATCCCGTTCAGGGCCGCGAGGTGCAGCGTGGACAGCCCATGGCGCGCAGCAATGCCGCCGAGCACGTCGCCGCTGCGCACGACGTACTTCGCCGGCTCCGATGTGGTGAGCACCTGGCCCGGGTGGATCGTGTCGGGGTTCGGCGATGCCGTTCAGGGCCGCCAGCCGGGACGCGGTCATGCCGGCCCGGGAAGCGATCACCCCGAGGGCCTCCCCCGGTTGGACCACGTAGGTGTCAGCGGCGACGACCGACGGCCACCAGAGGGGTACGACGGCCGCGGCGACGGCGAGGCCGGCGACAGCGGCCAATGCCCGGACCTGCATGGTGCGTTCGTTCCTTCTCTCCCCTTCACCGCCGGCCACTCTCTAGTCACACCAGCAACAGAAGAAACATCCCCCGATCAGGCGGCGAGTGCCCTGACCGCGCTCTCCACGGGGCCGCGCCGGTGGTCCACCAGCCACGCCCGGGCCGCCACTGCGAACCCCGTGAAGACGGCGGCAGCCACCGCCATCTGCACCGCGAGCGGCGGCGTCGACGTCGCGAGCCAGGGGAACACGATCGCCTCGCCCAGGACCAGGTGGGCCAGGTACGCCGACAAGGCCAGCTGGCCCAGGGGCACGAGGGCCCGCATCGCCGCGCCGGACGCCCGGGCCAGGAGGAGGCAGGCGGCCAGGACGGCCACGGCGGTGGCCGCAGCCAGCACGTACCAGGCCGTCTGGTTGCTGTGGGCCCCGCTGTCGAGGAACACCGAGCCGTCGAGTGAGCGGTGGCCGGCGGCCACGATCGGTTGGAAGGAAGCGACCGCAGCGGCCCCAGCCAGCAGCGCCCACTGTGTGCCGGCGTTCCGCAGCGGCAGGCGGACGACCCACGCGCCGACCAGCACGAAGCCGGCCCAGCCGATCACCGGGTACCCGCCGGTCCAGAGCAGCTGAACGAGGACGCCGAACCCGTCAAGCAGGTCGCCGTAGGTCTCGGGCTGACCGCCGCCCCGCAGGTCGAGTTTGCCGAAGGTCGCCACGACCACCGACGGGATGAGGAACGCCGCACCGGCGGCGGGCAGCAGCCACCGCGTCGACAACCGCCCCACGAGCGGGAACATGGCCAGCAGAAGCCCGTAGTGGGGGAGGATCAGGTAGACGTTGTCGACGAGCGGCCACACCGCCACTCCGAGGCCGAACAGGACCAGGCCCCGCCGCACGAACGACCCGTCGGACGTCCCCCGTGCTGCGAGGAGGCCGGCGCCGACGCCGAGCAGCAGGCAGAACAGCGGGGCGGCCCGGCCGTCGGCCGCGTTGTCGACCGCCTGCAACCAGCCGGGGTCGGTCGACCGACGGGAGGCGGCGAAGTGGGCGAGCAGCATCCCGCCGAAGGCGAGGGCCCGGGCGGCGTCGATGCCCAGCAGCCGGGTCGACACCCGGGTCGGCGCCGTCGCCGTGACCGTCTGCATGTCCACATCAGTACCCAACACCGGCAACCTGGGACGAGCCTGTGCTTTACGCGCCCTTCCTGGCGGTCAGTGGCTCGAGTTGGGGAACGAGGTCGAGCATCTTCTCGTCGAACGGCAGCAGGCGGCCCGACGGCATGGCGATAGCGTGCTTGGGGGCAAGCTGGGTGACGAACTCGATGTCGTGGCTGACCAGGATCACCGTGCCCTTGAAGTGCTGGAGGGCGGCCAGCACGGCCTCGCGGGAGGACGGGTCCAGGTTGTTCGTGGGCTCGTCGAGGAGGAGGACGTTGGCGTTGCCGCCCACCAGGCGGGCGAGGGAGAGCTTGGTCTTCTCGCCACCGGAGAGGGTGGCGGCCTCCTGCGAGGCCACGTCGCCCGTGAGGCCGAAGTGGGCGAGGATCGACCGTAGCTCGGAGGCGCTCTGGCCGGTGCTAGACGCAGCCTGCATGACCTCGAGCACGCTGTCACCGGGACGGATGTCCTCGTGCTCCTGCGCATAGAAGCCCAGAGTGACGTTCGTCCCAAGGCGGACCGTGCCACCGTCGGGCTCGTAGAGGCCGGCCAGGCACCGCAGCAGGGTGGTCTTGCCCGCGCCGTTGACACCGACCACGAGGAAGACCTCGCCGCGGCTGACGGTGAAGTCGACCTCGTTGACGATGATGTCGTCGCCGAAGGCCTTGACCAGGCCCTCGACCCGCATGACCACGTCGCCGGCCCGGGCCGGGTCGGGGAAGCGGACCTTCAGCGCCCGCCGGCGCACGGGGGGCAGCTTGGTGGCCTGGGCGTCGACGATGCGGGTGATGCGCTGCTCGAGGTTGCGGCGCTTGCGGGCCGCGGTGGCGTTGCCCTGGCGGAACTTGTCGGCGGTGGTCTTGAGCCGGTCGATCTCACGCTGGGCGTTGGCTGCGTCCCGGGTGAGCGACGCCTCCCGCTCGGCCCGCTTCTTCAGGAACACGCTGTAGGTGCCCCGGTAGAGCTCCATCCGCCCCTGCTCGATGGCGATGACCCGGTCGATGGACTCGCTCATCAGCTCGATATCGTGGCTGACGACCAGGACGGCACTGGGCGACGTGCGCAGGAAGTCCATCACGAAGAGCTTCGCCTTGGCGTCGAGGTGGTTGGTGGGCTCGTCGAGGATCAGCAGATCCCCGCCGGCGAGCAGCAGGCGGGCCAGCTCGAGCCGCCGCCGCTGGCCGCCCGAGAGGGCGCCGACCTCGAGGAGCAGATCCTCCTCGTCGAGGTCGAGGCCCCGGGCGATGTTCTCGGCGGTGCGTTCGAGGTCGTACCCGCCGGCCAGGCGGAACTTCTCCTCCAGCTCGGTGTAGGTGTGGACGGCGATGTCGAGGGCGTCGGGGTCGTCGGAGAGGCTGGCCTTCTCGATGCCGTCCTGGGCCTCCAGCACCCGCTCGTGCAGCTCGTGCAGGCGGCTTCCGGCCAGGAGGTGGTCATAGGCCAGGAGGTTGGTGGCCTCGGCGTGCGCCGCGCTCTCCTGGGCCAGCCACCCGTACTGCTCGGGGAGCTGCACGTCGCCGGCGGACGGGGTGTGCTGCCCGGCGAGGGTCTTCAGCAGCGTGGTCTTGCCTGCGCCGTTGGGCCCGACCAGCGCGACCTTCTCACCTTCGGCGATGCGGAAGGAGGCGTCGTCGAGAAGGACGCGTGCGCCTATCTCGATGCGTAGGGAGGAGACCTGGAGCGTCATGGTGGGGGATGGCCTTTCGTCGAACCAGTCCGGACATCCCGACCGCGGCCTCTCTTATTCTACGACACCGCAGGATGATCGATGTCCCGGGTGCAGAACGCGCAGACGATGGCCTGTACGGGCACGCTGCTCAGGCAGAAGTCGCACTCCTTGGTCGTGGACTCCACGTCGGGCTCGGTCTTGCGGCGGGACATCAGGGCGTTGACCGGCTTCACGACGAAGAAGAACACGGCGGCTGCGATGAGGAGGAACGCAATGAGTGCGTTGACGAACAGGCCATAGGTGAACTCGCTGCCGCTGATCGTGAACGCGTAGTCCTTGAAGTCCCTGGTGCCGGGTATAGCCACGAGCGGGGTGAGCAGGTTGTCCACGAACGACGTGACGAGGTCTCCGAACGCGGCGCCGATGAGAATACCGACGGCCAGGTCCACGACGTTGCCCCGGAGAATGAAGGCTTTGAAGTCCTTGAGCATGGAACACCTCCGTAGCATCTGACCCATGCGTGTACGCGTGGGATCGCTCGAAGCCTTGCAGACCGAGGGCCGGCTGGTCGGGAAGGCCGGTGGGCACGGCGTCTGCGTCTTCTGGCACGAGGGCCGGGCCTACGCGCTCGACGACCGGTGCCCGCACATGGGCTTCCCCCTGCACCGGGGCTCTGTCGAGGCCGGTCTCGTCACCTGCCACTGGCACCACGCCCGTTTCGACCTGGCCTCGGGCGGCACCCTCGACCCGTTCGCCGACGACGCCCGGGCATTCCCCGTGGAGGTGGAGGGCGACGACGTCTTCCTGGTTGTCACTGCACCGGACGACCGGGTCGACCAGTTGCGCCGCCGGCTGGCCGAGGGACTGGAAGGCGGCCTGACCCTTGTGACGGCCAAGGCCGTGCTCGGTCTGCTCGAGGCCGGCGTGCCCGCGACCGACATCGTTCGGGTCGGCGTGGAGTTCGGCACCGCCAACCGGGCCCAGGGCTGGGGCTCGGGGCTCACCGTGCTGGTGGCGATGGCCAACCTCCTCCCCTGGCTCGACCCCGCCGACCATGCGCTCGCCCTGGTGCACGGGCTGGCCTTCGTGGCCAGGGACACGGCCAACCGCCCGCCCCGGTTCCCGCTGGCGCCGCTGGGCGACGGTTCCGCGGCACCGGTCTCGACCGACCGGCTGACCGACTGGTACCGGCGGTTCATCGAAACCCGTTCCGGGGACGCAGCCGAGCGAACGCTGGTCACCGCCCTGTCGGCGGGGACCGACGCGGCCACGGTCTCCCAGATGATGACGGCCGCGGTCACCGACCACGTCTTCATCGACGTGGGGCACACGCTCGACTTCACCAACAAGGCGTTCGAAGCCGTCGAGCACCTGGGCTGGGATGCGGCCGAGGCCGTGCTGCCCACGCTGACCGGGCAGATGGCCGGGGCGTCGCGGTCCGAGGAGGGCAGCCGGTGGCGCCACCCCCACGACCTCGCTGCGCTGGTGTCCGCCGTCGAGGACCGCCTCCCGGCGCTGCTGGCCCAGGGCCGGGCCCGTGACGGAGAGTTCGTCGACGTCAGCGGGCTCGGCTGGCAGATGCTCGCGGACGACCCGTTCGCCATGGTCGAATCGCTGTGCACCGCCATCCGGGAGGGCGCCACACCCGAGCAACTCGGACGGGCGGTCGCCCTGGCCGCCGCTCTGCGCATCACCCGGTTCCACACCCAGAACGACTTCGGCGACTGGGACGCCGTCCATCACGGCTTCACCTACGCCAACGCCCTCCACCAGTGCCTGATCCGCCACCCGTCCGACGAACTGGTGCGGGGCGTGGTCCACGGCGCCCTGCGCATCTACCTCGACCGCTTCCTCAACGTGCCGGCGGCCCGGCTGCCCGCCACCGAGGGCGCCGACCTGGCCGACCTGCAGGCGTGCTGGGACGCGCAGGGCGGTGTCGACCGCGCCGGGGCGATCGCGTACGGCTGGCTGAAGGCGGGCGGCGACCCCCGCCGGCTGGTGGCGGCTCTGGGCCACGCCCTGCTGGCGGAGGACGCCGGCTTCCACTGGTTCCAGATCGTGGAGGCGGCCGTCCGCCAGCACTCGGCCTGGCCGGAAGGGTCGGAGGAGGGGGCGCTCATCCTGGTGGGTGCCGCCCGCTTCCTCGCCGCCCACACCCCCACCCGCCGTGAGCTCCCCCATGTCGTCCGCACCGCGGCCCGCCTCCGGCGGGGCGACGACCTGTTCGAGGAGAGCTGACCCCACCAACTGGTGACGATCGAACACGCCAGGGCGTGTCGAACCGTCACCAGTTCAGGCGGGCTCGTCGTCGGGGACCCGCCGGCGCCAGGCCTCCTCGGCCCGGGACACCACCTCGCGCAGGGGGAGCCCGGTGCGACGGGCGGCGCGGGCTGCGTCGTCGTGCTCGACCTTGACCCGGCCGGCGCCGACCTTCACCCGCACGGGCACCCCACCCACCTCGACCTGACCCTCAATGCGAGCCGCCGGCCACCGCTGCAGCGTCTCCCCCCGCACGCCCAGGGAGCCGGTCTCGGCGACGAGGACAGCGGCCACCTGGTCGGCCAGAGCGGGGTCGGCCAGGGCGCTGACCGTATGAGCCGGCCGGCCCTTCTTCATGACGATCGGGGTGATCCACGCGTCGTGGGCGCCGACGTCGACGAGGGCAGCCACAGCGTGGGCGAGGGTCTCGCCGGTTGCGTCGTCGACGTTGACCTCGAGCAGGATGACGGGCTGCCCCGGCTGGGGCCGGCTCGGCACCTCGGCCACTGACTCCCCGAGCACCACCTGCAGAAGATTCGGCAGGCCCTCCAGATCCCTGGTGCCGGCGCCGAATCCGGCTGCGCCCACCTGCATGGCCGGCATCGGCCCCCACCCGGTGACCGTGGCGGCCAGCAGGGCGGCGCCGGTGGGCGTGGTCAGCTCGTAGGGGACGTCGCGCCCGTAGGTGGGTGCGCCCCGCAGCAGCTCGACGACCGCAGGAGCCGGAACCGGCAGCATGCCGTGGGCGGACCGGACCATACCCATGCCGTTGGCCACCGGGCTCGACCACACCGTGTCCACCCCGAGGACCTCGAGAGCCGCGCAGGTGCCGACCACGTCGATGACGGCGTCGACGCCCCCGACCTCGTGGAAGTGGACCTGGGCGGCCGGGCGGCGGTGGAGGTGGCCCTCGGCCTCGGCGAGGGCGGCAAAGGTGGCCTGGGCCCGGTTGCGGACACGCTCGGGGAGCCGGGCCTCGTCGACCAGCCCGGTGATGTGGGCGTAGGTGCGGACCACAGCGGTCTCGGCCACGACCACGTCGACCTTGGTGGCGCCGATCCCGCCCCGCATCACCGGCGACACCTCCATCGACCAGCCGGCCATGGGCAGCCGGTCGAGGAGAGCCCGGACCTCGCCCACGTCGGCGCCGGCGTCGATCAGGCTGCCGAGGGCCATGTCGCCCGCGATGCCGGAGAAGCAGTGGAACCACGCCGCGGTCGTCATGTCGCAGCGGTCACGCCGGCCGGCAGTATCCGCAGGACGGCGCAGGCGGCGCCGAAGCCGTTGTCGATGCCGACCACGGTGAGCCCGGCCGCGCACGAGGAGAGCATCGACAGCAGTGCGGTGACGCCCTCGAAGGCGGCGCCGTAGCCCGTGCTGGTGGGGACGGCGATCACCGGTGCCGGCGTGATCCCACCCACCAGGCTGGCGAGGGCGCCTTCCATGCCGGCGACCACGACCACTGCGTCGGCGCCGATCAGTTCGTCCACCGTTGCGAGCAGGCGATGAACGCCGGCGACCCCCACGTCGGCGTCGATCACGGGCCGCAGGCCGTGAGCGGTGAGGGTGGCCACGCACTCCTCGGCCACCGGCAGATCCGACGTCCCGGCTGTGAACACCACGACCCGACCCGGCCGGGACAGGCGGCTGCGCCAGGCCAGCGTGGCCCCCGTCTGCACCGCTCCGTGGGGGTTTCGTTCCAGTGCTGCTGCAGCCTGGGCCTCCGTGGCACGGGTGAGCAGGACGGGCCCCGCATCCTCCTCGGCCAGCAGCTCGGCGACGATGGCCGCGCACTGCTCGGGCGTCTTGCCCGGTCCGTAGACCGCCTCTGGCAGGCCCTGGCGGAGGGCGCGGTGGTGGTCGACCTTGGCGAACCCCAGATCGGCGTACGGGAGGCGGCGCAGGCGGGCGACGGCGTCGTCGGCCGACAGCGCGCCGGAGCGCACCTCGTCGAGCAGTCGCCGGACTGCGGGCTCGTCCATGCCCGTAAGTATCCTCCGCCCATGACCCGCGTCGCCTATCTCGGCCCTCCCGGCACCTTCACCGAAGAGGCGCTGCTCAGCCAGCCCGACCTGGTCGACGCCGATCTGGTGGCCATGCGCTCGATGCCCGAAGTGCTGGCGGGCACGTCGTCGGGCGAGGTGGACTTCGGCTTCGTCGCCCTCGAGAACTCCATCGAGGGCAGCGTGACGCTGGTGCTCGACCAGCTCGTCTTCGACCATGAACTGCTGATCCAGCGGGAGGTCGTCCTCACCATCCGTCAGAACCTGCTGGCTCCACCGGGGATGGCCTTGGAGGACGTCAAGCGGGTCGTCTCCTTCCCGGTCGCCTCCGCCCAGTGCCGCCGGTTCCTCTCCTCCCGACTGCCCGACGCCGAGATCGTGGCCGCCAACTCCACCGCCGGGGCAGTGCAGGAGGTGGCCGAGAACCGCCCGCCGGGCACCGCCGCCCTCGGCGCCGCGCTGGCGGCCAAGCTCTACGGGCTCGACGTGCTGGCCGCCGACGTGGAGGACAACCCGGACAACAACCAGACCCGCTTCGTGCTGGTCGGTCCCTCGGGCATCCCGGCGCCCACCGGCCACGACAAGTCAAGCATCGTCTGCTTCCAGCGCGATGACCATCCGGGCAGCCTCCACGCCATTCTCGGCCAGTTCACCGCCCGCAACATCAACCTCACCAAGCTCGAGTCCCGCCCGACCAAGCACAGCCTGGGCGACTACTGCTTCGTCATCGACCTCGAGGGTCACGTCGACGACGAAGTGGTCGCCGACTGCCTCCGCGACCTGCGGGTGCAGCTGGCCAGCGTGAAGTTCCTCGGCTCCTATCCGGCGGCCGGCGAGCACGGCCCGACCGTGCGCCGCGACGCCGAGGCGGCCTGGAGGGCGGCCGACGAGTGGATTGCGAAGCTGCGGGGACAGGTCGCCCGCTAGGTTCGTTCACGCCGGGAGGGATGGCAGAGCGGCCGAATGCGAGGCTCTTGAAAAGCCTTGGACGAGAGTCCCGTGGGTTCAAATCCCACTCCCTCCGCTGACCGGTTTCCCATAGTCCCGGATGGGTAGTTCCGGGTGGGCTCTATCGAGGGAGAACAATGGCAACGAAGAAGGCTGCTGCCGGCGCGGGCAAGGTCGCCAAGAAGAGCGCCAAGGAGGCGTCGCACAAGGCGGCCAAGGCCGCAAAGAAGGCGGCCAAGAAGATGGTCGCCCAAGCGCCCAGCCCGGAGAAGGAGCGGTCGCAGCCCGCAGCGGGTGCCCTGACGTTCGGCGCGACGGCGATCGACACCGCCGTGTCGCCGGAATGGGCCCAGGAGGGCGACGTCATCACCATGGCCACGGGCACGCCGGTCGACAACACCGACAACACCGTCCGCGTCGGTCCCCGCGGCCCCGCCCTCCTCCTCGACAACCACCTGCGCGAGAAGATCATGCACTTCGACCACGAGCGCATCCCCGAGCGGGTCGTCCACGCCCGGGGAACCGGGGCCCACGGGCGCTTTCAGCTCACCGACTCGCTGGCCGACTTCACCTGCGCCCGCGTCCTCAGCGACACCATGCTCGAGACGCCGGTGTTCGTGCGGTTCTCCACCGTCGCCGGATCACGCGGCTCGGCCGACACCGCCCGCGACGTCCGGGGCTTCGCCACCAAGTTCTACACAGACGAGGGCGTCTGGGACCTGGTCGGCAACAACATCCCGGTCTTCTTCATCCAGGACGGGATCAAGTTCCCCGACATCATCCACGCGGTGAAGCCGGAGCCCGACCGCGAGATCCCCCAGGCTGCCAGCGCACACGACACGTTCTGGGACTTCGTCTCGCTCACGCCCGAGTCCACGCACATGCTCATGTGGGTCATGTCGGACCGGGGAATTCCGCGGTCGTACCGGACCATGGAGGGCTTCGGCGTCCACACGTTCCGGCTCTACAACGAGGCCGGCGCTACCACGCTGGTGAAGTTCCACTGGAAGCCGGTGGGGGGCATCCACTCCCTGGTCTGGGAGGAGTCCCAGAAGCTGGGTGGTATCGACCCCGACTTCCACCGTCGCGACCTGTGGGACGCCATCGAGGGCGGCGCCGGGCCGGAGTTCGACCTCGGCGTCCAGCTCTTCGAGGACAACTAGGACCAGAGTTTCGAGGGCATCGACCTGCTCGACCCGACCAAGATCGTGCCGGAGGAGTTGGTCCCGGTGCGCATCATCGGGCGGCTCACCCTCGACCGCAACCCCACCAACTTCTTCGCCGAGACCGAGCAGGTGGCGTTCTGCACGTCGCACGTGCCCAGGGGGATCGACTTCACCGACGACCCGCTGCTGGCGGCTCGCAACTTCTCCTACCTCGACACCCAGCTGACCCGTCTCGGCGGGCCCAACTTCGACCAGCTGCCGATCAACCGGCCCCGCTCGCCGGTGAACTCCAACCACCGAGACGGCTTCTCCCAGCAGGCCATCCACGAGGGAGTGGCGCCGTACTTCCCCAACTCTCTCGGCGGGGGCTGCCCGTTCCACGCCGGCGAGGGCGGCTTCCAGCACGTGCCCCGGCCGGTGAGCGGCACGATCGTGCGGGAGCGGCCAGGCGCCTCCGGTGCCATGACCCAGTCCTTCGACGACCACTTCACCCAGGCGACGATGTTCTGGAACAGCATGACCGACGTCGAGCGGGACCACATCGTCACCGCGTTCTCCTTCGAGCTGGGCAAGTGCGTCTTCCCCGAGGTCCGGGAGCGCATGCTCGCCAACCTGGCCAACGTCGACGCCGAGCTGTGCGAGCGCGTGGCCCTCAACCTCGGCATGCCCGCGCCCACGGGGGCACCGGCCACCGACGCCGGATCGTCACCTGCGCTGTCGCAGGTGCCGCTCGCCCCCGGGCCCATCACGGGTCGGGTGGTCGGCGTCCTGGCGGCCCCGGGCGTCGACGATGCGGGCGTGAAGGCGCTGCGCGAAGCGCTCGGCGCCGAGGGGGCGAACCTCTACGTGATCGCGCCCACTGCGGGGACGCTCGCCGGCAGGAAGGGTGCCCTGCCCGTCGACCGCACGGTCCTTACCACGCAGTCGGTGGAGTACGACGCCCTCGTCGTGGCCGGCGGCGCCTCGGCCGCCGTGATCGGCACCGACCCGTACACGGCGGTGAACCTCGGTGAGGCGTACCGCCACCACAAGGTGGTGGCGGCGTGGGGCGAGGGCGCAGCGGTGCTGGAGGCCTGCCGCATCACCGCCGGCCTGCCGGGTGTGGTTGTCGCCGACAAGGCCGACGCCACCTTCGCCGCCCGTCTCGTCGAGGCCATCGGCATGCACCGCCACTGGGACCGCCTGCCCATGGTGTGAGCCGCGTTCTCGGGGTCAGGCCCGGGAGGGGGTGCCTCCAGGGACGCCGGCGGACTCGGCGTCCCGACGACGGATCAGCAGCCAGGCGACAACGATGCCGAGCCCGAGGCCGAACAGGCCCGTCAGCAGCAGCGCAGCCCGGGATGCCGCTATCCGCCTCGTTGACCGTGACGGGGCGGAGGGGCACGGACGAGGTGTAGATGTCCTCCGAGCCGGTCTCCCCCAGCGCGTTGCGGGTGTCCTGCCGGGCGAAGAACACGTTGTCGTTGTTGACGGCGACGCCCACGTTGAACTTGCTGTCGATGTTATTGGACCACACTCCCTTGGACCGGTCGATGCCCCGGTCGTTCACCCGAATCGGCGGGGCGAAGGTGCTGCCATGGTCGCTCGAGGACGCGTAGTAGACGTCCGAGATGCCCACGTCGCCGCTGTGGCTCGTGCTGGCGATCGGGTTGGTGGGACTGTTGCGGAAGTCGTACCAGGCCATGTGCACCACGCCGTCAGGGCCGACGGCGATCCCCGGCTCGTACTGGTTCACCTTGAGCGTTTCGTCGCTCACCGTGAGGCGGTCCTCCCAGGTCCTGCCGGCGTCGTGGGAGACGCGGAGGAGGATGTCGACGTCGCCATTGAAGCCGGACACGGCGTTCTGGGCCTCAGCGTTTCCGTGCCAGATCATGTAGAGATCCTGGGTCTTCGGGTCGGCGGCAAGCAGCGGTGGCTGCGACGCACTCACGTTGCCCGGGTCGACGTCGACGGCGGCCGACCACGTCCGTCCCTGGTCGGTGGAACGCCGATAGGCCCGTCGGCCGCACTGGCGCAGGCGAGGCAGCGGGTCCGAGTGGGGTGCGGACCCAGTAGACGGCGTGCACGGTGCCGTCCTTGTCCACCGCGATGGCAGGGAAGTCGCCGCCCCGATCGTCGGTGAGGTCGACGGGAGCGCCGAAGGTCCGCCCGCCGTCGGCCGATGCGGCGACGTTGCTCTTGAGCTTCTCCTTGGCGTCGGTCGCGAACACGCCCTGGCGCCAACCGACATACACCCGCTGGGGATTGGCTGGGTCGACGGCCACGAGGGCGCCCTTGTTGAGCCCCCGGTCCTGGTTCCCGTCGGGCGCCTCGAACACGCGGCTCGTGGTGAAGGTGCGTCCGCTGTCGGTGGACCGGGCGAGGAAGATGTGCCGGGGGGTGGCGTTGCGGTTGCGGTTGAGGAAGTCGCTGGCCACGAAGGTCATGTACAGCGTGCCGTCGCTTGCGAAGGCCATGTGGGCAAGGGGCCCGTACTCGGCGTAGAAGCCGCAGTCGTTGAACGACTTCGTCATCGGGTCGCCACCGGGAACCAGCTACGGCCCCCGTCGGTCGACAGGTGGACGGCGCAGGCCCGGTTGCCACGTACGTCGCTCTCCACCGTCACCAGGTCGCCGGTCTTGGGGTTCACTGCGATCTGGGGCGACGAGTGGGACCGCAGCGGAGCCGGGTCGTTGGTGACCTGGACCGCTCCCGTGGCCGATAGACCTGCCGCCGGTCCCGCGGCGGCGAGCCCAAGTGCCACCACTCCCAGGAGCGGACCGAGAAGACGTCTGCGCATTGCCCCACCTCGCTTGTCGCAGAGGTTGGGAAGGTAGCCGACCCGGCGCAGTTCCCGCGACACTCGGAGGCGTGCCAGACTCGTCAGGCCTTGGAGAGGTGACCGAGTGGCCGAAGGTGATCGCCTGCTAAGCGATTAAGGGGTGTCAAGCCTCTTCGAGGGTTCAAATCCCTCCCTCTCCGCCCAG
>Ga0136633_1000113_pt1 | contig 57084 bp, 67 predicted proteins | sample AntDrymeUQ832206_2_FD_105494 | JGI IMG/M metagenome (GOLD analysis project Ga0136633, IMG submission 105494) | Polar desert sand microbial communities from Dry Valleys, Antarctica - metaG UQ83 (22.06) | ecosystem: Environmental > Terrestrial > Soil > Desert | place: Antarctica: Dry Valley...
AGGAGCTCACGAACGGCGGGACCGGGTACGGCGTCCGGCTGCTGACCACCTGGCTCGAGCAGCTCGCGGCGGCAGGCGGCAGGAAGCGCTGACGCACGGCACCTCCTGGCCGGAGGCCGACCGCTTGTTTCGCCGCGATCCGCGGTGGCACGGCGCCGATGCCGCCTACTCCGTCCCGCTGTCCGGCGATCGCACGCTCTGGCTGTTCGGCGACACGTTCGTCGGGCCTTCTCGGCGCGAGGCGCGGATAGTGCACAACACCCTCGCGGTCCAAGAGGGCACGGACCCCTCGACGGCGCCACTGAGACCGGTCTTCGGCGGCACTGCTCAGGACCCCGAGCCGTTCTTCGGCGCCGAGCCAGGAACCTGGCTGTGGCCGATGGCCGGAGCCCGCACGCCCGCCGGGCTGGTCGTGTTCCTGATGCGCGTGCGGTCCGCCCGTCCTGACCTCCCGACGATGCTCGACGCCTGGCGCGCAGCGGGCTCGCTGCACTTCTTCGAGGTGTTCGGCTGGACCGCAGCCCTCATCGACAACCCCGACGAGGACCCTTCCGGGTGGCGCGTGCGCATGGTCGAGACGCCGCCCGTGGTCGACCGGGTCATGCCGGGCGCGGGTGCGGTCTGCGACGGTGAGCACCTCTACGCCTACGGCTGGCGGGACGGTCACGAGCTGCGTCCCGGCCTGATCCGCAGGCGGCCGAGGTACCACGGTCACTGGCGTCCCCGGCGGGCCTTCCTCGCCCGCTGGCCGGTGACGGACCTGCACGCAGGGCTGCAGCACCCACAGTGGTGGGACGGCACCGGCTGGACCCCCGAGCTCTCGGCCGCGGTCCCCGTCATCGACAGCCCCGCCACCGAGTTCACGGTGCACCGGGACGGCGACGGCTTCGTGCTGACCGAGGCGCTGCCCTGGTTCCGCGGCGTCGACGGCGTGCGGGCGCTGCACTGGTTGCGCGTGCTCAAGCGGTTGCCCAGCACCGGCCGGGCTCTCTCGCTGCTCGGCCTCATCCCGGTGTCGGTCAGCACCCGCCGGGCGTCCCAGCCGCAGGGGCCGTGGTCGCGGCCGCAACGGGCCTTCACCCCGAAGGTCGCCAAGGACGTCCTGGTCTACGCCGGTAAGGCCCACCCGCAGCTGTCCGGCCCCGGGTTGGTCTGCAGCTATGCGCAGATCGCCTTGAAGGCCGACCGGACGCTGGACGACGACTCGCTCTACTACCCGAGGTTCGTCGTCGTCGGCTAGTGCTCCTCCGGCGGCTTGTTGTAGGTCGTCGTGAAGCGGCTCGTCACCGGCTTGCGCCCCGGCACCTCGACCGTGCGGGTGATGGTGATGCGGAAGTCCTTGCCGGAGACGGGGACGCGCGGGCCGCTCACGCCGGAGACGACCCGCTTGTCGTTCTCTCCGTAGAGGGTCACCGTCAGCGAGTTGTCGGTCGTGGCGGCCCGGACGAGCACCGCCGCTCCCGTGTTGTTGGTCCACCGAAGGTCGATGCCCGGGAAGTTGACCGTCGCCTCGCGCCCCGCTGGGTAGCGGCTGATGTAGAAGCTGTGCGGCTGGTAGCGGTCCAGCTTGAGCCCGGCGAAGAACGCCGCGTTCAGCGCGGTCGTGGCGAACTGCGAGACGCCACCGCCGATGTCCTTGGAGAGCTCGCCGTCCAGGATGAAGGGCGCCTCGCGGTAGCCCTTCGCTGCGGTGCGGGGGCCGACGATGCCGTTGAGGCTGAACTGCTGGCCAGGCCCGATCACGGTGCCGTCGATCGTCTTGGTGATCAGGCGGATGTTGTGGACCCGCGCCGGACAGCACTGGAACGGGGTGGTGAAGCTGCCGAGGACGGCGTCGATCCGGCGCACGGACTCGGTCGTGGCCTTGGGCTGCTCGGTCTTGGCTGGGGCCGTGATCTCGGCCGCCGGGGTGGTGGAGCGCAGGTGCGCCGTGAGGGTCTGCAGCACCGCATCTGCCGTCACGGCCTGGCCCGGCTTGCCCTCCGCCACGACCGACACGGAGGCTGGGCGGGGCCGCCATGTCACGGTCCCCTGCTCGCGCAGCAGGGCGGTGGCGGCTGGTGCCGAGACCTTCGGCTCCTGCGGATCGATGCTGAGCTCTTCTGCCGCCGGCACCGCGATGGCGTCGCGCGCCGACGCCTTCAGCCGGAGCTCGATGCCGTGGCCCGCAGTGGTGCCCAGTGGGGCGATGTCAAGGTGGGCGCCCAGGGTGGTCAGCGGCCCGAAGGAACGGTCGGCCGTGATCAGCCGGGGCGGGTCGGTGAGCTGCGTGCGAGCCTGGGCTACGAGGGCCTCGACGGCCTCCGGCGTGACGTGCGCCGGCAGGACGGTCACCGGCACCGTGATGGCGGGTGGCCAGGGCAGGCGCCCCAGGGAGTCCCGCAGCGCCGACCCGACGACCGAGGGATCCAGGCTTTGCCCGGCGGCGGGTGGCACGGCGATGATCGTGCCCGCTGCCGCCTTCACCCCGCCGTGCGACTCCGGCACGTCCGCCACCCGGACCAGCCGCTCACGCAGGCGCGCAGCAACCGGGTCGTCCTCGACCAGCACGGGCGCGACGTCCTTGCCCTGGGTGCGACCGAAGAACCACCACCGGCGGCTCGAGCCGGACTCCGCCAGGGCCTTGTCGACGGTGGCGGAGGCATCGACGTTGATGCCGAAATCGGCCGCGGTCACCACCTGGCTGCGCTCGCCGAGGGTGACCGTGACCTGTGAGGGCGTCTGCTTGCCGGCCTGCTCGAGAGCCGACAGCAGCTGCCCTCGGTCCATGTCGCTGGCGATCAGCCCGCCGATCGTCGTGCCCTCGGCGGTGCGGGCCGGTGTCGCGCCTCGGGTCGTCAGGCCGATGAGGAAGACCACCGCGAACAAGATCGCGAGGAAAAGGCCGAGCGCCCAGCGGCGCATGCTGCTGTTCCCCCGGTGGGGGACGACGTCATCGCGCACGGGAGCTGTTTCCTGCCTTCGGATCGGCTGCGGGGGAAGCGAGACCTCTGACGACTCTAGTCGCGTGTGACCGGCGGGTGGCACAGGAAGGCGACGTCGGCCCAGGTGGTCACTCCGAGGTCGTCTCCCACGTCGCCGCCTCGTCGTTGATCTGTGCCTTCGTGTAGGCCACCAACTGGCCGAGGAACTCCATGGCGTTGTAGCCCTCCCCGACGGAGCGGGCGTACCAGTCGTCCTCGCCGCACTTGATGAGCATGAAGACGGCCTCTGGCTCCGTACCCTCCGGCAGCGGCTTCATGGACAGCCGGCCCAGCACGTTTCCAACGGGTTCGTAGTCCTCGGTGTCCATGCGCGCAGGCTAGGCGGAGCGGGCTAGGACCGCGACCAGCAGGCCCTTTCCGACGGGCAACAGGCTCGGCGTCAGCTCGTCGTGCTCCTTGACCACCTTGGCCAGCTCGCGCATTGCGACCGTGTCGCTGTCGCGCGCGCTGGGGTCGGGCACCCGACCGTCGGCGAGGGCCCCCGCGAAGACCACGAGGCCGCCGTCACGCAGCAGGCGCAAGGCGGCCTCGAGGTAGTGGACGCTCTCCTCCCGGGCGGCGTCGCAGAAGATCAGGTCGTAGGCGCGGTCCGACAGCTTGGGCAGGACCTCCAGGGCTCGCCCGGCGATGAGCCGCGCGCGGCCAGGTCCGTAGCCCGCCTCGGTCAGTGACTGCTTCGCCAGCCGCTGGTGCTCAGGCTCGGTGTCGACGCTGGTGAGGATGCCGTCGGGCGGCATCCCGCTGAGCAGCCACAGGCTGGAGACGCCGGCGCCGGTGCCCAGCTCCACGACCGCCTTCGAATTCGTGGCCGAGGTGAGGAGCCGCAGGAGCGCGCCGCTCGTCTGATCTATGGCAGGGACGCCCACCTCGGCCGCTCGGGAGCGTGCGGCAGCGATGTGCGCGTCCTCGCCGACCCAGGAGTCCACCCAGCTGTTGATCGCGTCGCTGTGCATCCGTCGAACCTACTGCGACGAACGCTCATCAGGGAACGCCGCACCACCGGGCGGCGTTGCACCTCACAGAAGGGGAACACTGATCCCATGAACGTGACCGCCCAGAACGAGCCCGCCGCCCCGCCGTGGGTTGCGCCGTCGTGGGACGACGTGGTGCGCCAGCACTCCGCGCGCGTCTACCGCCTGGCCTACCGCCTCACCGGCAACCGGCACGACGCCGAGGACCTCACCCAGGAGGTGTTCGTCCGGGTGTTTCGCTCTCTGTCCACCTACACGCCTGGCACGTTTGAGGGCTGGCTGCACCGGATCACGACCAACCTGTTCCTCGACATGGCCCGCCGCAAGCAGCGGATCCGCTTCGACCCGCTGCCCGACGACGCCGAGCGCATCCCGGGCCGCGAGCGGAGTCCGCAGCAGGTCTACGACGACGAGCACTTCGACGGCGACGTCCAGGCCGCGCTCGACGCCTTGCCGCCCGACTTCCGGGCGGCCGTCGTGCTCTGCGACCTCGAGGGACTGCCCTACGACGAGATCGCCGCGACCCTCGGCATCAAGGTCGGCACCGTGCGCAGCCGCATCCACCGCGGCCGGGCGCAGCTCCGGGTGGCGCTCGCCCACCGCGCTCCGGCAGGTGCGCTGGTATGAGCGCCCACCTCGGCCCCGCAGCCACCGCGTTCGTCGATGGTCAGCTCGACCATCGGCGGCGGGACGAGGTCCTCGCTCATCTCACCCACTGCCCCGCGTGCCGCGCCGACGTCGATGCCGTACGGCGTCTCAAGGCGTCCCTGCAAGTGGCTGGCGTCCCTCCTCTGTCGAGCGACCTCAGCGTCCGCCTTCTCGCCGCCTGCCAGGGACCGGCGCCGGCCCCGCGCCGTCGGCGCCGCCCGCGCATCCGGCGTACAGCGGTGGGGGGTGCGTTGCTGGCCATCGGGATCGGCGGGTCCTTGAGCCTCGCCGGGCCACCGCCGTCCGGGCCGCCCGCGAAGGTGGACCCGGCCAGCATCACGTTCGTGCTCGATCACGCTGACTCCGCCGGGGAGGTGCCCTTCACCGAGCCCGACATCGCGTTCGTGGCCAACGTTGGCACCGTGTTCTTCGAGTCCACCGGCATGGTCCGGTGAGGCGCCTCCGCCCCCTGTTGGTGCTGGCCGGTGTCGGCGCCTTGGTCGCCGCCACCCCTTGCTCCGCTGTCATCTGGCCGCAACCGCCGGCCGCTGAGGAGGCGCAGGGACCCGCGATGCGGATGCTGCAATCAGCCGCGTTGAACTCGGTGATGCGGCCTTGGAGCGGCGTGCAGCGCATGGTCACCACGCAGGGCGGGATGCCGCGGCTGTCCGCCATCCAGGTCGAGCACCGGCCTGGTGAGCCCAGTCCGCTGCGGGTGGTGGCGAGCGACCAGCAGGCTGTGCCGTCGGGGACGCATGACGCCGCTCTGCTCGACGTCCTCGACGACCACTACGACGTGGTGGTCGCGGGGGACCAGCTGCTCAAGGGCCGGCGCACCACGATGATCGAGGCGCTGCGCCCAGGGGTGACCGGCCCCGCAGCGGTGGGCGGCCGCTTCTGGCTCGATGCCGCGACCGGGATGGTGCTCCGGCGCGATGTGCACGACGAGACCGGGGCCGTTGCGCGCACGACGACGTTCGACCTCGTGAACGTGGGGGAGGCGGCTGTTGCGGGCTTGCCTGCCACCGCTTCGGCGGGTGCCCTTGACCAGGGCTGGCTGGACGCGATGGAGGCAGAGGGCTGGCCGGTCATCCGCGAGCTGCCATCGGGTCTTGAGCTGTTCGAGGCACGCAAGCACGACTCTTCAGGAGTCGCCGTGCTGCAGCTCTCCTACTCCGACGGCCTCTCGACGATGTCGCTGTTCGTCCAGCCCGGCGAGCTGGCCACGGAGCCGCCCGGCACCGCCCGCCCGGTCGATGGCGGGGGCACGGTGTGGGTCAGCGGTGCCAACCCGGAGCGGCTGGTGTGGTCGGCCGACGGACGGACCTGGACGTTGCTGTCCGACGCGCCGCAGACGGCGGTCGAGGCCGCGCTGCGCGTGCTGCCGCACGCTCCGCGGTCGGTGAGCGACAGCCCGACTGCCCGGGTATGGCGGGGGATGTCGGTTCTCGGCGGTTGGCTGAACCCGTTCCGCTGAGGGTGGGCGACACTGTTTACCCGATCCCTCGAACTCGCGGAGGAACCCGTGCCTGACCAGCTGCCGACCGGGGCTCTCGCGTGGGGCTACCCGGTGGCGCCGGAGGAGGAGCCGGACGAGAGCCGATCCCGCTTCGGCCTGGCTGCTGCGATCCTCGCCACTGCTCTGGTCGCGGGCAGCGCCGGCGGTTACGTCGGCTACCGGTCCGCTGAGTCCGACCGTCCTGCCGCGGCCGACCTGCGGGACGAGAGCGCCACGCTCGGGCAGCCGATCACCAGCAGCGCCGATGCCCGGCCCCCGACGTCCGTAGCCGGCATCGCTGCCCGGGTCCTGAAGAGCGTCGTGAGCATCAAAGTCGAGTCGCCGCTGGGCCGCGGCACCGGGTCCGGCGTGGTGCTCCGGTCGGATGGCTACATCCTGACCAACAACCACGTGGTCGAGATGACCGGTGACGAGGGCACCATCACCGTCTCGTTCAACGGCACGGGCTCGTTCGACGTGAAGGCAGACATCGTCGGGCTGGATCCCGAGACCGATCTCGCGGTTATCAAGGTTCGGGGGAACCAGCGGCTGATCCCGGCAACCCTCGGCAGCTCCGGGGACCTGGTCGTCGGCGATCCGGTCGTCGCCATTGGCTCACCGCTCGGGCTCGCCGGCACCGTCACCTCCGGCATCATCAGTGCGCTGAACCGCACCGTGCGAGTCCCCGGGGAGAACGGGGCAGAGGCGATCCCCCTTTTCAACGCGATCCAGACCGACGCGGCGATCAACCCGGGCAACTCCGGCGGTGCTCTCGTCGACGCGACGGGCCGGGTCATCGGCATCAACTCCGCGATCGCCTCCCTGGGCTCGGCGCTGTCCGATGGCCAGGGCGGGAGCATCGGCGTGGGCTTCGCGATCCCGATCGACGAGGCGCGCTCGATCGCCGAGCAGCTCATCCGCACCGGGAAGGCGACCCACCCGGCGATCGGCGTTGCGGCCACCACGGTGGGAGCTGACGGCGTCGGACCTCGAGGGGCCCGGCTTCGGGAGGTGCAGAAGGGCGGGGCGGCGGCGAAGGCCGGGCTCAAGGCAGGCGACATCATCACGAAGGTGGGGGGCAAGCCGGTCGAGAGCGTCGAGGCGCTGATCGTGCTGCTGCGCACGTATGCCGTGGGTGACCGGGTGATCGTCGGCTACCTCCGGGCCAATGCGACCCGCACCGCCAGCCTCGTGCTGCAGGACAAGGCTCCTGCCTGATGCTGGGCAACCTGGGCTGGGCCGAGGCCGGGGTGCTGCTCGTGCTGGCGCTGTTCGTCTTCGGTCCCGACCGGCTGCCGGGCATGGCCCGGGACGCGGGGGCGTTCCTGCGTCGGACGCGGGTCTACCTCAAGGGCTTGCGCGAGGACCTGTCGGCTGAGCTGGGGCCGGAGGTGGGCGACCTGGATCTGGCGTCGCTGCACCCCCGGGAGTTCGTCCGCAAGCACCTGTTCGAAGACGAGGCTCCTGCCCGGCCGGTTCCGCAGGTGCTGGCCCCGGGCGAGCCCACCCCTTGGGACCCCGACACCACCTGACGCCCGCTTTCCGGGGGTCGGAGCATCGCTCAACACACCTAAGGCCGCACGTTTCGCTCGCCTGAGCGTGCGTGAACGTCTCGGGCCACCCTTGGGTGTGTTGAGCGCAGCCGGCGGGTGATGGCCCAAAGGGGCGCGCGCTCATCGTCAGGGCGCAGGGGCTACCTGGGCGAGAGGGACAGCGACATACCGGCCAGGCCCCGCGGCTTGCCGGTCAGGACGTCGACGACCTTGAGGATCTCCTTACCGGCGAGCGAGTCGGGCTCGGACAGGACGAGCGGCTGACCGCTGTCCCCGCCTTCGCGCAGGCGCTTGTCGATGGGGATCTGCCCGAGCAGCGGAACATCCGCGCCCAGCGACCGGGACAGCGACTCGGCGACGGCTTGGCCGCCGCCGGCACCGAAGACGTCGATCGCCTCGCCGCAGTGCGGGCAGGGCAGGTAGCTCATGTTCTCGACCACGCCGGCGATGCGCTGGTGGGTCTGCAGGGCGATCGAGCCGGCCCGCTCGGCGACCTCCTGAGCGGCCAGCTGCGGGGTGGTGACGACCAGGATCTCGGCGCTGGGCACCAGTTGCGCGACGGAGATGGCGATGTCGCCGGTGCCTGGCGGGAGGTCCATCAGCAGGTAGTCGAGGTCCCCCCAGTAGACATCGGAGAGGAACTGCTGAAGTGCTCGGTGCAGCATCGGGCCGCGCCAGACGACGGGCGTGTTGTCCTTGGTGAACATGCCGATGGAGATGACCTTCACGCCGTGCGCCGACGGCGGCAGGATCATCTGCTCGACCTGGGTCGGGCGGTGCTCGACGCCGAGCATGCGGGGCACCGAGAAGCCGTAGATGTCGGCGTCGACCACTCCCACGCGCAGGCCCTTGGCCGCCATCGCCACTGCCAGGTTCACCGTGACGCTCGACTTGCCGACGCCCCCCTTGCCGGAGGCCACCGCGAAGACGCGGGTGAGCGAGCCGGGCTGAGCGAAGGGGATGTCGCGCTGCGGGTTGTCGCCACGCAGGAGCGTCTGCAGCGCCTGCCGTTGCTCGGCGCTCATGACGTCGAGCTCGACGACCACTTCGTTGACACCGGGCAGCGGGCCGACGGCGGCGGTGACGCGATCGGTCAGCGCCTGTTTCATGGGGCAGCCGGCGATCGTGAGGTAGAGCCCGATCCGCGCAGTGCCGTCGTCGTCTACCACCGCCGACTTGACCATGCCGAGCTCGGTGATCGGGCGCCGGATCTCCGGGTCCTCGACTGTGGCGAGTGCGGCAGTCAGCTGGTCGGCCGTGGGGAGCATGTCCTCAGGCTAGTTGTCGGCTACTGCCGAGCCGCGATCGCCGCTGCCGCCGCTAGCACCCGCTGGGCGATGTCGCGGTGCAGGTTCTCGACCATGCGTCCGTCGACGGTTACCACGCCACGGCCGTCCCGGCTAGCCGCCTCGAACGCTTCGACCACCCGGTGGGCGTGCTCGATCTCCCGCTCCGACGGTGCCCACACCTGGTTGGCCGTCTCGACCTGGGACGGGTGGATGAGGGTCTTGCCGTCGAAGCCCAGCTGCTTGCCCTGCAGGCACTCCGCCTCGAACCCCTCGGCGTCCTTCACGTCGTTGAAGACGCCGTCGAGGATCGGCTTGCCGGCCAGGCGCGCGCCCGCGAGGGCCAGTGCCAGGTGCGGCAGCAGGGGGGCCCGACCGGGCACCATCGCGGCGCGTAGCTCCTTGACCAAATCGTTGGTGCCCATGACCAGGGCCGACACCTGGGGGAACGCGCAGATCTCGCGGATGGCGAAGAGCGCGGCGGGCGTCTCGACCATCGCCCAGACCGGGACGTCACCGGTGCGGGCAACGATCTCCCGCAGGTGCTCAGGTCCGCTCACCTTGGGCACCACCACAGCAGCCGGACGCGCGCCTGCAGCGGCCTCCAGATCAGCGCCACCCCATGGGGTGTCCAGCCCGTTGCAGCGGATGGTCAGGGTCTTGTTGCCATAAGCACCCGACTGGACGGCGGCGACGGCGGCAGCCCGCGCGACCTCTTTGGCGTCAGGAGCGACCGCGTCCTCGAGGTCGAAGATGATCGCATCGGCGGGCATCGTCTTGGCCTTCTCGAGCGCCCGCTCGTTGGAGCTCGGCATGTAGAGCACCGAACGGAGGATCACAGCGAGTAGGCCTTCGCCAGCTCCGGGTCGCGCGCAGCCAGCCGGGTGGCCAGCTCGAGCACCACCTTGCACTGCTTGTAGGTCGCGTCGTCCTGCATCTTGCCGTCGATCATCACCGCGCCCCGGCCGTCCTCGCCCATCTCGGACACCACGCGACCAGCCCAGGCGACCTCCGCCGGCTCGGGGGAGAAGACCTTCTTGGCGATCTCGATCTGCACCGGGTGCAGCGACCAGGCGCCGACGCAACCGAGCAGGTAGGCGTTGCGAAACTGGTCCTCACAGGCATGGACGTCCTGGATGTCGCCGAACGGCCCGTAGTAGGGGTAGATGCCGTGCATCGCACACGCGTCGACCATGCGCGCGACGGTGTAGTGCCACAGGTCCTGCTGGAACGTCGCTCGCTCAGAGCCGTCGGCATGAGGGTCCTGGCGCACGAGGTAACCCGGGTGCCCACCGCCGACCCTTGTCGTCTTCATCCGCCGGTTGGCCGCCAGATCTGCCGGACCGAGCGAGATCCCCTGCATCCGGGGCGATGCCCCGCAGATCTCCTCGACGTTGGCGACGCCGCGGGCGGTCTCCAGGATCGCGTGCACCTGCAGTGGACGGCTGATGCCGGCCTTGGCCTCGAGCTGCGCGAGCAGCCGGTCGACGTAGTGGATGTCCTCCGGCCCTTCGACTTTGGGCACCATGATGACGTCGACCTTGTCGCCTGCCTCCGTGACGACGGCGGTCAGGTCATCGAGCACCCAGGGGCTGCCCAGGTCGTTGACGCGGGTCCACAGCTGGGTGCCGCCGAGGTCGGCGGTGCGGGCGATCTCGACCAGGCCGGCGCGGGCTGCCTCCTTGTTGGCAGCCGGGATCGCGTCCTCGAGGTTGCCGAGCAGGACATCGACCTTGGTGGCCAGCTCGGGGACCTTCGCCACCATCTTCGGGTTGCTCGGGTCGAAGAAGTGGATCATCCGCGAAGGCGTCCACGGGATCTCCTGCAGCGGCTGCGGAGCACCGACGGCTAGGGGGCGGAAGAAGTCTCGGGAAGAGCGCACGCAGCGACCGTACCGGCCCCCACGATCGCCTGGTGAGCGGTGTGAGGAACCAGACAGGGCCTGATCTCGAGGCCTGGCGGATGTTCCTCCGGGCGCACGCGCAGGTCATGCGCAAGCTCGAGGCCGATCTCCTCGCCGAGCACGACCTCTCGAGCGCGACGGGCTGGTCGCGCGGGCGGCCTGCCCTACCGATGCGCGCGTGACGCACGCGGTCCTCACCGCGAAGCTGATGAACAAGCTGATGCCCGAGAGCTCACCGGACTGCGGGAGTGCCTGCCGCGCTTAGAGAGTGCTCAGCGCGTTTCGCATGACGCGGCACGCGTCGCTGGTTGGGTCGAGGTGGACGAAGTGGTCACCAGGCACCTGCTCGAGGGTGCAGTCGCGCGCGACGGCCAGGTAGTCGGTGCTCTGTGACAGCGGCACGATCGCGTCGCCTGGCCCGTGCACGAGGACCGTCCTGACGCCGGACGGCGCGAGGGCCACCGGATCCGCCACCGCGCAGCGCGCGGGCAGCTGTGCTGGGGACCCGCCGAGCAGCGCGACCACTGCCCCGGAGCCCAGCCCGAGGTCGGCCGCGGACGCCAGCGAGGCGACGGGGGACTGGGCGACGGCGAGGGTGGGCCGCAGGTGCCGGCTGGCGCCAGGGGCACCGATCGGCAGTCGACTGCGCGAGGCCAGCCAGAGCGCCAGGTGACCGCCGGCGGAGTGGCCGACGACGGCGACCCGGCCGCGGTCGATCCGTGAGGAGCGCAGCCCGGTGAAGGCGGCGTCGTAGGCGGCGGCGACATCGATGAGCGTCGCGGGCCAGGGATCGCTGGACGGCGCGTAGTCGATGTTCCAGACCAGGTAGCCGCGGCCGGCCAGGTCGGCGGCCACAGCGTCCTCGAGGTGCAGGTCGTAGTCCTTGCGCCAGTACCCGCCGTGGATGAGCACCACAAGCGGCCGACGACCGGCGAAGGACTCGACTGGCGCCCACCACTCGCCGTACTGCCTGGATCCCGGTCCGTAGCGCTCGACGTCGCGCCTCCCCTGCCCAGGGGAGGTCGACCGGCGGAGCAGGCGGCTGCGCAGTGAGGCCACCGACTACTGCAGGGTCGCGGTCGGGAGGGTGCGGGTCTGCCGGCCGAGCAGTGCCAGCACCCGCTCCTCCAGCAGCATCGGCTCCACCGGCTTGGCCAGGAAGTCGTCGGCACCGGCGGTCCGCGCCTCCCGCTCGACCTCCGCAGACTTCATCGGCATGGACTTCTGGTGAGCGAGGATCTGCGTCACCTGCTCCTCGGTCAGCAGGCCCTTGTCGACCAGCACCTCACCGATGCGGCGGCGGCCGCGGTGGCCGGTGGGACCAGTGCTCATGGGGGCATCCTTCGTCATCGGGTGCGTCCGCGCAGCAGGACAGACGCGAAGTGTGTCAGCCCGCGTCGGTCTCGCCGGTGAACGGCTGGGACAGGGCACTGGGCGCCGGCTCGGGCCGCTCCTCGCGCCGCTTCTTGCGCTCTGCGCGGCGGTCGCGCTCGTCGCGCTGGTCCCGCGCACCCTCGTCGAAGGCGCCACCTTTGGACGTGCGGGCCACCACCTCGTCGGTGAGGTCGCGCAACTGGTCGCGCAGGAAGTCGCGGGTCGCCACCTCACCGAGCGACAGCCGTAGGGACGCCAGCTCCCGGGTGAGGTACTCGACGTCGGCCTGCAACCGGGCGTTCTGGCTGCGGTCCTCTTCCTGCGAGATCCGGTCGCGGTCGACCTGTCGGTTCTGCGCGAGCAGGATCAGCGGTGCGGCGTAGGACGCCTGCAGCGACAGGATCAGGGTCAGCAGGGTGAACTTGTTGGCGTAGGAGTCGAACCGAAGCGCCCCTGTGACGACCAGGTTCCAGCCGATCCAGACGATCACGAAGGATGTGAGGTAGACGAGGAACCGGCTGGTACCGAGGAAGCGCGCGATCCGCTCCGAGAGCCGACCGAACGCCTCCGGGTCGTAGTGCGGCCGCGGCACCACCGACCGCTGACCGATCGGCTGGTCGAGGCGCGGCCGCCGGGGCGAGAGCTCAGCCATGGTGCCGCCCCTCCCGCCAGTCATCGGGCAGGACGTGGTCCAGCACGTCGTCGACGGTGACCGCTCCGAGCAGCCGCTGCTCCGAGTCGACCACCGGCACCGCCACCAGGTTGTACGACGCCAGGTGGCGCGTGACGTCAGCGAGCGGCACCTCGGGGGTGAGCGGGTCGATGTCGGTGTCGATCGCCGCGCTGATCAACGAGCTGGGGGGCACCCGAAGTAGGCGCTGGAAGTGCGCCGTGCCCAGGTAGCGGCCGGTGGGCGTCTCATACGGCGGACGCACCACGTAGACCTGGGCGGCGAGGCTGGGGTGCAGGTCGGGGTGCTGGATCCGGGCCAGCGCCTCGGCGACCGTGGTGCCAGGGCCGAGGATGACCGGCTCGCTCGTCATCAGGCCGCCGGCCGTGTCGTCGCTGTAGGCAAGGAGCTGGCGGACCGGCTCGGCCTCCTCCGGCTCCATCAGGTCGAGCAGCCGCGCCGCGTCAGCGGGCTGCATCTCCCCGAGCAGGTCGGCAGCGTCGTCGGGTGCCATGGCCTCGAGCACGTCGGCTGCCCGCTCGTCGCCGAGCCCGGCCATCAGCTGCACCTGCTCGTCCTCGGGCATCTCCTCGAGCACGTCGGCCAGCCGCTCGTCGTCGAGCGCTGCGGCAATCTCGCCGCGGCGCTTGTCCGACAGGTCGTGCATCACGCCGGCCAGGTCCGCCGGCCGCAGCTTCTCGAAGACGGCCAGCAGGTTGGCGGCCCCTTGGTCGCCCTCGTCCAGCGAGAGGCCGCTCACCTCGTCCCACGCCACCTGCACCAGCTCCGACCGGCGCCGGCCACGGCCCTTGCGGACGGCAACGCGGGTGACGAACCAGTCGGTGCGGTTCTGCTCGATGGCGACGTCCACGAGGGTGACCTCGCTGCCCGCTGCGTCGCCGGGCGTGAGCAGCGTCAGCCGACGGTCGAGCAGCTCGGCCAGCACGAGGGTCTCCCCTGGCCGCTTGTCGAAGCGGCGCAGGCTGACCGTGCCGGAGGAGAGCACCACCGCTTCGACCTCGATGGTGGTGACGCGGCTCATCGGCACGAAGATGCGGCGGCGGGCCTGGATCTCCACGACGAGGCCCAGCACGCGCGGCGCGTCCTTGCCGATCCGCAGGGCCACGACGACATCGCGGACCCGGCCCACCTGGTCCCCGTTGGGGTCGAAGACCTGAAGTCCCGCGATCCGCGCAGCGAAAACCCGCGTCGCGATGCTCACGCCGCGAGGCTACCGCCGGAGAGCGCTCCGAGGGCTTACGGCACGATGCGTCAGACCAGCTGCTGCAACGAGGAGATCCCGTGACGACCACGCTCGAACGCTTCCGACTCGACGGCCAGGTTGCCCTGGTCACCGGCGCCTCTTCCGGCCTCGGCGTCGCCATCGCGCAGTGCCTCGCCGAAGCGGGCGCCGACGTCGTGCTCGGTGCGCGCCGCCTCGACCGGCTCGAGCAGACCAAGGGCCTGGTCGAGGCCGCCGGTCGCAAGGCGCTCGCGGTGCAGACCGACGTGACCGACCCGGAGCAGTGCAACGCCATGGTCGCCGCGGCGGTCGAGGCATTCGGCAAGGTCAACGTCCTCGTCAACAACGCCGGCTTTGGTTGGGCCAAGCCGGCGACCCGGGAGACGCCTGAGGAGTTCCGCAAGGTCATCGACATCAACCTCAACGGGCAGTACTGGATGGCCCAGGCCTTTGGCCGTGCGGCCACCGAAGGCGGCTCGATCATCAACATCTCCAGCGTGCTGGCCATGCGTCCCGGGCAGATCCCGCAGGCCGGCTACGCCGCCAGCAAGGCCGGCCTCTTGGGCCTCACCCGGGACCTGGCCGCGCAGTGGACCGGCCGCAAGGGGATCCGGGTCAACGCGATCGCGCCCGGCTACTTTCCGACCGAGATGACCGACGAGCTCGACCCGAGCGAGGGCGAGCTGGTCAAGATGATCACGCCGGCCGGGCGCTTCGGCGAGGCCCACGAGATCGGCGACGCCTGCGTCTTCTTGGCCTCCTCGGCCTCCTCCTACATCACCGGCATCACGCTGCCGGTGGACGGCGGCATGGTCATGCCGTGACGCCGTTGCCGGGCAGCACGTTGGCGTATGAGGTCGTCGACGTCTTCACGACGACGCCGTTCGCGGGCAACCCGCTGGCCGTCGTGCTCGACGCCGATGACCTGTCGACCGAGCAGCTGCAGTCGATCGCGCGCGAGTTCAACCTCAGCGAGACGGCGTTTCCGCTGGCCGCCGCGGAGGGGTCGACGTACAGCCTGCGCATCTTCACCCCCACGACCGAGCTGCCGTTCGCGGGGCACCCGTCGGTGGGGTCGGCCTGGGTCCTGCACCGCCTCGGCCGAATCGACGCTGGACCCAACGTGCAGTCCTGTGGCGCCGGCCTGCTGCCGGTGGATATCGGCGACACGGTCACCCTCAGCGGTGGGGAGCCGTCGGTGAGCGAGCCGATGGCGTCCGCTCCGCTGCTCGAGGCGCTGGGGCTCAGTGGCGCCGACCTGGCCGGCCCGGCGCCCCGCTGGGCCGGGGTAGGCATCGACTTCGCGTTCCTCGTGGTCCGTCCTGAAGCCTTGGCGGAGGCCCGGGTCGATGCCCCCCGGGTAGCCGCTCTCGGTCGGTCCGGCATCTCCCTGGTGAGCTGGGATGGTGAGGTCGCGCGCTGCCGGGTCTTCCCCGGCGGAGTAGGCGTTCTCGAGGATCCCGCGACCGGCTCGGCCGCGCTCGGGCTCGGCGTCTACCTGCACGCCGCGGGTCTGCTGGGTGACGGGACGCACGCCTACACGGTCCAGCAGGGCTATGAGATGGGCCGGCCCTCGACCCTGCAGTGCCAGCTCACCGTCGCGGCAGGAGTGGTCACCGCCAGCACCGTCTCGGGATCGGTCGTCCCGATCGCCCGCGGCGAGATCAGAGTGCCGTAGGCCTGACCCGGCGCTTGCGGGTAGATCGCCTGGGCTATGACACGGGCGATCTACCCGTAAGCCTCGGCTGGGTAGGGCTGAGGCGAAGGACGAGCGACTCCCGTGCCCAGCGGTCCGGCTGAGCTTCTCCGTCCGGCGGGTTCAACCGCTTCTCGTGCAGCAGCGGTACGACGGATGTCCACGCCTTCGACCCCGGCTCCACTCTCGACACCTGGGCCTCGAAGCGGGCGACGACGTCGTTCTGCGTCTGCTTGCTGCGGATCGACACCACAGCGCGTTCGGCCGTACCCGACCCCGGCAGGTCCTGCTCGCGCCCGCCGCAGACCAGCCAGAGGGCGCCGTCGTGCCAGAGGTGCCAGGCCACCTGAGGGCCCCGGCCGAGGTCGACCCACACCACGCCTGACCGCCGGGCGGCGTCATCGATCGTCGGTGGCTGGTGCATGGCTGGCATCATCTACCGGTGACCTCGGGGCCGGCTGCACCACAGGGCCTGGCCCGGCCACCGACCCGCGACCTGGGCATCATGGTCGTCGCGGTGTTGGCCGTCTCGACCTCTGGCCCGCTGATCGCCGCTGCGGCGGTGCCCGCCCTCGCCATCGCCTTCTGGCGTAACGCCATGGCCGGTGCCGTGCTCGCGCCCATCGTGCTGTTGAGACGGCGGCAGGAGCTGCGACAGCTGGACCGCCGGGAGCGGCGTCTGGCGCTGCTCGCCGGCCTGCTGCTGGCCCTGCACTTCGCCACCTGGGTGCCGGCCGTCGGCATGACCTCGGTGGCCAGCGCGACTGCGCTCGTCGGCACCCAACCGGTGTGGTCAGCGCTTTTCGCCCGACTGCGCGGAGAACCGGTGGCGAAAGCGGTGTGGGTCGGCATCGCCATCGCCCTCAGTGGCGCGGTGCTGCTCACCGGGGCCGACTTCCAGGTCTCCGGGAAGGCCCTCGTGGGCGACCTGCTCGCGATCGTTGGCGGCATCTTCGCGGCGGCCTACATGGTGGCTGGGAGCGAGGTGCGGCGCAGCGTGTCCACCACCACCTACACCTCCATCTGCTACTCCACGACCGCCGTCCTGCTGCTGGTCGTCTGTCTCATCGGGCGGCAGGAGCTGACCGGCTACGACGCCGGCGACTGGCTCAAGCTGATCGCGCTGACCGCTGGTGCCCAGCTGCTCGGGCACTCGCTGTTCAACGTGGTGCTGAAGACGACCAGCCCGACGGTCGTCAGCATGTCGATCCTGCTCGAGATCCCTGGCGCAGCGCTCATCGCAGCGCTGTTCGTCGAGGGGCAGCACGTCCCTGTGCTGGCGGTGCCTGCCGCCGTACTGCTGCTGATCGGGTTGGCGATCGTGATCCGGTCGGCAGGGCGGGAGACCGAACCCTCCGTGCCGGTGGAGTGACCCGTGGAGTGAGGGGACTCACGGCCGCAGTCCGGCTGGGGGGCGATCACAGGTGGAACACTCTGGGCACACCACGCAACCAAGGAGAGCTCGCATGGGACGTCTGGCTGCGACCGAGGGCCTGACCGACATCCAGCAGGAGATCCTGTCCACCGTCCGCGGCTTCGTGGACAAGGAGATCATCCCCTTCGCGACCGAGCTCGAGCACAAGGACGAGTTCCCCGAGGCGATCGTCGACGGGATGAAGGAGATGGGCCTGTTCGGGCTCATGATCCCCGAGGAGTACGGCGGTCTGGGGGAGTCGCTCCTGACCTACGCGCTGGTCGTCGAGGAGATCGCCCGCGGCTGGATGAGCATCTCCGGCGTGATCAACACGCACTTCATGGTCGCCTACATGCTCAAGCAGCACGGCACGCAGGAGCAGAAGGATCGACTGCTGCCCAAGCTCGCGACCGGTGAGATCCGCGGGGCGTACTCGATGTCGGAGCCGCAGTGCGGCTCGGACGTGGCCGGGATCACGAGCAAGGCCGTGCGGACCGGGTCGGGAGACGATGCGTCCTACGTCCTCGACGGCCAGAAGATGTGGCTCACCAATGGCGCTCGCTCGAGCATCGTCGCCACCCTGGTGAAGACCGACGAGGGCGGCGAGACCGTCCACCGCAACATGACGGCCTTCCTGCTGGAGAAGGAGCCGGGCTTCGGCGAGACCGCTCCCGGCCTGACGATCCCCGGCAAGATCGAGAAGATGGGCTACAAGGGCGTCGAGACGACCGAGATGGTTCTGGAGGGGCACCGGGCCCCCGCGTCCGCGATCCTCGGCGGCGAGGCCGGTCGAGGCAAGGGCTTCTACCAGATGCTGGACGCGATCGAGGTGGGCCGCGTCAACGTGGCGGCCCGCGCCTGCGGCATCTCCCTTCGGGCCTTCGAGCTGGCCATCGCGTACGCCCAGCAGCGACACACCTTCGGCAAGCCGCTGGCCGGGCACCAGGCCATCCAGTTCAAGCTGGCCGAGATGGCAACCAAGGTCGAGGCCTCGCACGCGATGATGGTCAACGCCGCCCGCCTCAAAGACGCCGGCAAGCGCAACGACGTCGAGGCCGGCATGGCCAAGCTGCTGGCGGCGGAGTACTGCAACGAGGTGACCCAGGAGTCGTTCCGGATCCATGGCGGCTACGGCTACGCCAAGGAGTACGAGATCGAGCGGCTGATGCGCGAGGCGCCGTTCCTGTTGATCGGAGAGGGCACCAGCGAGATCCAGAAGACCATCATCAGCCGGGGTCTGTTGAAGGACTACCAGCTCAAGGGCTAGCGGTTGGCAGGAACGGCCAGGTGAGCGTCGAAGACTGCCCGCACGCCCCGTCTGCGCCCAGGAGAGCCCTGTGAAGTTTGTCCGCCCTGCCCTCGCCGTCGCCCTCGCCGCGTCCGCGCTGCTCAGCGTGAACGTCGCCGACGCTGCGGCCAAGCCCTGCAAGCTCATGACCGATGCAGCAGGCGACGCCCCGATCACCAACACCAGGGATGCGCTGTTCCCGATCAACGAGCCTCCTGCGCCGGTCGTGCAGGCTCCGCCTGGCTGGCCCACGGCGAACGTCGGCCCCAGCACCGACGCGCTGGACATCACGTCCGCCGACATTGCCAGCGACAAGAAGTGGGTCACGGCCGTGATCCGGGTCAAGAAGCTCGCGGCGACCGCCCCGGCCGCAGCGCCGTCGGGCATCCAGTGGGAGCTGTCCTTCACCGCCAATGGCGCCACCATCACGCTCACCGCGGTGACCGACCCCACGGGAGCCGTGCGCTACCAGGGCTCCTACAAGGGCCTCGCCGGAGGGAGCCTCTACGCCGGCGGCATCATCGGGGCGTTCGACCTCAAGAAGAGCGAAGTGCGGATTAGCGCACCGGTGTCCTTGCTCGACGCCCAGGTGCGCGTGAAGCCCGGCCTCAAGTTCACGAACCTCACCGCGGAAGCCGGACCGATCCTGACGGGGCCGGAGCCGAGCAAGAAGGTGGCCAAGGGAGGCGTCCTCTTCACGCTGAACTTCGCGGCGGCAGACAGCGCCTCCACCAAGAAGACCTACAGCGGCAGCAGCGTCAACTGCGTCGTGCCTGGCAAGTAGGCCCCGCTTAGCCTGGGTGGGTGAGCGACGAGGATCTGCTGCTGCACGTGGAGCTGCACCTCGTCGGTCACCTCGGGCACGACAGCGGCCGGGCCTCGGTCAGCTTCCTGGGCGCCGACCAGATCCAGGTCCTCCGCTTCGGCCCCGACACCGGCGGGCTGATCCGCTACGCCACCCTCGGCATGTCGCGCTCGCCCATGACCGACCCGAGCTCGACCGTCGTCGCCGAGCAGGGACCACGCGCGGAGCTCCTGCTGTCGGTGCGGGGGCCGCAGGACGATGTCTTCCGCACCCTTGCTGTCCTTGCCGCCAGCCCGAATGTCGAGGGGCTGGTCCTCGCGCCCGGGGCCGGCATCGACCTCGGTCAGCCGCTGTGGGAGGGCAGCCGCTTCACGGCGGTGCTGGTCGCGGAGCCTGGCGGACTGCTGCCCGACCTGGAGGTCGACGGCGAGGATCCCGTCAGGTTCTTGCCGCTGCTGCCCATGACCCCCAACGAGGCAGCGTGGAAGCGGGTGCACGGCGCGGCCGCCCTCGAGGAGCGGTGGCTGACCCAAGGGACGGACCTTCGCGCACCCGACCGGCCAGAAGCCGCCCTCGCGTGAGCAAGATCGCGCAGCGGCTGCGACAACAGGCAGTGCAGTGCACCACGTACGGCAGTCCGCTCACCGGTGCCTTGCTCGAGGGCGCCGCCGCCGATTACCAGGCCGGTGGGGTCATGCGACACCTGCTCGACCCGCACGCCGACGAGCCCTCCGGCAGCGTTCTGTCCCTTCGGTTAGCCGGGGCGATGCACCGGCTGGTGCTGGAGCGCAAGGCTCCCGAGCTCGCGCTGCACTACCCCAGCGTCGGCGGCACCGCTCCGGTCCAGGACCTCTGGCCGGCCGCGGAGCGAGCCTGCCGGGAGCACCTCGACGAGCTGCGCGAGCTGGTCAGCAGGCCGGTGCAGACCAACGAGGTCGGCAGGTCGGCGGCGCTCTACGGCGCTCTGCTGATGATCGGCGGCCCGATCCGGCTGCTCGAGATCGGCGCCTCCGCCGGGCTCAACCTGAGGTGCGACGCCTACGCCTACCCGCTCGTTCCCGGCATGACCTACGGCGATCGCCACAGCGCCCTTCGCCTCGTCGAGCCCTGGACCGGCACCTTCAAGCCCGCGCCGACCAGCCCCGAGATCGTGCAGCGCACGGGCTGCGACCCCAGGCCGATCGATCCGAGCACCGTCGACGGCCGGCTCACCCTGACGTCCTACGTCTGGGCCGACCAGCTGGACCGCCTCGAGCGACTGCGCGCAGCCATCAAGATCGCCCGCCGCATCCCAGCCCCGCTCAGGCAGGCCGGCGCCCTCGACTTCCTCACCTGGGAGCTGAGCGAGCTGCCCGCAGACACGACAACGGTCGTCTGGCACAGCCTGGCCTGGCAGTACATCGATCCCGCCGAGCGCGCTGCCGTCAATGACGTGCTCTCCGCAGCGGGGGCCCGGGCCACCGACACCAGCCGGCTCGCCAGGGTCAGCCTCGAACCCCACCGGGTCGGCACCGGCGACACCGCCTTCCAGGTCAGGGTGCAGACCTGGCCCGGGGGCGCGCGCGTGCACGTCGCTGACGCCCACGGTCACGGCCCGCCCGTCCGCTGGCTCGGTGCTTCACTGAACACGTGACCACCACCCTGGTGTACGACGGAGACTGCGCCTTCTGCACGTCCTCCGTGCGCGTGGCTGAGCGCTTGCGCCTGCGTGCCGATGCCGTGATCCCTTGGCAGCACGCCGATCTGGCCTCCCTCGGACTCACGCCGCAGCAGTGCGAGGAGGCGGTGCAGTGGGTCGGTCACGACGGTGGCGTCAGCAGCGGTCATCGGGCGTTCGCTCGGCTGCTCCTGGCATCCGCGCTGCCGTGGCGGCTGCTTGGCCTGCTGCTGCTGCTCCCGCCCTTTTCCTGGCTGGCCGCTGGTGCCTATCGGCTGATCGCGGACAACCGCAGCCGGCTGCCGGGGGGCACACCTGCCTGCGCGCTGCCGCGGGAGGATCCGCCCGCCGATCCCTGACCCGCGCCCCTGGGATAGTGGAGGCTTCGTCGTACAAGGGAGATGGTGTGCAGTTCGGGCGGAGCTTTGAGGAGTTCGAGGTCGGTGCGGTCTACAAGCACTGGCCGGGCAAGACCGTCACGGAGTACGACGACCACCTGTTCTGCCTGTTGACGATGAACCACCACCCGCTGCACCTGGACGCCAACTACGCGACCACCACGCCGCAGGGCAAGAACGTGGTGGTGGGCAACTACATTTACTCGCTGCTGCTGGGGATGTCGGTGCCGGACGTGTCGGGTAAGGCGATCGCCAACCTCGAGGTCGAGTCGCTCAAGCACGTCTTCCCGACGTTTCACGGCGACACGATCTACGGCGAGACCGAGGTGCTCGACAAGACCGAGAGCAAGAGCAAGGACGACCGCGGGATCGTCTACGTCGAGACCAAGGGCTACAACCAGGACGGCGTGCTCGTGTGCGTTTTCCGGCGCAAGGTGCTGGTGCCGAAGCAGAGCTACCTCGAGGCCCGCGGTGGCGATCAGCCAGGCCGCCCCTCACCGATCAACGATTAGCAGGCCTACCTGGAGGGAAGGACTGGGGCATGGAACTCGTCATCATCATGGTCGTCGTCATGCTCGTCGCAGCCTTCGCGATCGCGGCGGGAGCGCTGGATGGGCCGCGACGAGCTCGTCGCCGAGTCATCGTGCAGGAGCCTGATGTGGTCGTGGAGCGCCAGGCGCCGGTCGTCGACCGCCCGCAGACCGTTGTCACCGAGCGCACCACGGTCACCGACAACGACCCGCTTCGCTGACCGCCCCTTGACGTCGCCTCCTCCGAGGCGCACCGTCAGGCCATGAGCGCTGCCGTATGAGTGCCGCATGAGTGTCCCCCCGCGCTGTCCTCGTTGTGCCGGCCAGTTGCGCGCGCCAGGCCTGATGTCCAGCGACTGGACGTGTGAGGCCCACGGGCAGGTGCACCCCTTCTCGTCGTATGCCACCTCCGCCCTTCCGCAGGTGACGGCGCACGCCAACGTGCCGGTCTGGTGCCCGGTGCCCCTGCTTCCTGGCTGGACGGCCGGCGGGATCGGCGCCTGTGGCGACGAGCGGACGGGTGCGGCCGGCACCGTCGTCGCCCTCGCCGGGCCCTCGCCCCTCGGTGGTCCGGCAGACCTGCTGCTGGTGGCCGAGGAGCCAGGCGTCGGGCTCGGCGCCAGCCTGGCCGGCACCGGCGCGATCGACCCGGGGCAACTCGCGATCGGCGCGCCCGACGCCAAGATCGTGGTCGCCGGCCACCCCACTCCGCTCTGGCGCTCGGCCTCTTCGGAGGACCGCATCGCGTTCGTCGGTGAAGCCGCCGGGGTGTGGCTGTGGGCTGTCCTGTGGCCACCGGCAGCTGAGCTGGTCCTGCTCGAGCAACTCGAGCTGCACGACCTCCGGCACCGCAACCACGAGTCGCTGGTACTGCCGGTAGGCGCACCGTCGCCGCGACTCCCCTGACCACTCACCGGGTCGACCTGCACACCCACTCGACCGCGTCCGACGGCACTCTGAGCCCGGCCGCCTTGATGGCTTGCGCGGCAACCACCGGCCTCTCGGTCATCGCACTCACCGACCACGACACCACTGACGGCTGGGGACCCGCAGCTGACGCCTTGCCTGTGGGCCTCAGCCTCGTGCGCGGAGCCGAGATCTCCTGCCGGTACGGCGACATCAGCCTGCACCTCCTGGCGTACCTGTTCGACCCCAGCCACCCGGCCCTGTCCGAGCAGCTCGCCGCACTCGTGGCCAGCCGGAGCAACCGCGCGCAGGCCATGGTGCAGCTGCTGGCCGACGCCGGCCTCCCGGTCACCTGGGAGCAGGTGCGCGGCATCGCCGGCGGGACGGTAGGCAGGCCGCACATCGCGCAGGCGCTGATCGCGCACGGCCTTGTGTCCTCCATCGACGAGGCCTTCACGCCGTCGTGGATCGGCACCGGCGGCCGCTACTGGGTGGGCAAGCTGGAGCTCGACGTCTTCGAAGCCCTTTCGTTGGTCAAGGCCGCAGGCGGTGTGACGGTCTTCGCGCACCCGGCGGCGGCATCCCGGGGACGCGTGGTGCCGCTCCGAGCGATCGGGGAGCTGGCCGATGCGGGCCTCGACGGCCTGGAGGTGGACCACCCGGACCACGATCCTGGGCAGCGCCGGCAGATGTCCTCCCTGGCGGCCGATCTCGGGCTGCTTGCCACCGGCTCGAGCGACTTCCACGGCAGCAACAAGTCGCTGGAGCTGGGGGCCTTCACCACCCAGCCCGAGGTCTGTGCGGCGCTCGTCAGCCGCGCGACGGGCTGTGCGGTGCTGTCGCAGGGGTGAGTTGCCGCCGGGATGCGCACAATGTGGGCATGAAGCGATGGATCGTCCTCGTTGCCCTGCTCGTGCTGGCGGTCCCTTCGGTGGCCTTCGCCGAGAACGCCTCCGACGTCGCGCGTGCGCTGCGCAGCGACCCGGTCTACGAGTCGCCAGGCATCGACCTGCTCGACCAGGGGGCACTGGAGTCGGTGCTCGCCGACGACCAGCCCCGGCTCTACGTCGCCGCCCTGCCGGCGAAGGCTGCCGCGAACAGCGGTGCGGCCGACCGGCTGGCCTCGCAGATCGGCAGCGCCCTCGGCAACGACGACGGTGTCGTGCTGGTCATCACAGCGAGCCGCTTCCTCGGTGCGGCGGAAGGTCCGGAGGCCAGGCGGAAGGGCATCAGTGCGGACCGGGCACTGAAGGACCAGCTCGAGGAGCCACGGCCGGCCTTCACCAGGGCGGGCATCACCGATTTCGTCGAGGCATTCAAGGCCAGGCTGGACGCGCAGGTGGACGGCGGCTCGTCCTCCTCCGGCTCTAAGAGCGACGGCTCCGGGGGCGGCGGGGGGAAGCTGCTGCTCGTGCTCCTCGGCCTCGGCGGCATCGGCTTCTTCCTCTACACCCGCTCGTCGAAGAAGAAGGCTGCCAAGGTCGAAGAGGGGCTGCGGGCCGATGTCGAGCAGCTCTACCACCGACTGGGCTCAGAGGTGTCGCTGCTGCAATCGGGCGATAACGCGGTGGCCCAGCAGGCACTGGCCGATGCCTCGGAGCGCTACAACACGTGTGGCGCCACGCTGGCGACAGCGGACAGCCCGGCCGAGTTCGCGGCAGCACGTCGTACCGCCGTCGAGGGGTTGACCGCGGCCAGGGTCGCGCGCAAGGAGCTGGGCCTCGACCCGGGGCCGGAGATCCCGATGCCAGTCGGCGCGGGGCCACGGCTGACTGCGGACGAGCAGGTGCAGATGGGCGAGCAGACCTTCGAAGGCTCACCGGAGTACGCCCCGGGGCGGCAGCACTACTACGAGGGCGGCAACGTCAATGGGCGGATGGTGCGCGGCGGCTGGTACTCCGCGCCGTTCTGGGAGCCGTTCCTGCTGGGCTCCCTGCTGGCCGGTGGCTTCGGTGGCGGCGGCCTTTTCGGCGGCGGCGGCGACCACGGCGGCTTCGAGCGGGGCTATGAGGAGGGCCGCGAGTCGGCTGGGCAGGACGCGGGGGGTGGCGGCGACTGGGGTGGCGGCGACTCCGGCGATTCCGGTGGTGGCGGCTGGGGCGGCGGCGGTGGCGGCGGCGACTGGGGCGGTGGCGGAGATGGTGGCGGGGGCGGCGACGGTGGTGGCGGGGGCGACTGGTAGTCCACAGGTCCGCCCCTGACGTCGGCCGGACCGGCAGGATGGGGGGATGCAGCAGCTCGGGCTCGAGGGGATGCCGACCCGGCTGTTCACCTGCACGCCGTCGCGGCTGACCACCTGGCTGGACTGCCCGCGGCGCTACCGGATGACCTACCTCGACCGGCCGGCGCCGGCCCGCGGCCCGGCCTGGGCGCACAACACCGTCGGCGCGGCGGCCCACCTGGCGCTGGCCCGTTGGTGGGACCTGCCGCAGGACCGGCGCAACGGCCCCGGCGCTCGTGCGCTGCTCGAGCGGGCCTGGCAGACCGATGGCTTCAGCGATGACGAGCAGGCCTACCGGTGGCGCGGCCATGCCGGGGACATGGTCGAGAGGTATGCGTCCGCCATGGACCCCGCTGAGGAGCCGGTCGGAATTGAGCGCACGGTCGCCTTCAAGACCGAGCAGCTCGCCGTCAGCGGCCGGGTCGACCGGATCGACCGGCGCGGCGACGAGCTGGTGATCGTCGACTACAAGACCGGGCGGTCAGCCCTCACCGACGACGACGCCCGCGGCTCGCTGGCCCTTGCGCTCTATGCGATGGCGGCCGCCCGCACGCTCCGCACCCCCTGCACGAAGGTCGAGCTGCACCACCTGCCGAGCGGCAACGTGCTGGCGTGGGAGCACACCCCAGAGACCCTTGAGCGGCACGTCGGTCGGGCCGAGCGGATCGCCGCCGAGATCGCGAAGGCCGCGGACGACTCCGAGGCCTTCCCTGCCCGCACCTCCCCTGTCTGCGGCTGGTGTGACTTCGTCCGGCTCTGCCCCGAGGGCTTGGCCGCATCTGGCGGTCCCAAGAAGCCGTGGGCCGGCCTGGCTGAGGAGCGGCTGGACGAGCCCGCCTAGGACAGTCGTTGGTGTCCGGCGTAGACGACCATCGACGACCCGCGCAGGAAGCCGATCAGGGTCAGCCCTGACTCCTCGGCCAGCTCGGCGGCCAGGGACGAGGGGGCCGACACCGCCGCAAGCACCGGAATGCCTGCCATCACTGCCTTCTGGACCAGCTCGAAGCTCGCCCGCCCCGAGACCATCAGCACGGTCCCGCGGGCTGGCAAGCGGTCGTTCATCAGCGCCCAGCCGACCACCTTGTCGACCGCGTTGTGCCGACCGACGTCCTCCCGCAGCACGAGCAACTCGCCGGTGACCGCATCGAACAGCCCGGCCGCGTGCAGTCCGCCGGTCTTGTCAAACACCTCCTGGCCCTCGCGCAGCCGATCGGGAAACGTCGCCAGCAGCGCGGCCTCGAGGGTGACCGGGTCGTCGGCGACCGGGTGCCGGCTGCGGGTGCGGACCGCGTCGATGCTCGCCTTGCCGCACAGACCGCATGAGCTGGTCGTGTAGAACGCCCGCGCCAGGCTGGGGTCCGGCGGCGGCACCCCTTCGCCGAGGCTGACATCGACGATGTTGTACCGCTGCGGCCCACTCGTGCAGTAGGTCGCCGATGCGTAGTGACCCGGCTCGCTCACCACGCCCTCCGATGCCAGGAACCCGGCGGCCAGCTCGAAGTCGTGGCCCGGCGTGCGCATCGTGATCGCCAGCGGCGTGCCACCCACCCGGATCTCCAGGGGCTCCTCGGCGGCGAGGGTGTCGACCGTGGTCACCGTCGGCTCGCCCAGCACCACCCGGCGCACCTGCCGTCGCGCTGTCACCCGTCCCACGCAGCGATCCTGGCAGACTTCCCCCGTGTACGACGCCCTGATCCTGGCCGGCGGGTCCGGCCGCCGGTTGGGGGGCGTGGACAAGGCCGCCGTCGTGGTCGGTGAGCTGTCAATGCTCGACCGGGTTCTGCTCGCCTGCACCGGCGCCGCCCAGCGGGTCGTGGTCGGCCCGTCGCACCCGACGTCGCTCCCGGTCGCGTGGACGCGCGAGGACCCACCGGGACGTGGACCGGTGCCCGCCGCCGAGGCCGGCTTGGCGCTGGTCACCGCGGACCTGGTGCTGCTGCTCGCCGTCGACCTGCCCTTCTTCACTGCCGAGTGCGCCGAGCTGCTGATCTCGCGCGCGCCAGCCGTCATCGTGGCCGAGGGTCGGCCGCAGTGGCTGTGCGGCGCCTGGCCTTCAGCTGAGCTCCTGCAGGCGGTCCGGGCGGCTGGCGGTGAGCAGCGGTTGGGTGTGGTGCTCGGCTCGCTCGCCCCGGCGCAGGTCACCTGGCAGGGCAGCGGCCGGCCGTGGGAAGACTGCGACACCGAGCAGGACCTGCTCCGCGCCCGCTCTCACTCTCAACTCTGACCCCGCCTGTCTGATCATCTGTCGCCGTGTCTGATCATCGGCACGCTCAGTCGGCCCCGTGGGCCATGCAGATGATCAGACAGGGGGACGGTCAGGTGGCCGGCTCCAGGCGGATGACGATGGACTTGCTAGTCGGCGTGCCGCTGGTGTCGGCGGTGCTGTCGAGCGGCACCAGGACGTTGGTCTCGGGGAAGTACGCCGCTGCGCAGCCGCGCGGGGTCGGATAGCCCACCAGCCGGAACCCCGGTGCGCGCCGGTCGCCGTCCCTCCACTCGCTGACCAGGTCCACCATCTCCCCGTCGGTGAAGCCGAGCTCGGTGATGTCGGCGGGGTTGACCAGGACGACGCGGCGGCCGCCCTCGATGCCGCGGTAGTGGTCGTCCAGGCCGTAGATGGTGGTGTTGTACTGGTCGTGCGAGCGGATGGTCTGCAGCAGCAGCCGGCCGCGCGGCACGTCAAGGATCTCGAGCGGGTTGACCGTGAAGTGCGCCTTGGCATCCGGAGTCGAGAAGGTGCGGCTGTCCCGAGGCGGGTTGGGCATCGTGAAGCCGTCCTCGACCTTGTCGGCGTAGTCCTGGCAGTCGGGTACGACGCGGCCGATGCTCTCGCGGATGGTGCGGTAGTCGTCCTGAAAGCCCTGCCAGGGGATCGCCGGCCCGTCCACCAGCACGCGTCGCGCGAGCTGGCAGACGATGGCGATCTCGCTGAGCAGCTCGTCACTCGCCGGCTTCAGGCGGCCCCGTGACAGGTGCACCATGCTCATCGAGTCCTCGACGCTGACCTCCTGGGGACCGCTCGCCTGCACATCCAGCTCGGTCCGCCCGAGAGTCGGCAGGATCAGCGAAGCCTCACCCGTGACCGCGTGCGAGCGGTTGAGCTTGGTGGAGACCGAGACCGTCAGCCGGCAGCGGGCGACCGCAGCCTCGGTCACGGCCGTGTCCGGTGTCGCCGCCACGAAGTTGCCGCCCATCGCCATCAGCACGTCGACCTGGCCGTCGCGCATGGCCCGGATGCTGTCGACCACGTCGTGGCCGGGAACCGACGGCGGGGTGAAGCCGAACTCCCGCTCGATGCCGGCGAGCAGCGCGGGCGGTGGGCTCTCCCAGATGCCCATGCTGCGGTCACCCTGCACGTTGCTGTGGCCGCGGACCGGGCAGACCCCCGCGCCTGGCTTGCCGATGTTGCCCTGCAGCAGCAGCACGTTGACGATGTCACGGATCGTCGCCACCGAGTTCTTGTGCTGGGTCAGGCCCATCGCCCAGCAGACGATGGTCGCCTTGCTGCGGATCAGCCGTCCGGCCAACTCGTCGATCTCGTCGCGGGTGAGCCCGGTGGCTCGGGCCACGGCGTCGTCGTCGAGGCTCCCGAGCGCAGCGGCGTAGTCGGCGAAGCCGGTGCAGGACCGGTCGACGAACTCCCGGTCCACCGCGCCGGCCTCGAGCAGCCGCTTGGCGAGGGACTGGAAGAGCGCCTGGTCACCGTTGATGCGGATCTGGAGGTACTGATCGCTGATGACTGTTCCCTTGCCCAGCACGCCATCGAGGCGCTGCGGGTCCTTGAACCTGACCAGGCCGGCTTCGCGCAGCGGGTTGATCGTGATGATCTGGGTGCCCTGCCGGTGGGCGTCGGCGAGGGTCGCGAGCATCCGTGGGTGGTTGGTGCCGGGGTTCTGCCCGACGATGAGGATCAGCTCCGCCTTGCCGAGGTCCTCGAGCGAGACGGTGCCCTTGCCGATCCCGATGGTCTGCGTGAGCGCCGATCCCGAGGACTCGTGGCACATGTTGGAGCAGTCGGGCAGGTTGTTGGTCCCGAAGGCGCGGACGAACAGTTGGTAGAGGTAGGCGGCCTCGTTGCTGGTGCGGCCCGACGTGTAGAAGGTCGCCCGATCCGGCGACGACAGCGACCGCAGCTCCGAAGCGACGAGATCGAGTGCGGTCTCCCAGAGCACCGGCTCGTAGGTATCGCTGCCCGGTGCCTTGTAGACCGGCCGCGTCAGCCGGCCCTGCTGGCCGAGCCAGTAGCCGCTGCGCTGCTTCAGGTCGCTGATCGGGTGCTCGGCCCAGAAGTCGTCGGTGATCCGGCGGTCGGTCGTCACTTCCGCGACCGCCTTCACGCCGTTCTCGCAGAAGGCCGCCTTCGACCGGTGGTCGGCCTCTGGCCAGGCGCAGCCGGGGCAGTCGAACCCCTGCTTCTGGTTGATGCGCAGGAGCGCGCGGGCGCCCCGCACCAGGCCGACCTGGTCGTGCAGGGCCTTCAGCGAGCGGATGACTGCCGGCACACCGGCGGCGTGCTCTGCCGGGGGGCGCACCCTCAGCCCGTCGTCGTCCTCATCCCGCACCAGGTGAGTGTTGCAGGAAAGCCGGCTGCAGACCCGGTCAGCTCTGCCGTCAGCCCATGCTGGTGAAGTAGTAGATGTTGAACAGCAGGAGCAGGACGCCGACGACGATCGCGGCGGTCGCCAACCCGTCGCCGCCCTCGCCGCGCTGCTTGATCTGGTTCTTGGAGATCAAGCCCATGATGATGCCGGCGGGCGAGCAGAAGAAGGCGGCGACCAGGGCAACGATGGCCAGGGTGTTGGTCTTGCGCGGCTGCCCGTAGGCAGGAGGCTGGCCGTACTCGTTCGGCTGGAGCGGGGGTGGCGGCGGATAGGCACCAGGGGGCTGCTGCCCCTCGGGCTGCTCCGGTACGCCGTACGGGTTGTTGGGTTCGGTCACGGGTCCTCCGCCAGCTCCGGGCACCAGAGGTGGTGCGGCGCACATACTGCCGCCTGGGCCCGCCTGGGTGGCCGCCGCCCCGCCGCGGCCTAGAGAAAGCCGTAGCGGTGCAGCTGCCAGAGCTCGGCGGCCAGCGCGGCGAGTGACACCACGAGCCAGCGGTAACGGCCCAGGCTGGGCAGCCCCAGCGGCTCCAACGCGAACCCGAGCGCGCCGAGCACCGCCAGCGGCGAAGCCCGCAGGGCACCCAGCAGGTCCCCGTGAGCCAGCCGCACACCAGCGGTCGTTCCTCCGCAGAGCGGGCACGGCACGCCGGTCAGGGCTCGCAGCACGCACAGCGTGGTGGGCCGACCGGGAAGGTGTACGGCGGCAAGCAGCGCCAGCGCGACAGCGAGCCCGAGGGCTCGTCGGGCAACGGCCAGCGTGGTCGGGTTCAGCTCAGTACCCGTTGGCGAAGCCGCCGCCGATCACCAGGACAAAGAAGCCGATGTAGAGCAGCGTGACCGCGACACCGATGGCCCCGACGATGATCCCTGCAAGGGCCATGCCGCTGCCGGCCTCGCCGGACTGCTTGATCTGGTTGCGCGCGATGATCCCGAACACCAGCGCTGCCGGCGTGCACACGAAGATCGACACCAGGGCGATGATCGCCATGGTGTTGGTCTTCTGCCCGGGCGCATACGGCGGCTGACCGAAGCCAGGGGGTGGGCCATAGGCAGGAGGGGGCGGGGCCTGCCAGCCCGGGGGCGGGCCGTAGCCCGGAGGCGGGGGCGGGGGCGGCGGGTAGCCGCCAGGCTGGTGCGCAGGCGGTTGCTGGCCGGCCGGCTGACCGGGGACGGCGAAGGGGTGCTGGGGCTGGGTCACGTCGTCCTCCGGTACATACGCGCAGGTGGCTACCTGCGGTGCGGCACATACTGGCCCCTCGGCGGCAATCCTCCTACCACCCCCGCACCGGTAGGCTGGCCGTCTTCCCCCCGGCACCGATCAGGAGGCACCGCTGACCGCGCGTCTGGTCGTCCTCGTGTCGGGCAGCGGCACGACGCTGCAAGCGCTACTGGAGGCCGCCGAGGACGTCGCGTGGGGAGCTCACGTCGTCGCGGTAGGGGCAGATCGCAGCGGAACGCTGGCGGTGGACCGCGCACTGGAGCGGGGCATCTCGACCTTCGAGCTCAGCGTCAAGGACTTCGCCTCCCGCGAGGAGTGGGACCTCGCGCTGACCGACGCCGTGGAGCAGCACGATCCGACGATCGTGGTCTGCGCCGGCTTCATGAAGCTGGTCGGCAAGCACTTCCTCGAGCGCCTCGAGGGACGCACCGTCAACACCCACCCAGCGCTGTCGCCGAGTTTCCCGGGCATGCACGGCCCGCGTGAGGCGCTCGAGCACGGCGTCAAGGTCACGGGTTGCACGTTGTTCGTCGTCGACGGCGGCGTGGACACCGGACCGATCGTGGCCCAGAGCGCCGTACCCGTCCTCGATGACGACGACGAGGACTCCCTGCACGAGCGGATCAAGGTCGTCGAGCGGCAGCTGCTCGTCGACACGATCGGCCGCATGGCCCGCGAGGGCTTCACCGTTTCCGGACGAAGGGTCACCATCCCATGAGCAAGACCAGCATCCGGCGGGCTCTCGTGAGCGTCTACGACAAGACCGGGCTCGAGGAGTTCGGTCGCGGCCTCGCCAAGGCTGGTGTCGAAGTCGTCTCCACCGGCTCGACCGCGGCCAAGCTGCGGGAGGCGGGGGTCGCCGTCACCGCCGTCGACGAGGTGACCGGTTTCCCCGAGTGCCTCGACGGCCGGGTCAAGACGCTGCACCCCAAGGTGCACGCCGGCATCCTCGCCGACCGGCGGCTGCCTGATCACGTGCAGCAGCTCGCCGACCTCGGCATCGAGCCCTTTGACTTGGTTGTCGTCAACCTCTACCCGTTCACCAACACTGTTTCCTCCGGAGCAACTCCCGACGAGTGCGTCGAGCAGATCGACATCGGCGGGCCGACGATGGTTCGAGCCGCCGCCAAGAACCACCCGAGCGTTGCCGTCGTCGTCGACCCTTCGTCGTACGGCGAGGTGCTCGAGGCGGTGGACTCCGGCGGGTTCACCTTCGAGCAGCGACGGGCGCTGGCAGCGAAGGCCTTCCAGCACACCGCCGCCTACGACGTGGCCGTCGCGTCGTGGTTCGCCAACGCGTACGACGGAAGCGAGGCCGTCGAGGGCTTTCCGTCCTTCCTTGGCGCGACCTGGACGCGGTCGGACGTCCTTCGCTACGGCGAGAACCCGCACCAGAAGGCGGCGCTGTACGTCGGCAGCGGGGGCATGTCGCTAGCCACGGCGAAGCAGCTGCACGGCAAGCAGATGTCGTACAACAACTACGTCGACACCGACGCCGCCCTGCGTGCCGCCAACGACTTCTTGGCACCGACGGTGGCCATCATCAAGCACGCCAACCCTTGCGGCATCGCGTCGGGTGACGATGTCGCGGAGGCGCACCGCAAGGCACATGCGTGTGACTCGGTGTCCGCCTTCGGTGGCGTGATCGCGGTCAACCGGCCGGTGTCGGTGGAGCTGGCCGAGCAGGTCGCCGAGATCTTCACCGAGGTGATCGTGGCGCCCCGTTACGAGGACGGCGCACTGGACGTGCTGGCACGCAAGCCCTCCATCCGGGTGCTGCAGACCGTCGGCCGGTTTGGCCGTCTGGAGATGCGGGAGATCGCGGGCGGGGTGCTGCTCCAGCACAGGGACCGCATCGACGCCGGGGGCGACGACCCGAAGGCCTGGACCCTGGCCTGCGGCGAGCCGGTCGAGGACCTCAGTGACCTCGAGTTCGCCTGGCGGGCAGTGCGCGCGGTCAAGTCCAACGCCATCCTGCTGGCCTCGGACAGGGCGACGGTCGGGGTCGGCATGGGCCAGGTCAACCGGGTCGACTCGGCCAAGCTGGCCGTCTCCCGTGCGGGTGATCGGGCCAAGGGATCGGTGGCCGCATCGGATGCCTTCTTCCCCTTCGCCGACGGGCTCGAGGTGCTGATCGAGGCGGGGGTCACCGCCGTCGTCGAGCCCGGCGGTTCGGTTCGCGACGAGGAGGTCATCGCCGCCGCCCAGGCAGCCGGTATCACGCTCTACTTCACCGGGACGCGGCACTTCTTCCACTGAGGTTGTAACCCGGCCAGGCCGGGTAAAGCTGAGCCATGACTGAGCGCATCGTCCAGAATGATCCCGTCCGCGAGTCCAACCCGGCGCTGGCGGTGGTGGCCGCGCTCGTGGTCGTACTGCTGATCGGAGTGGGGCTCTACCTTTTCGCCAACCGTAACGACAACAACGGTGGCGGGAACAACAACCCTCAGGTCCCGAACGAGCAGACGACGGAGAGGCCGAGCGAGCAGCCGAGCGAGCAGCCGAGCGAGCAGCCGAGCGAGCAGCCCAGCAGCACTCCCTGAGCCCGTCCTGGAGCCGGCCTCGATAGGCTCGGCGCTGTGACGGACACATGACGGCCAGACTTCTGCACGGGGCCCCTGTCGCCGAGGCCGTCTTCGCCGATCTGGTCCCGCGGATCGCCGCCCTCAAGGCCGTTGGCGTCACGCCCGGGCTCGGGACGATTCTGGTGGGTGACGACTCGGCCAGCGCTGGCTACGTCGGGATGAAGATGGCAAAGGCGACCGAGCTGGGCCTGGCCAGTCCGCATGCGCACCTGCCACAGGACGCGACCACGCACGATGTCATCAAGGTCATCCACCAGTTCAACGACGACCCCGTGGTGACGGCGATGATCTTCCAGCACCCGACGCCGCCCCAAGTCGACTTCGATGCGGCGCTATCGGAGATGGACCCCGACAAGGACAACGACGGGATGCACCCGGTCAACATGGGCCGGCTCGCCCTCGGCATGCCCGGACCGGTGCCGTGCACGCCGGCCGGGATCGAGGCGATCCTCGCGCACTACGAGATCCCGATCGCCGGCAAGGAGGTCTGCATCCTCGGCCGCGGCACCACCCTCGGGCGGCCCCTCTCGCTGCTCCTGACCCAGAAGCGCCCGACCGCCAACGCGGCGGTCACGGTGGTGCACACGGGTGTGCCGGACTGGCCGTCGTACACGCGTCGTGCTGCTGTGGTTGTTGCTGCTGCGGGTGTGCCGGGGATCTTGCAGCCGGAGCACATCACGCCGGGCTGCACGGTGATCGGCGGTGGCGTGCGCTACGAGGGCAAGCGGCTGCTGCCGGATGTCGACGAGGCCTGCAACGAGGTGGCCGGGGCGATCACGCCGCGGGTCGGCGGGGTGGGGCCGACGACGGTGGCGATGCTGTTTCGCAACTGCATCGAGATGGCCGAGCGCAAGGTCGGGCTGGTCTAGCCCGCGCGGCGGACCTCGGCGGCGCGGTCATTGGGCAAAGGGCGCACCACGCCGGCACTGATGACCTCGTTGGCCAGCCGGGCCCGCCGGTTGATCCCCTCCCCGATGCGGAACTTCTGGTACAGGCGGAGCAGGTGCTGCTTGACGGCGGCCTCCGTGACCACGAGCTCCTGCGCGATGTCATGCGCGGTCGCCGGAGCCACAAACGCGTCCTGCTGGAGGGCCGGGCGGCAGAGCGAGGTGAGCACCTCGAGCTCGCGGCGGGTCAGGTCAGGGGCGGAGATGCGGCGCAGCTCGATCGTGTCGTCGGTCTCGCCCGTGGCGCCGAGGCCACCCATGCGGCTGCGCACGGTGCCGAACGACAGCACGTCGCCGTCCTGGAGCACGCGGTTGCCGACGGGGCGCCCGTTGACCCGTGTGCCGTTGACCGACAGCCCGAGGTCCGAGACGTAGTAGAAGGGCCCGCGGCGGATGATCTCGGCGTGCAGCCGGGACACGCTCGGATCCCCGAGGGAGATGTCGACGCCTTCGCCCCGGCCGACCGTCGTGACGGACTCAGACAGCCCAAAGACCTCGCCAGTGTCTTCTAGGCGAAGGTGCGGGTGGTCCACAAGGTGCCTCCGGGGTGACGTCGGTGTGGCTTGGTGGTTGGCCTACCCTGCTTGCCAGGCGTCACACACCCACCTGTCGGTTAGGTTCACGACATGACCGCCCGCGGCGCAGCGAAGGAGCTCCCGCTGATCGTCGTGCTGGGCCTGCTGGCTTTCGGCCTGGTGCTCGCCGCGGTGCTCGACCGGTGGCGCTTCGGCAGCTTCGTCATGGGTCTGGCGCTGTGCTTCGGGGCGATCTTCCGGCTCAGCCTTCCGGCCCGGCAGGCCGGCCTGCTCGTGGTCCGCTCCAAGGTCGTCGACGCCGCCGTGATGCTCGCGCTCGGCTTCGGCCTCGTCATCTTGGGCAACACGATCCCCGCGACCTGAGCCGGCAGCGCTCCACTAGGCTCAGCGCCGCCAGACCGACCGTCGCATGCCCAGTCATTGGAGCGCCTGCATGAGCGTCACGCCCGTCACCGTCACGGTCACCGGCGCAGCCGGCCAGATCGGTTACGCCCTGCTCTTCCGGATTGCCTCCGGCCATCTGCTGGGCCCCGACACACCGGTGCGGCTGCGGCTGCTCGAGATCGCACCTGCCCTGAAGGCGGCTGAGGGGACGGCGATGGAGCTCGACGACTGCGCGTTCCCGCTGCTGGCGGGCATCGACATCACCGACGACCTGAAGACCGGGTTCGACGGGACCAACGTGGCGCTGCTCGTCGGGGCGCGCCCGCGCACCGCGGGCATGGAGCGGGGCGACCTGCTCTCCGCCAACGGCGGCATCTTCGGACCGCAGGGCAAGGCCATCAACGAGCATGCAGCCGCCGACATCAAGGTCCTCGTGGTGGGCAACCCGGCCAACACCAACGCGCTGATCGCGCAGCAGAACGCCCCCGACGTGCCGGCCGACCGCTTCACCGCGATGACGCGGCTCGACCACAACCGGGCGCTGTCGCAGCTGGCCGCCAAGCTCGAGGTGCCGGTCACCGCGATCTCGCGCATGACCATCTGGGGCAACCACTCGGCGACCCAGTACCCCGACCTCTACACGACGCAGGTCAACGGCAGCAGCGCCGCAGAGCAGGTCGACGAGAGCTGGCTCAAGGACACGTTCATCCCGACCGTGGCGAAGCGCGGCGCTGCCATCATCGAGGCCCGTGGGGCGTCGTCGGCCGCGTCCGCAGCGAACGCCGCGATCGACCATGTCTACGACTGGGTCAACGGCACCGAGTGGACCTCGTCGTCGGTGGTCTCCGACGGTTCCTACGGCGTAGCCGAGGGCCTGATCAGCTCCTTCCCGTGCCGCGCCGTCGACGGCAGTTGGGAGATCATCCAGGGCGTCGAGATCAACGACTTCTCCCGCGCGAAGATCGATGCCACCGTGCAGGAGCTCACCGAGGAGCGCGACGCCGTGCGTGAGCTCGGCCTGATCTCATGAAGATCATCTACACCTACACCGACGAGGCGCCGGCCCTCGCCACGCACTCGCTGCTCCCTGTCATCGCGGCCTACGCCGGCAAGGCGGGCGTCGAGGTGGAGACCCGCGACATCTCGCTGGCAGCGCGCATCCTCGCTGCCTTCGAGCTGGGTCCCGCCGCGCTGGCCGAGCTCGGTGAGCTGGCCAAGACCCCTGAGGCCAACATCATCAAGCTGCCCAACGTCAGCGCCTCCTTGCCCCAGCTGAAGGCAGCCATCAAGGAGTTGCAGGCGGCGGGCAATCCGGTGCCGGACTATCCCGAGGACCCCGCGTCAGAGTCCGAAAAGCAGGCCCGCGCGCGCTACGACGCGGTCAAGGGAAGCGCCGTCAATCCCGTGCTACGCGAGGGCAACTCCGACCGACGCGCCCCTCAGTCGGTCAAGGGATACGCCAAGAAGCACCCGCACTCGATGGGCGCCTGGTCGCCCGACTCGCAGTCACGGGTGGCCACGATGACCGGTGGGGACTTCCGGCACTCCGAGACCTCGGTGACCCTTACGACTGACGACTCGCTGCGTCTCGAGCTGGTCACCGACGCGGGCACCACGGTCCTCAAGGACGGGCTCGCGGTGCGGGCCGGCGAGATCGTCGACACGGCCGTCATGCAACGGGCCGCCCTGCAGGCGTTCTATGCCGAGCAGGTGGCGGCCGCGCAGGCCGAGGGGATCTTGTTCTCCGTCCACCTCAAGGCCACCATGATGAAGGTCTCCGACCCCATCATCTTCGGTCACGCCGTCCGGGCCTACTTCACAGACGTCTTCACCCGGTACGGCGACGACCTGGCCGCGGTAGGAGCCGACCCCAACGACGGGCTGGCGGCCGTGCTGTCCGCCATGGCTCAGCTGCCGGCCGAGCGGCGGGCGGAGATCGAGCAAGCCATCACCGCTGGTTATGAGAGCGGGCCCTCGTTGGCGCAGGTCGACTCCAGCAAGGGCATCACCAACCTGCACGTGCCGAGCGACGTCATCATCGACGCCTCGATGCCAGCGGCCATTCGCTCCTCGGGCCAGATGTGGAACGCAGGCGACCAGCTGCAGGACACGCTCTACGTCATTCCCGACTCGTCCTACGCCGCCCTCTACGCGGAGACGCTCGAGTTCTGCAAGCGGCACGGTGCTTTCGACCCGACGACGATGGGGACCACCCCCAACGTCGGCCTGATGGCGCAGAAGGCCGAGGAGTACGGCAGCCACGACAAGACGTTCGAGATCCCCGCCGCCGGGGTCGTCAACGTGGTTGCCGCGGACGGCACGGTGCTGCTGTCGCAGCGGGTCTCTGAAGGGGACATCTTCCGCGCCTGCCAGACCAAGGACGCCCCCATCACCGACTGGGTGCAGCTGGCTGTCTCCCGCGCCCGCGCCACCGGGTCTCCGGCTGTGTTCTGGCTCGACGAGACCCGGCCCCACGACGCCGCGGTCCTGAAGAAGGTCAAGGCCGTCCTGTCGACCCTGGACACCGACGGGCTCACCTTGGAGTTCCTCGACGTCGCTGCTGCCACCCGCTACACGCTGGAGCGCGCAGCGAAGGGTGAGGACACCATCTCGGTGACCGGCAACGTGCTGCGCGACTACCTCACCGACCTGTTCCCCATCCTCGAGCTGGGCACCAGCGCCAAGATGCTCTCGATCGTCCCGCTGATGGCGGGCGGCGGCCTGTTCGAGACCGGGGCCGGCGGCTCGGCGCCCAAGCACGTGCAGCAGCTCGTCAAGGAGAACTACCTGCGGTGGGACAGCCTGGGGGAGTTCCTCGCACTAGCCGTCGCCTTCGAGTTCCTGGGGGACAAGACCGGCAACCCCAGGGCGGCGCTGCTGGGCAAGACGCTCGACGAAGCCACCGGCAGGGTGCTCGAGGAGAACCGCAGCCCCGCCCGCAAGGTCGGCCAGATCGACAACCGCGGCTCGCACTACTACCTGGCCCTCTACTGGGCGCAGGCGCTGGCCAGGCAGACCGACGATGCCGCCGCGGCCGGGCTCTTCGCGCCGCTCGCCGAGCGGCTGGCCCACGGCGAGCAGGCCATCACCGCGGAGCTGCTCGCGGTGCAGGGCAGCCCCGCGGACATCGGCGGCTACTACTACGTCGACAAGGCCAAGACCGACGCGGTCATGCGCCCGAGCCAGACCTTCAACGCCGCGCTCGCCGAGTTCTGACAGGCTTCGGCAGGTGGACCACCCCCCCAGTAGACCGGCGCGTCGCCCCTTCGGGGACGGCGCGCCGTGACCGTGCCCTGGCTCGACCTCCTCCTGGTCTTCGTCTTCATCCTCATGGGCGGGCTGTTCGCCGCCACCGAGATGGCCCTCGTGAGCCTCCGCGAAGGGCAGGCCAAGGCCCTTGCCCAGCGCGGCCGCCGGGGAGCCCGGGTGGCCCATCTGATCAACAACCCCAACCGGTTCCTGGCCGCGGTGCAGGTCGGCGTCACCTTGGCCGGCTTCCTGTCCGCCGCCTTCGGTGCCGCGCGGCTGGCGAAACCGGTGTCGACCAGCCTCCACGACGCGGGCTTGTCGGCCGGCACAGCCGACACCGTCGGACTCGTCGTGGTGACGCTGCTCATTTCCTACTTCTCGTTGGTGTTCAGCGAGCTGGCGCCCAAGCGGCTTGCCCTGCAGCGGGCGGAGGGGGTCTCGATGGCCTTCGCACCGGCTCTCGATCGGATCGCCACCGCGTCACGACCGGTGATCTGGCTGCTCTCGCGCAGCACGGACCTGGTGGTCCGGCTGCTCGGCGGTGACCCCAAGGCCAAGGGCGTCGCCATCAGCGAGGAGGAGCTGCGCGGTCTGGTGGCCTCGCACGAGTCGTTGACCCGCGATGAGCGAAAGCTGATCGATGAGGTGTTCGCGGCGGGTGAGCGCCAGCTGCGCGAGGTGATGATCCCCCGCACCGAGGTGGCCTTCCTCGAAGGCTCGATGACCGTCGCGAGGGCCGCCAAGCTGACGGCCAGTGCCCCGCACTCCCGCTACCCGGTGGAGCGGAGCTCGCAGGACGACATCCTCGGCTTCGTGCACGTGCGCGACCTGCTGATGCCGGCGGCCAAGGCCCGCACCACCAGGATCTCCGACGTGACCCGGGACGTGAAGCTGCTGCCCGGCACCAAGAAGGTGCTGCCGTCCCTGTCGGAGATGCGGCGCGAGGGCCATCACCTGGCGATCGTCGTCGATGAGTACGGCGGCACCGCCGGCATCGTCACCCTCGAGGACCTCATCGAGGAGGTCATCGGCGACATCCGCGACGAGTACGACGCCCCCGGGGACGAGGCCCTCCGGTTCGACGGCGGCGACGTCGACGCCGACGGGCTGCTCAACCTGGACGAGGTCGAGGAGCAAACCGGAGTTCGCCTGCCGGACGGCCCGTACGAGACGCTCGCGGGCTTCATCATGGCCTCGCTCGGGCACGTCCCACGCATCGGCGAAGCGGTCGAGGCGGACGGCCACCGGCTCGAGGTGAGCGAGCTGGACGGGCGCCGCGTCAGCCGGGTGCGCGTCACCCCTATCGTCGGCGAGACCGACAACCGCGACTGAGGGGTCCCCGTGGCAGGCAAGATCAACATTCGTTACTCGATCCCCGTGGATGTGGAGACGGCCTACGCCGCCATCTCCGGCGAGCAGTGGGCACCCGCCAAGGCCGCGGCCCTGGGCGACGACAGCAAGACCGTGTCGCGCGAGGTCGGTGCGGGTGGCGCGGTGACCCTTGTCGTGTCACGCAAGCTGCCCGACGGCGTGCCCGGTTTCCTCAGCAAGTTCCTGCCGGCCGACGGCCGGGTCATCCAGACCGACACCTGGTCGCCGGCGGCCGACGGCGTGCGCAAGGGCACCTGGGTGGCGGCCACTCCCGGCTCGCCGGCCGACGTACGGGGCACCATCCGTCTCGAGCCCGCGCCGAACGGCTGCACCTACGTCATCGAGGGGACCGCCAAGGTCTCCATCCCCCTGATCGGCGGCAAGGCCGAGAACCTCGTCGTCCAGATGACCGAGAAGCTCACCGCGAAAGAGGTCGAGGTCCTCACCTCCCTCGTTGCCTGATGCGGGAGACTTGAGCGCATGGCCCCCCGCCCTCGTGTCCTTTCCGGCATCCAGCCCACCGGTGCGGGCAAGCACCTGGGCAACTACTTGGGAGCTGTGCGGCACTGGGCGGCGATGCAGGACGAGAACGAGTGCTTCTTCTTCATCGCCGACCTGCACTCACTCACGGTGGGTCCGGATCCCGCTGACCTGCGGACGAGGACGCGCAAGCTGATCGCGGAGCTGCTGGCGATGGGGGTCGATCCTTCGCGCAGCGTGCTGTTCGCGCAGTCGCATGTCCCGGAGCACACCGAACTGGCGTGGGTCCTGTCCTGCCTGACCGGTTTCGGTGAAGCCAACCGGATGACGCAGTTCAAGGAGAAAGGCGGCGGCAATGTCGGGCTGTTCAACTACCCCATCCTGCAGGCCGCCGACATCTTGATGTACCAGGCCAATGCGGTGCCGGTCGGTGAGGACCAGCGGCAGCACCTGGAGCTGACCCGCGACCTCGGACAGCGGTTCAACAGCCGCTACGGCGACACCTTCACCGTGCCGGCTCCTTATGTTCAGCAGCCCGCGGAGCGGATCAAGGATCTGCAGGACCCCACCGCCAAGATGAGCACCACCAAGGGAGGCCCAGGGGTGCTCTGGGTGATCGAGGACGACGCGCAGACCCTCAAGAAGGTGAAGAGCGCCGTCACCGACACCGGCCGAGAGATCAGCTACCAGCCAGCCGAGAAGGCCGGCATCTCGAACCTGCTGACGATTCTGTCGGTCGCCTCTGGCTTGCCGGTGCCCGAGCTCCAGCAGACGTATGAGGGCAAGGGGTACGGCGACTTCAAGGCAGATGTCGCGGCCGCCGTGATCGAGCTATTCACTCCCATGCGCAAGCGCTTCGCCGAGCTGATCGCCGACCCCGGCTACCTCGACAGCGTGCTCAGCGACGGGGCCAGGACAGCCCGCGAGGTCGCGCGCACCACGATGGCGCAGGTGCGTGAGCGGATCGGCCTGCTTGCACCCACCTCAGCCGGGTAGGCAGCGGTCATGATCAAGCCAGGCGCCCTGCTGGGCCGCGCCCGCAGTCGGTTCCCCTTCCTCGACCACCTGGTCCGCACCTACTCGCGCTACCAGGCCGACACCGGCGACCGGCTGGCCGCCGGCGTCACCTTCTACTGGTTCCTCTCGCTGTTCCCCATCCTGCTGTTGGTGCTGTCGGTCTATGGCTTCGCGCACAGCGGCGAGAGCGCCGAGCAGCTCAACAAGCGGTTGAGCGGCAACCTCGACGGCTTCTTGCCGTCGCAGCTTGTCGACACCCTCAGCGAGACCTTGAAGGGCGCCAAGGGCAAGGCCGGGATCCTCGGCCTTGCCGGCCTGCTGCTCGCCGGGCTCGGCTGGATCGATGCGCTGCGCGAGGCCATTCGGACGATCTGGCATCAGAACGTCAAGTCCGGAAACCTCATCACCCGAAAACTCCACGACATCGTCGCGCTCGTCGGCCTGTTCGCCACGATCGCTGCCTCCGCCTTCATCACCGGCCTCGCCGGCAGCGGTCCCGAGTGGGCGCTCCGTCAACTCGGCTTCGACCAGACGGTCGCTGCCGAGGTGTTCCTCAAGGTTCTGGGAATCGCGCTGGCCCTGACCGTGGACGTGGTGCTGTTCCTCTACCTGTTCCTGCGGCTGGCCAAGGTCCGCACGCCGGTGCGCCAGCTGCTCAAGGGCGCCGTGTTCGGCGCGGTCGGCTTCGCGGTCCTGAAGCTGCTCGGTGGGTTCTACGTGCAGCACACCACGACCAAGGGCGAGGCCACGTACGGCACCTTCGCGGTCGTCGTCGGCCTGCTGCTGTTCCTCAACCTCGTCTCGCGGCTGGTGCTCTTCGCAAGCGCGTTCGTGGTGACCGGCCCGGGCGACGACGACGTGCGACCCTCGGGCACCGCCGACCGGGAGCAGGCGGTGAAGGCGGGCATCCCGCCGGAGTACGCCGACGAGGATCTCAACGTGCAGGAGGACGGCGCTCCCACGCCGTTGCGGCCCGCGCTGAACAAGGAGCCTGAGCGCTCCTGGTCAGCCAGGGCAACGGCCAAGCCCGAGCCGGACGCCGCTGCGCCCGCTCCCGCCGTACTGCCGGTGTCGGGGGTAAAGCAGGTGCGGCTCGCGGCTCGCGTGGTGCAGGCGCTCGGGGCGCTGGTCATCGTCGGCGTCGCGATGCACGCCCTCAAGACGCTGCGGACGATGCTGCGACGCTAGGGTTCGCCGCATGACTAACGAGGGGCTCCTGCAGCAGTTCTACGCCGCGTTCGACGCGAAGGACGGGGAGACGATGGCGCGCGCCTACGCGCCGGGCGCTACGTTCAGCGATCCGGTGTTCGTTGGGCTCAAGGACGGCGAGCCGGGAGCGATGTGGCGGATGTTGACCAGCCGTTCGAAGGACCTCGCGATCGAGCTCGTGTCGTGCGAGGCCGATGACAACTCAGGCTCCGCGCACTGGATCGCGACCTACACGTTTGCCCAGACCGGGCGCAAGGTGGTCAACGACGTGCGCTCGAGCTTCCGGTTCGCCAGCGGGCAGATCACCGACCAGAAGGACGATTTCGACTTCCATCGCTGGTCAGCGCAGGCGCTGGGACTGCCCGGCAAGCTCCTGGGCGGCACACCGATCATACGAAGCGGCGTACGGCGAAAGGCTCGGGCCGGTCTGGATGCGTTCGTGGCTTCGCACGGCTGAGGCCCGGCGCCGACGCAGAACCAGCAGCACGGGGAGGCTGAGCGCCAGCCCGAAAGCCACCAGGGTCGGCAGCGGCGGCCCAGGGGCGGCCGTGAGCGACTCGTGGCTGGCCGCCGGCACGGCAAGGGCCTCCTGCGGGGCGCTCAGCAGCGCGGCCTCGTCCGGCTCGGGCTCGACCAGCTGCCCGATCGGCGTGACGCCCGCCCGCTTGGCGGCAAAGCCCCAGTCGAGCAGCGCCGCGGCCTCGGGCCAGTAGCGAGGCTCGGCGCGCATCATGGTGACGACGAGGGTGTGCCCGCCACGGGTGGCCGCGCCGATGAAAGTGGCACGCGCCCGGCTCGTGTAGCCGTTCTTGATGCCGATCGCGTCCTCGTAGTTCCAGAGCAGGCGGTTGTGGCTGCTGATCGCGATGGTGGTGCCGCGGGGGCCGGAGATCGCGGAGCGCTTGATCGCGACGTAATCGCGGAACGCGGGCAACCGCATGCCCGCCCTGCCGATCAGCGCGAGGTCGTAGGCCGAGCTGAGCTGGCCCGGGGCGTCGAGGCCGTGGGTGTTGGCTGCGGTGGTGTCGAAGGCCTGTAGCCGACGGGCCTCCGCGTTCATCTCAGCCACGGTCTTGGTCACCCCGCCGTTGGCGGTGGCGAGGGCGTTGGCCGCGTCGTTGCCGGAGACCACGAGCATCGCGGTGAACAGCTGTTGCACGGGATAGGCGACCTGCTGCACCAGACCGACCCGCGAGCCGTCGACGTTGATGTCATCGCGAGTGGGCTGGACCAGGGCTCCGGGATCGAGCCGGGGGATCAGGGTCGCCGCGGTGAGGGCCTTGAGGGTGCTGGCGGGGGCGTAGCGGCCGTGCGGGTTGCGACTGGCGAGCACCTCACCGGAGTCGAGGTCCGCCACCAGCCAGCTGGCCGCGGCCGTGCGGGGCAGGGCGGGGGCACCGGCGGACACGACCGTGCTGCGGCTGGCGAGCAGGTCGCCACCGACAGCGCCGGTGCTCGCTGCGTGTGCGGGCCCGCCGCCAAGCATGGAGCCGATCACCAGCGCCAGTGGCAGCGCGAACAGGGCCCCCTGACGTGTCCGCATGATGACGAAGGTACCGAAAGACAGCCCCGTAGGCTCAGGAGAGACGAACCTGACAGCGAAGGAGCGAGCCGGTGACGCGTGCGTCCGAGTCCGGGTTCCCGATCGCGCCGCTCTACACGGCGAAGGACCTCGCGCCGGGGTTGGACGAGCGGCCCGGCAGCTTCCCCTTCACGCGTGGCGTCTACCCGACGATGTACACCGGCCGGCCGTGGACCATGCGCCAGTACGCCGGGTTCGGCACCGCCCGCGAGTCCAACGAGCGCTACCGCCACCTGGTCGCCCAGGGCACCGGTGGGCTGAGCGTGGCGTTCGACCTGCCGACCCAGATGGGCTACGACTCGGACGAGACGGTCGCCCACGGTGAGGTCGGCAAGGTGGGCGTGGCCATCGACTCGCTCGAGGACATGCGGCTGCTGTTCGACCAGATCCCGCTCGACAAGGTCTCCACGTCGATGACCATCAACGCCCCAGCGGCCGTGCTGCTGCTGATGTACCAGCTCGTTGCTGAGGAGAGCGGCGTTCCCGGCTCGGCCATCACCGGGACGATCCAGAACGACGTGCTCAAGGAGTACATCGCCCGTGGGACCTACATCTACCCGCCCGCCCACTCGCTGCGGTTGATCACCAACATCTTCCAGTACTGCAAGGACGAGATCCCCAAGTGGAACACGATCTCGATCTCCGGCTACCACATGGCCGAGGCCGGTGCGACGCCCGTGCAGGAGGTCGCGTTCACCCTGTCCGACGGGATCGAGTACGTCCGGGCGGCCATCGCCAGCGGCCAAGATGTCGACGACTTCGCACCGCGGCTGGCCTTCTTCTTCGTCTCTCGGACCACGCTGCTCGAGGAGGTCGCGAAGTTCCGCGCTGCCCGGCGGATTTGGGCCACCGTCATGCGCGACGAGTTCGGGGCCAAGGACCCTAAGTCCCAGATGCTGCGGTTCCACACCCAGACCGCGGGGGTGCAGCTGACGGCGCAGCAACCCGAGGTCAACCTGGTGCGGGTCGCCGTACAAGGACTGGCGGCTGTTTTGGGTGGGACGCAGTCGCTGCACACCAACTCCTACGACGAGGCGATCGCGCTGCCCACGGTCAAGGCTGCGACCCTGGCGCTGCGCACGCAGCAGGTGCTCGCCTACGAGACCGACATCACGGCCACCGTCGACCCCTTCGCCGGTAGCTACGTCGTCGAGGCGATGACCGATGAGGTGGAGAAGGGCGCTCGCGAGCTGATGGCCCGCGTGGAGTCCCTCGGCGGTGCGGTCGCAGCCATCGAGCAGGGCTTTCAGAAGAGCGAGATCGAGCGGTCCGCCTACGACGTCGCGCTGGGCATCGACTCCGGCGAGCGGATCGTCGTGGGGCTCAACAAGTACCAAGCCGAGGCCGAGGAGCGGTACGAGCCCCTGCGGGTCGACCCCTCGATCGAGGCCGACCAGCGCGAGCGGCTGCGCGACCTGCGGGCGCGCCGTGACCAGACAGCCGTGGATGCGGCCTTGGAGGCTCTGAAGAAGGCGGCCGCCGGAAGCGACAACGTGCTCTACCCGATGAAGGACGCGTTGCGTGCGCTGGCCACGGTCGGCGAGGTCTCCCACGCCCTGCGCGAGGTGTGGGGGGTCTACTCCCCACAAGAGTTCTTCTAGCGGTGCTTGGTTTCTAGGAGATGCTGGGTTTCGCGCACCGTGGGGGCATGGCCGATGCGCCCCAGAACACCCTCGAGGCGTTCCACAAGGCTCTGGCCGCAGGCGCTTCCGGCATCGAGTCGGACGTGTGGCTCGACGCCGACGGAGTGCCCGTGCTCCACCACGGGCCGCCGCACCGCGAGAAGCTCCCCCCGGTGTCGATGGGTGAGCTGTTTGCTTCGTGCGGCACCGACTTCGACCTCTCGCTCGACCTCAAGGGACCGGGTACGGCGGAAGCCGCCGTGGCCGTGGCTCGCGCCTCGGGCTTCGCCCTCGACCGATTGTGGCTCTGCGCAGGCCGCGAGACCTGCGCGCGGCTTCGGCTGTTGGACCCCTCGCTGCGACTCGTGTGTGACCTGCGGTGGCGAGAAGCGCTGCTCGGGCTGCGGGCGGCGTTGGCGTTGATCGCCGAGGCGGGCGTCGACGCGGTCAACCTGCGGCACGGCCGTTGGCACCGGCGCATGGTCGAACGCGTGCACGAGGCAGGGTTGCTTGCGTTCGCGTGGGACATCAACAACCGGTGGGCACTGCGGCTGGCCGTCAGGCGGGGCATCGACGGCATCTACAGCGATCACGTCCGGCTGCTCGGCCTGGCTCGTAGTCTTCGCTGATGGAGATCCCCTTCAACTCCTCCGAGCGGTCCAGCCTCGGCATCGAGTGGGAGCTGCAGCTGATCTCCACCGAGACGCGGCAGCTCACCAGTGGTGCGAGCGCGATCCTGGCCGAGTTGTCCCCGAACGGTGAGCACCCGAAGGCCAAGCACGAGCTCTTCGAGTCGACCATCGAGGTCATCACGGGGATCAGCGCCACGGTCGCGGAGGGCGAGGCCGACCTGTCCCGCACCATCGAGGAGCTGCAGCCGCTCCTCGAGACCCGCGGCCTGCAGTTCATGTGCGCGGGCAGTCATCCCACGACGGACTGGGCCACCCAGACGGTCAGCCCCAGCCCGCGCTACGCCAAGCTGCTCGACGACATGCAGCAGCTCGCTCGGCAGCTGCAGATCTTCGGCGTGCACGTCCACGTGGGGGTTCGTTCGCCGGCCAAGGCCATCGCGATGGTCAACGCGCTCTCGGCCTACATCCCGCACTTCCTCGCCCTGTCCGCGTCCTCGCCCTACTGGATCGGCAGTGACACCGGCCTCGCCTCCAGCCGCTCCAAGGTCTTCGAGAACCTCCCGACCGCCGGGCTGCCCTACCAGCTGGCGGACTGGGCTGCTTTTGAGTCCTACATGGAGACCCTCATCTCCACCGGCACCATCGGCTCCATCAAAGAGGTCTGGTGGGACATCCGCCCGCACCCCGACTTCGGCACGGTCGAGCTGCGGATCTGCGATGGCCTGCCGACGCTCTACGAGGTGGGCATGGTCGCCGCCGTCTCGCAGTGCCTGGTCGACATGTTCGACCGCGAGATCGACAAGGGCTACACGCTGCCGACGCCGAGGGGCTGGATCGTGCGCGAGAACAAGTGGCGGGCGGCGCGGTACGGACTGGACGCCGTCATCATCCGCGACGACCAGACGACGATGCCGGTCCGTGACGCGCTCCTCGAGCTCGCCCACGACCTGCTGCCCGCGGCCGAGCGGCTGGGCTGCGTCGAGGAGCTCGGCCGCGTCGAGCAGGTCGTCAAGCACGGCTCGTCCTACCTGCGGCAGCGGGCGGTGGCCGCGGCGGCGGCTGGTGACCTCCACGCAGTCGTCGACAGCCTGCTTGCGGAGTTCCGGGCAGGGCGCCCGCTGTGACCGCTCTCGAGCAGTGGCTGGCGGCGCACGAGCCCGGGCTGGTGGACGTACGACGTCAGCTGCACCAGCGACCGGAGCTTGGGCGGGAGGAGCACGAGACCACGGTGCTGTTGATGGCGCGGCTCACCGACGCGGGGCTGTCACCCCAGGTGCTGGGCGGCGGCACCGGCGTCGTCTGCGACGTGGGATCCGGGGACTCTTTCGTGGTGCTGCGCGCCGACATCGACGCGCTGCCGCTGCAGGACGAGAAGGCCGTCGCCTACCGGTCGCAGAACCCGGGGGTCTGCCATGCCTGCGGCCACGACGTGCACACCGCTGTCGTCCTCGGCGCGGGACTGTTCCTCGCCAGCCAGGAGCTGGCCGGCCGGGTGCGGCTGATCTTCCAGCCGGCCGAGGAGCTGATGCCCGGCGGCGCCCTCGAGGTGATGGATGAGGGCTGGGTCGACGGCGCGTCCGCGATCTTCGGGCTGCACTGCGACCCGTCTCTCGCGGTGGGGCACGTCGGGCTGAAGAGCGGTCCGATCACCGCGGCCGCCGACGCACTGGAGATCCGGCTGACCGGCCCGGGAGGCCACACGTCGCGACCGCACAACACCGTCGACATCGTGCACGCCCTGTCCACCGTCGCGACCGCCCTGCCCGATGCGCTGTCCCGACTGATCGACCCGCGGGCCGGCCTCTGCCTGGTGTGGGGCCATGTGTCCGCTGGCAGGGCGCGCAACGCGATCCCGCGCGAAGGTGTGCTGGCCGGCACCCTGCGGGTGCTCGATCACGCGGTCTGGCAGGAGGCCCCCGAGCTGGTCAACCGGTTGGTGCAGCAGATCGTCGCCCCGTACGGCGCGGTGGCCTCGATCAGCTACGAACGCGGGGTGCCACCGGTGGTCAACGACCCGTCGGCCACTGAGGTGCTGACGGCTGCGGTCACCACGTCGATCGGGCCGGCTGCCGCCGTACCCACGCAGCAGTCGCTGGGTGGCGAGGACTTCGGGTGGTACCTCGAGAAGGTGCCGGGGGCGATGGCGCGGCTCGGTGTGCGCGGGCCTTCGGAGGAGGTACCGCACGACCTGCACCAACCGACGTTCGACGTGGACGAGTCGGCGATCGCCGTCGGTGTGCGGGTGCTCGCCACGGCTGCTCTGGGTGCGCTGTCCGCTGGCTCGTGACCGGGCGAAACTGTAACGTGTTCTCATTATGAACGTTGATGTGCTCATCGTGGGAGCCGGCCCCTCTGGGCTCTATGCGGCCTACTACGCAGGCTTTCGAGGGCTGACCACCGCCATCATCGACGCGCTGCCCGAAGCCGGCGGTCAGGTCACCGCGTTGTACCCCGAGAAGCAGATCTACGACGTCGCCGGCTTCCCCGCCATCAAGGGCAAAGACCTGATCGAGCAGCTGGTGGCGCAGGCCGCCCCCTTCAACCCGCACTACCTGCTGGGCCAACAGGCGATCGGCTACCAGGCTCTCGACGATGGCGTCCTTGTCACGACAGCGTCGGGTATCGCCGTACGCGCAGGTGCCGTGGTCGTGACCGGCGGGATCGGGACGTTCACCCCTCGGCCGCTGCCCGGCGGGGACTCCTGGGTGGGCAGGGGTCTGGAGTACATCGTCCCCACCTATCTGCCCTACGCCGGCAAGGACGTGGTGGTCGTCGGTGGTGGTGACAGCGCGGTCGACTGGGCGCTCGGCCTCGAGGGCGTGGCCGACTCGGTCACCCTGGTGCACCGGCGTGATGAGTTCCGCGCGCACGCCCATTCCGTGAAGCTGCTGCAGGACTCCTCGATCAGGGTCGTGACCCCCGTGCAGCCGGTGTCGCTGGACGGGTCGGCGGTGTTGGAGTCGCTCACCGTTCGCCATGTGAAGTCGCGTGAAGAATCCGTGATCGGTTGCCAGGCAGTTGTTGCTGCATTGGGCTTCACCGCCGACATCTCGCCTTTGGAAGCATGGGGCCTGGCCGTGCAGGAGCGGCACATCGTGGTCGACACGACGATGGCTACCAACCTCCCGCGGGTCTTCGCCGCTGGCGACATCACCGAGTACGACGGGAAGGTCAGGCTGATCTCGGTCGGGTTCGGCGAAGCGGCCACCGCAGTCTGCAACGCGGCTACCGTGATCGATCCGACGGCCACCGTGTTCCCCGGCCACTCCACGGAAGGCGCGCCGCAGTGACCTACGTGATCACCTCGAGCTGCGTGGACATCAAGGACATGTCCTGCATCGAGGAGTGTCCCGTCGACTGCATCTACGAGGGCGAGCGAAAGCTCTACATCCAGCCCAAGGAGTGCATCGACTGCGGCGCGTGCGAACCGGTCTGCCCGGTGGATGCGATCTATCCCGACCGGACACTGCCTGATGATCGTGTGGACGACAAGGAAGACAACCGCGCCTTCTTCTACGAGCCGCTTCCTGGGCGCGCCGAGCCCCTGGCTGCGCCGGGCGGCTCCATGAAGACCGGCCCGATCGAGGCCGACACCGCCCGGACCGCGGGGCTCCCGCCCAACCCCGACGCCGACTGACCTGGTTTCCTCCGCGCCTCCACACACCTAAGCCTCCGAGGCGCCGCTCTCGCACGCTCGCGGGGCCTGCCGCGCGGCCCTTAGGTGTGTTGAGCGCAGCTCGTGGCGCCTTGACGGAATCGCAGCCTGTCTATAATGTACAACCACATGGTTGTAGATCAGATCCAGCGGGACGTCGTGAGCCGCATCTTCGGGGCTCTGGCTGACCCGACCCGACGTGACATCGTCGCCCGCGTCCTGCTGGACGAGGCCTCGGTCTCTGCCTTGGCGGAGCGCTACGACATGTCGTTTGCGGCGGTGCAAAAGCACGTGGCGGTGCTCGAGCACGCCGGGCTGGTCAGCAAGAGGCAGCACGGTCGCGCGCGGCTGGTCCGCGGCGACCTCGAAGCCATCAGAGCAGCCAAAGGGCTGCTCGAGGAGTACGAGCAGATCTGGCGCGGCCGCATAGGGCGCATCGAAGACCTGCTCGCCGAACCAGAAGGAGAGACATGACTGTCGTCGACCCCAAGCAGGACCCTGAGGCCCTCACCCTCACCCTCACCGTCGTCTCGGAGCTGGCTGCGCCACCTACCCGCGTGTCGCAGGTGTGGTCCGACCCGCGTTAGCTCGAGCGCTGGTGGGGCCCGCCGACCTGGCCGGCCACTTTCGAGGAGCACGACCTCATGGTGGGTGGCAGGGCGAGCTACTACATGACCGGCCCCGAGGGCGAGAAGTCTCGCGGCTGGTGGCGCTTCCTCGCCATCGACGAGCACCGCTCGCTGGAGTTCGAGGACGGCTTCTCTGACGAGTCGGGCACGCCGAATGACGCGATGCCGGTCTGCCGGGCACGAGTCGACTTCGAAGAAACCGCGAGCGGCACCCGCATGACCATCACCTCCACCTTCCCCACCCTGGAGGACATGGAGCAGCTCGTGAAGATGGGCATGGTCGAGGGGATCGCCCTGGCCCTCAACCAGATCGACGACCTGCTGGCCAGCTGACACTCGTCACGAACCCGGGTGTGGCCCTGCTGCTCCGACCCCGCCCACGGGCGGCGTCGTCAACGGCTGACGTTGACTGCCATGGCAGCGATCGGGCCGGTCAGCCCGCTGGGGGGACCACTGAACTCCTTGGCCGTGCCGATGACGTTCAGGGTGTAACTCCCTGAGGGTAACGCGTTGCCCTCAGAGTCCTGGCCGAGCCAGTGGAAGCGCCAGCTGGCGCAGTCACCGGCGCTGAAGGTCAGCACGTGCGGCGCGCCGGAGAACGCGACACCTTCGCCCCAGAGGTAGGCGACCTTGTCGTCGTTCAGGTCGGAGTCCTGGGCCCACACAGCGAACTCCTCACGATTGTCGTAGTGCGCCTCTCGAGCACCGGAGGCTGGGTCGCGGCAGGCCGTGAAGGTGTACGTCGCGACGGTTCCCGCCAGTAGGCCGGTCGGTCCCGTGAGCGTGGCGCACCAGCCGTCTGGCCCGTTCTGGGCCAGGTATCCGTGCGAGGGGCAGAACGTCGGATCGTTGGTGATCGGATCCCGCTCGCTGATGGGTCCGCCGTCGGAAGGGTCGGTGGGTCCGTGCCCGACGTATAGGGAGGGCTCCGGGCTCCGAGAGGGCTTTGGCGATGGCGACTCACTCGGGAACACGGTGGACATCGGACCAGGGGCGATCGACGCCGCCGCTGAGGGCACGTCCTGCGGGTTGACCGTCACGTAGGGGGTGGGGCTGGCGGAAGCGGAAGCACTGCCCGAAGACGCGGGCTGGTCGACGTGGAGCGAGGCTCTCCCGATCCCGCCCGGCTGGAGGGCCACGACGAGCACGACCGCAGCGGCGAGGGTGCCGGCGCCACCGCTGACGGCAGCTACCCGACGGCGAGCGCGGCGGCGACCGCCCGCCAGGACCGCCTCGTCAGCACCACCCGGGGGGAGAGAGGGGACCCGCAGACGAAGGCCTTCGAAGGGATCGGTCATCGGGAGTCCTCCAACGTGGTGGCGAGCATGGCGCGCGCCTCGAACAGACGGCGCTTGATCGTGCCGGGCGGTCGGCGGAGAGCGGTGGCAACGTCCTCGACGCGTAGGTCAGCGAAGTAGCGCAGCAGGACGACTTCCGCCAACGGAGGCGGTAGCCGGCGCACCGCGTCCCAGAGGGTGTGGTCGGGGAGCGCACTGGGTTCGGACCCGGCGGCCAGGTCAGCCCAGGTCGCCAGCTCGCGGTTCCGGGACTTCCACCCGTCCTGGGCAACGTTGCGGGCGACCTTGAAGGCATAGGCGCGCGGCTCCCGGAGCCCACCCCAGCGCGCATACACCGCGGTCATGGCTTCCTGGGCTACCTCTTCGGCGAGCGCGCGGGACGATGTCAGGGCCAAGGCGTAGCCGGCAACATCGCCGAAGTTGGCAGCGTAGAAGTCTCGAAACCCGGCCTCACGCGCTGCAGTGCCAAGCACGGCGCCCCCTTGGTCGAGTTTGACGGCGCTCATCTTCTCGCCCAGGGCCGCGGTCACACTGATACGTGGGCCGCCGAGCTCATTTGGTTCGGGTTCTCGCGGGGAACATCATGGACGTGGCCCTACATCAGGGCCGGGCTCGAGGGCGTCAAGCTGCGCGGCGGCAACCTTGGGTAGGCGCCGGTGAAGTCACACAACGCTGCGCTTGCGGGTGCGCCGCTCGAGCCACCGGAGGTCTCTCCAGCAGCGCATTCAGGACTGCGGCGACGATCCCGGACGAGCGGAAGCGCTACACGACGCCCGGCACACTCGCGACTAACGGATGCCGTAGGTGATCCAGACTCCGAAGGCGTCACTCTCGGGCGCCAGTTCTGGGGCTGCGAGCGAACGGAAGCCGAGGTACTGCCCGCCACGAGCCTCGGACCAGTAGGTCCAAGATGCCGCCAAGCTATACGGCCCCGGCCCGAGACCGTTCCAGGTGGCGACCTGGGGGCTCGGCGGCGGTAGTCCGTTGTCGTCCACTGGCACGCAGCCCCATCGGTATCGGCTTGGGTCTGACGAGGCTTTCGCCAACGTCCCCCCTCGCGGGTACAGGCAAACGTCCACGGTGCGAGCGTTGTTGCGGACAACGGGGGTGGGCGAACTGCTGGTCGTCCACGCCAAGACGTCACTCCAACCGCTGGCGCCGACGTCGACTCTGACTCCGCCGAACGCGGTCACGTCGGCCGGGCCTGGCTGGTTGGCGCAACGCACCGGCAGGCAATCCGAAAGCAGTCGCCGCACCGTGGCACGGACGTGCCCGGCGGCAGTGATAGAAACTGAGCCGGCCAGCTTTTCGAACCTCATCGTCAGGCGGGCTGCTCCGTCGGTCAGCAAGTAGGCATCCATGGTCTTGTAGTCCCAGCGTGTCGGGATGCCGACGAGTGAATAGTGCCGCCGAGCAGGCGGTTCGACGCCAGGGTAGGCATCGGTCACGTCGCGGATGAGGCTGAATGACCATGAGTCGCAGTACTTTCCTGAGGCGACCGGGCAACCACTACTTGGGACGCGGGTGATTAGCCTGACGAAGGCGTAGGTCCCGCCTGTCAAGGTGAGATCGACGTCGCCCCCCGCGAGGGTCACGGGTTGAGGCACGCGGAGTGTGACACCGGCCTTTCCGGTCCATTGGATGCTGGTCGTTCCGCGAAGTGTGGCGCTGCTTGCTGCGGCGGGCACCTGGGCGGTAGCCGTCGCCGGCAGCTGCATCAGCAGCAGACCAAGAACCGCGACGGCGACCGCCCAGGTGCGGCGCACTAGTTACTCGCTACGGTGAATAACTGGCCTCTGACGTCGATGGCCCGACCGGTTGAGGTTGTTCCCACGAACCTGGCGTAGTGCAACTGGTTGAGCGCCCAGTGGCCGCCGGGGAAGGCATTCATCTTGTAGGGCGTCACGGCTGCCGCTCCGGCGATGCTGGTCATGGTCTGCGGGGCGCTGCCAGCGCTGGTGTACCTGCGCAGCGCGGGGCTCCAGGCCATGTCGTAGATGGTCCCGCTGATGGAAAAGTTTGCTCCTGTTCGCGACGCGCAGTCCCACTCACCGAACACAACATCGTTGGCGTAGACCTCACCGAGCACGTACTGCACACGCGGGTTGATCTGGCTCCCCCCGGGGATCGGCACGCCGCAGGTGAGATTGTCGTAGCCGGAGACGTTGTAGGTGGCGTTGGCCTGAATGCTCGGAAGGCTCGCCGCGACGTCTACCGTGTAAACACTCACGGCCTCCTGATCGAGGATCTCAGCCCGCGCTGGCGGGCTGACGGACAGGGACAAGGCCGATCCCAAGGCCAGCACGAGAAGGCTCTTAAGTATTCTGCTGGAACGAGCACGCATACGACACCCCTTGACGCGAGAATGCGGCCGCGAGTGCGGCCGAGTTCGGTGAACCTAGCCCCCCCCCCCGGCGTTTTACGCAAGTAGTCCACATTGTGAGTCTTGCACCCAGTTAGCGCCCTGTCTGCTGCTCCGACCACTCCCAGAGGCGGGCGGCCTCATCAGCGTCCATGGCCCAGGGCGCAAAACCCGCGGACCCATCGCCGGGCGTCACATCGGCGACGTGGCAGTCCTCGAGATAGACGCCACCGACGCCCTCCAGCTCCTTGGCGGTGGCGGCATAGACGGTCGTGGCGGCCCCCGCGTCCACTGGCTTCAGCGTGAGCCCGCCGGTGGGAACGCGGGACCGGAGCGCCGCGAGGTCGTCCTCGGTCAGGTGTCGCGACAGCTCGGTCATGATGACCCCCGGGTGCAGCGAATATGCATGGATCCCCAAAGGACCCAACCGCTTCTCCAGCTCGACGGTGAACAAGATGTTGGCGGTTTTGCTCTGGCCATAGGCTGTCCACTTCTCATAGCGAGACTCGTCGCGAAAGTGCGGGTCATCCCAGCGCATCGGACTTCGCAGGTGTCCCCGGCTCGACACGTTGACGATCCGCGAACCAGAGACCAGCTGAGGAACCAGCGCATTGGTCAGCACGAAGTGCCCCAGATGATTGGTGCCGAGCTGCAACTCGAAACCCTGGGCCGTGCGCAACAGCGGCGGCGCCATGACGCCGGCGTTGTTGATCAGCAGGTCGATCCGCGGCAACCGCTCAGCGATCTCGCCGGCTGCCCGTCGTACCGAGTCGAGGTCGGCGAGATTCAGCTCGATCAGGTCGATGCCGGGGACGGCGGCAGCACCCTTCGCCACGTCGCGGACCGCCCCGACGACCTCGCAGCCGACCGAGCGGAGGGCGCGGACCGTCTCGACGCCGAGGCCGGCGGAGGCACCCGTGACGAGCGCGGTCTTGCCGGTCAGGTCGACGCCCTCGAGAACGTCAGCAGTGGTGGTCTCGGCACCCATCAGACGACGGGTACTCCGGGCACGACGGTGCCGGCCGGGAGCGAGATGGACTTGCTCTCCAGGTAGGCCGACAGTCCCTCCGGTCCGAGCTCGCGTCCGACGCCGCTCTGCTTGTAACCGCCGAAGGGGGCGGCGAACTCGAGCGCGAACGAGTTGACGGTGTAGGTGCCCGTCCGCACGCGACGGGCGATATCGATGCCGGCCGCGACGTCAGCGGTGAACACCGAGCCGGACAGGCCGAAGTCGCTGTCGTTGGCGATCCGCACGGCGTCGTCAACGCTGTCGTAGGCCAGCACGGACACGACGGGGCCGAAGACTTCCTCCTGCGCGATCGTGTGGTTGGCCTCGACGTCGATGACAAGCGTCGGCTCGACGTACCAGCCGGTGGACTGGCTACTCGGCCGGCCGCCGCCGACGGCGATCTTGCCGCCCTCCTTCTGCGCCGTCGCGATGTAGCCCTCGACGCGGTCTCGCTGGCGGGAGGCGACCAGCGGACCGATCTGCGTGGCCGGGTCCATCGGGTCGCCGATGACCTGCGACGCGGTCCACTCCGACAGCGCGTCGACGGTCTCGGACCAGCGGTCACGGGACACCAGGATGCGGGTCTGTGCGACGCATGCCTGGCCGTTGTTCATGAACCCCGAACCAAGAGCCTGCGGTACGGCGACAGCAAGGTCTGCGTCGGGGAGGAAGATCGACGCCGACTTGCCCCCGAGCTCAAGGGTGACGCGCTTGAGCTGTGCGCCGGCGAGGGCGCCGATCTTCTTGCCGGCTGCGGTCGATCCGGTGAACCCGATCTTGTCGACGCCCGGGTGGGTGACCAGGTGCTCGCTGACCTCGCGACCAGCGACGACGATGTTGATGACTCCCTTGGGCAGCCCGATCTCCTCGAGTGCCTCGGCCAGCAGGTAGGCATCCAGCGGCGTCTCGGGCGCGGGCTTGAGCACGACCGTGCAGCCGGCCAGCAGCGCAGGTCCGAGCTTGAGCACCGCGGTGAAGAGCGGGACGTTCCACGGGATGATCGCGGCGGCGACGCCAACCGGCTCGCGCCGCACCAGCGCCGGGCCCATGACGCCGTTGCGAACCTCTTCGAAGTGGAAGGTGTCGGCGAGGCCGGCGTAGTAGTCGAGCACCATCGTGCTGGCGAAGATCTGGCCCATCTGCGAGAAGGAGAAGGGCGATCCCATCTCGGAGCTGATGACTCCGGCCCACTCGTCCATCCGGCTCTGGATCAGTTGCGACAGAGCGGCGATGTAGCCGGCCCGCTCCTGCGGTGTGAGCTGCGGCCACGGCCCCGTGTCGAACGCCTTGCGGGCCGCGGCAACTGCCTTGTCGATGTCCTCTTTGGTGCCGTCGGGGACCTTCGCGATGACCTGCTCGGTGTGGGGGCTGATCACGTCGATCGTGCCCGTCCCGGAGGGGGCGATGAACTCGCCGCCCACGAAGATGTGTTCGCGAGTCTCCACAGCTTTGCCTCCTTGGAAGGGCCGCTCTGCCCTTCGTCGCAGTATGGAACACGTTCTAGAAACGCGCCACCCTCGGTAGGCTGAGCAGGTGCGAAGGCTGCTGCTGGTGCTAATGCTGGCAGCAGGCTGCAACGGGGGCGCTCCGGCAGCACTGGAGCCGACCGCGTCGCCCCAGGTCACGACGCCCGTCATGACACCCCCGCC
>Ga0136633_1000114_pt1 | contig 56674 bp, 56 predicted proteins | sample AntDrymeUQ832206_2_FD_105494 | JGI IMG/M metagenome (GOLD analysis project Ga0136633, IMG submission 105494) | Polar desert sand microbial communities from Dry Valleys, Antarctica - metaG UQ83 (22.06) | ecosystem: Environmental > Terrestrial > Soil > Desert | place: Antarctica: Dry Valley...
AGAACTTCTGGTCGGTTGGCGGCCCAGGCCCGTGCGGGCCGGATTCGGAGATCTACTACGACTGGGGGGCTGAGTACGGTTGTGGCGAGCCCGACTGCGCTCCCGCGTGCACCCGCTGCGACCGCTTCCTCGAGTTCTGGAACCTCGTCTTCATGGAGTACGAGCAGCATCTAGACGGCACGCTGACGCCCCTTCCCGCGCAGAACATCGACACGGGGCTCGGCCTCGAGCGTGGCGCGGCCATCCTCCAGGACGTGCGGTCCGTCTACGAGAACGACGGCTACCAGAGGATCATGGAGTGGATCGGCGCCGAATCGGGCGTCTCCTACGGCGACTCGGCCCTCTCGACCAAGGCCCACCGCATCCTCGCCGACCACGGGCGCGGCATGACGTTTCTCGTTGCTGATGGCGTGACGCCGTCCAACGAGGCTCGCGGCTACGTGTTGCGGCGCATCATCCGGCGGGCAGTAATCCAGGCGCGGCGCATCGGTCTCGAGGAGCTCTACCGGCTGCCGGCAGTGGTCGTTACGCAGATGGGTGATGCGTTCCCCGAGCTCGAGGAGCGCGCGGCCGAGATCGAGCGGGTCGTGAAAGCCGAGGAAGAGCGTTTCGAGGAGACCCTCGAGCGCGGCATGCGGCTGTTCGAGGAGCTTGCAGCGAGTGGCCCGATCTCCGGTGAGGACGCGTTCACGCTCGCGGCGACGTACGGCTTCCCGCTCGAGCTCACGGTCGAGCTGGCCGAGGAGCGCGGCCGGCTGGTCGACGTCGACGGGTACGGCACCGAGATGGCGCGTCATCGCGAGGTCTCCCGCGCGGGCGGCGACGGCGAGCTGCAACGTGCCGCGGAATTCGCCCGTGCGGCTGACTTCGAGACGGAGTTCGTGGGTTACGCGAAGACCGACGTGCTCACCCAGATCGGCGCGCTCGAGGCGCTGGAGGATGGGCTCTTCCTCGCGAAGCTCCGCGAGTCGCCCTTCTACGCGGCCGGCGGCGGTCAGGTGAGCGACGCCGGGTGGCTGGAGCTCGACGACGTGCCCGGAACGCGCGCGGAGCTCGTGGAGGCATATCGCTTCGGCGACGATCAAGCCCTACACGTTCGAGGTGAGGGCTTCAGCGAAGGCGATCGCGTGCGCGCGGTCGTGCCGTGGGGCGTGCGGTTCCCGACGATGGCGAACCACACCGGAACGCACCTTCTGCAGCAGGCCCTGCGCGAGGTGCTCGGCGACCATGTGCGGCAGGCGGGCTCGGCCGTACGGCCGGACAAGCTGCGCTTCGACTTCACGCACGAGCAGGCGCTGACGACCGAAGAGCGCGAGAGCGTGGAGCGAATCGTCAACAAGAAGGTCTTTCAGAACCTGCCGGTGCATGTGTTCGAGACGCCGATCGACGAGGCGCGCAAGCTCGGTGCCACGATGCTCTTCGGCGAGAAGTACGGCGACATCGTGCGCGTCGTCGAGATTCCCGAGTTCTCCACCGAGTTGTGCGGGGGCACGCATGTCCGGTCGACGGCGGAAATCGGGCCGTTCGTGGTGATCTCCGAGGGTTCGGTCGGTGCCGGGGTGCGCCGCATCGAGGCGGTGACCTCCGGTGAAGCGTGGGCCCTCCTGGATGCGCGCTCTCGCGAAGCCGACAACCTTCGTGCCGAGCTCGAGGTCCTCCGCAAGGACACGAGGAAGCGCCCGGCGCCGGCCGCACTTGCGGCGCCCCAAGCGTCCGTGCGCGTCGAGAACGGCGTGAACGTCATCGTGCAATCGGTCGAAGGGCTCGGCGCCGACGCCCTCCTCGACCTCTCCGATGCCTTCAAGCAGCAGCATTCGCCGGCAGCGGTCGTGCTCGGAACGCGAGAGGACGGATCGGTGCATCTCGTCGCGAACTTCGATCCTGGAGTCGCCGAGCGTGTGAGTGCCTCGGACGTCGTGAGACAGGCGGCGGCGATTGTCGGTGGCGGTGGGGGCGGCCGGCCGACGATGGCGCGGGCCGGAGGGAGTGAGCCCGAGAAACTGGCGGACGCTCTCGCCGAAGCCGAGCGCCTCATCATCGGCGCGTTGCAGTGAAGGTCATCGCGCTCGACTACGGGTCCGCGCGCACCGGCGTCGCGGTTTCCGATCCGACCGGCACGATTGCGAGGCCGCTCGACGTCGTCGAGCGAGCCCGAACAAAGGACGGGCTCTTTCGGATTCGCACGATCGTCTTGGAGCAGGAGGCCGAGGTGGTCGTCGTCGGCTTGCCGGTGACTTTGCAGGGCGACCACGGCAGCCAGGCGGACGAGACCGTGGAGTTTGTGCGAGCGCTGGAGGACGTGCTCGACGTTCCAGTCGAGACGTACGATGAGCGCTTCACGACGGCGCTCGCGCTCGGCACTCCCGGAACTCATGCGGAGGATGCGCGTGCGGCGGCACACCTCCTCGGCAGCTACCTCGCATGGAAGAGCACGCTCAAGACCTGACATCGCGACGGCGTCGGCGGCCGAGCCGAGCGCGAATGCTCGTGCGCCGGGTGATCGTGGCTCTCGTTGCCGTCGCGGCGCTTGCGGGCGCTGCCTGGGCGGGAGCGTCGCTCGTCCGGTCGGACGACGCAGCGCCGCCTCCGCCGCCCGTCGTCCAGCCGAAGGTCCTGCGGATCATCTTCCCCGAGGGCTTCACTCGACGGGACATGGCCGATCGGGTCGCAGCCGTTCGGGAGATCGCAATTGCGAAGCGCGGCGTGACGCCGCGGCTGACGCGTGCCGGGTACATGAGTGCGACAGCCGCTGCTCGACCTCCGGCCGAGTTCCGGGAGGACTGGCCCGGCGACCGGATCGAAGGCTTTCTCTTTCCCGCGACCTACGTCTTCACGAAGCTCACGACCGCGTCGAAGCTCGTTCGCGATCAGCTCGCGTTGTTCCGCCGCCAGTGGCGCCGGGTGAATCTTCGGTACGCGCGCTCGAAGAACCTCACGCCGTACGACGTGCTGATCATCGCCTCGATGGTCGAGAAGGAGACAGTGGCGCCGGAGGAGCGCCGGCTCGTCGCGGCCGTGATCTACAACCGTTTGCGCAACCGGATGACGCTGGGGATCGACGCGACGATCCGCTATGGGCGGAACGTGCCGGGGACCGAGTCGCTCAAGGTGTCGGATCTCGAGAGCGACAACCCGTACAACACGCGGAAGCGGCTCGGTCTGCCTCCGACGCCCATCTCGAATCCCGGGCTCGCGTCGATGAAGGCCGCCGCGCGTCCGGCGGCGGTGGGCTATCTCTACTTCGTGCGAAAGCCGGACGGCATGCATCACTTCTTCACGGCGAGCAAGGCCGAGTTCGACCAGAAGTCATGCGAGTACGGGTTCGGCTGCGGTTGACGGCCGCGCGCGAGCTCGGGACGTGCGCTCGCTGAGTCCCCGGTAGCCGGCCGGCTCGACCTCGCGAGATTTCGCTGTTTCGGCGCGGAGCTGTGACCCACTCGTGACCGGGCTCGGGGTACGCTGACTACAGGGAACCGGGGTTCCCCTGGGGGACGTTGGGGCTCGCTACGGCCGCCTCGGACGGCGTGGGCTCGGTCGCCGGCTCGCTCAGAACTCGCCGCGATCCGGTGAGCGCCGGCGCGATACTCCCGCCGTGGATCGGATCGACGGATCGACGCGCCTCGTCGGCATCGTCGGCTGGCCCGTCGAGCACTCGCTCTCGCCGCGAATGCAGAACGCCGCGTTCGAGAGCCTGGGGCTTGACTGGGCGTATGTGCCGCTCCCGACGCCTCCCGAACGTCTCGCCGAGGCGCTCTCCGGTCTCGCCGCGCTCGGATTCGCCGGGGCGAACGTCACGGCGCCGCACAAGCTCGCCGTCGCGGAGCTCTGCGAGACCGAGGCGCGGTCGGTGAATACGCTCGTCGTCCGCGGCGGTCGCGTCGAGGGGTTGAGCACCGACGCGGCGATTCTCGCCGGCCTCCCATCCGAGCGTCCTGTCGTGCTCGGCGACGGCGGAGCGGCGGCCGCGTTCCTGGACGCGCTCCCGCACGCACGCAGCTTCTCCCGGCGCGGGGAGTGGCCTCCCGCCACGGACGATGCCGACGTGGTGATCAACGCGACCGGGGCGCGGGACGAAGTTCTGGCCGAGCTCGGAGCGGGTCAAACGCTCGTCGACCTTCCGTACCCGGAGACGGCGACCGCAGCAGCTGCCCGCACGGCTGGAGCACGCGTCATCACGGGGCTCGAGGTGCTCGTCGCGCAAGGAGCAGCGTCGTTCGAGCACTGGACAGGGCAGCGAGCCCCCGTTGACGCGATGCGGACGGCACTAGGCTTGCCGCGTGAGCCTTGACCTCGTCACCGCGGGCGAGTCGCACGGGCCTGCACTCGTCGCGATCCTGACGGGGGTTCCGGCGGGACTCCGCCTCGAGCGTGCGGCAATCGATGCCGATCTCGCGAGACGTCGCGAAGGCTACGGCCGCAGTCCCAGGCAGAAGCTCGAGGCCGACGAGGTCGAAGTCTTGGCCGGCTTGCGGCACGGCGTGACGCTCGGTACGCCGCTCGCGCTCCTCATCCGCAACCGCGACCACGAGAACTGGGCGTGGGGCATGAGTGCCTGGCCCCCCGCCGGAGAGCCCTCCGGCAAAGGAACGCAACCGGTCACGCTCCCGCGTCCGGGACACGCGGATCTCGCAGGGGCGCAGAAGTACGGGCACGACGACGTCCGCAACGCGCTCGAGCGAGCGAGCGCGCGACAAACGGCGAGCCAGGTCGCGGCGGGCGCGGTCGCCAAGGCGCTGCTCGTCGAGATCGGCGTGTCGGTGGAGGGCAGGGTGCTCGAGATCGGCGGTGCGACGGACGACGAGGCGATGCAGGCGGCAACGGACGAAGCGCGCGCCGACAGGGACACGCTGGGCGGCGTCGTCGAGGTCGTCGCAAACGGTGTCCCGCCCGGTCTCGGCTCGTACGCTGAGAAGCGCACCCGGCTTGACGGCAGGCTGGCCGCCGCGCTAATGGGTATCCAGGCCGTCAAGGGGGTCGAGATCGGCGACGGCTTCGCGCTCGCCAGGCGGCGAGGATCCGGGGCTCACGACGAGATCGAGCCCGATCGCACGCGGGGATCAAACCGTGCTGGCGGAGTCGAGGCCGGCGTCTCGAACGGCGAGCCCGTCGTCGTCCGGGCTGCGATGAAGCCTCTGCCCACGCTGATGCGGCCGCTCGGTTCGGTCGACCTCGCGACGGGTGAGCCGGGGCAGGCGCTCGTGGAGCGGAGCGACGTGCAGGCGGTCGAGGCACTCGCCGTCGTCGCGGAGGCGGCTGTTGCGTGGGAGCTCGCGCGCGCGGCGCGTGAGAAGTTCGGCGGGGACGCGCTTCAGGACTTCGTCGCGGCGCACGGCGCCTACCTGGCGCGGATCGATCCGCAGCCGAAGCCTTGACGGCGCTCGACAGGCACGTCGCGCTCGTCGGTTTCATGGGCGCCGGAAAGTCGACCCTTGGCCCGCAGCTCGCGGAACGCCTCGGCCGTCGCTTCGTCTCCGTCGACGACGTGGTCGAGCGGCGGAGCGGGCGAACCGTCGCGGATCTCTTCGAGCGCGACGGCGAGGCCCGATTCAGAGAGCTCGAGGAGAAAGCGGCGGCCGATGTTCTCGACCGTCGCCAGCCAGCGGTGGTCGAGCTCGGCGGCGGCGCGCTCGGGTCCTCCCGCACGCGCGGGGCCCTCGACACGAGCGTGTTCACGCTTCTCGTCGAGACCTCGCTCGACGATGCGTGGAGCCGCGTTGTCGGAAGCGACCGGCCGCTGGCGCGGGACGAGGCGGTCTTCCGCACGCTCTTCGACGAGCGCAAGCCGGCATATGAACGCGTAGCCGATGCGCAGATCACCGATCTCGACGGTGCCGTGCTCGCTTGCGCCGGCGTCGCACTCGGAGCGAGGACTCTCGACCGCCTCGGGGAGCTGATCCCCGGCGACGGCCAGGTGGCGCTCGTCGCGGATCGAACGGTCGCCGGCCTCTACGGCGCTCGCGCAAGAGACGCGCTCGGCGACCGGCTCGCCGCGACGTACGAGGTGCCTGCCGGTGAAGCGGCCAAGACGCACGCCGAGGCCGAGCGGCTGTGGTCGGCGCTGCGGCTCGACCGTACTGGAACGTTGGTCGCGCTCGGCGGAGGCTCGGCGATCGACCTGACCGGCTTCGTCGCAGCGACGTACCTGCGCGGGATCGCGTGGACCCCCGTCGCGACGACGCTGGTCGCGCAGGTCGACGCCGCTATCGGCGGCAAGACCGCGATCGACGTTGCCGGAGGGAAGAATCTCGTCGGCGCGTTCTGGTGGCCGGACCGCGTGGTCTGCGATCCGCAGACGCTCGAGACGCTGCCTGACGAGGAGCTCGACAGCGGGCGGGCCGAGGTCGTGAAAACGGGTCTGCTCATGGGCGAAGAGGTATGGACGCTCGAGCCGGCGCAGCAGGTCCGCCGCTGCGCCGCCTTCAAGAGCGGGATCTGCCTGCGGGACCCCCGAGACAGCGGGGAACGCGCGCAGCTCAACCTCGGCCACACGTTTGCCCACGCCCTCGAGGCCGCTGCGGACTTCCGGCTGCCGCACGGGAGGGCAGTTGCGCTCGGTCTGCTGGCGGCGCTTCGGCTGTCCGGCCTCGAGGAGCAGGCTGCTCTCGTGACCGATGTACTCGCGCCCGAGCCGGTCAGCGTCGATCGCGAGGCAGCGTGGGCTGCGCTCGCACGAGACAAGAAGAGTGTCGAGGGGTCAGCGCGCCTGGTTCTCCTCGACGCGCCAGGACAGCCTCGCTGGAACGTCGAGCTCCCCGTCGAGGACGTGCGCAGGGCTCTCGACGAGCTGATCGCGTAGGGTCGCGCGGTGCGGATCGTCGTCCTGAACGGAGTCAACCTGGACGCGCTCGATCGGCGCGATCCCGCGATCTACGGGGGGATGACGCTGTCCGAGCTCGAGACGCAGATCTACCAGTGGGCGAACCAGATCGGATGCACCGTTCGGTGCCGGCAGACGAACCACGAGGGCGAGTTCGTCGACTGGTGTCACGACGCCCTTGACTGGGCGGACGGCGTGGTCGTCAACCCGGGCGCGTGGGGGCATTACTCCTGGGCGATTCACGACGCTGCGGAGCTCTTCACCGTCTCCGTTGTCGAGGTGCACCTCTCGAACATCGACGAACGCGAGGAGTGGCGCCGCTTCTCGGTGCTGGAGGGACTCGTCGACGCACGGATCGTGGGGAAGGGGCCTGAGGGGTATCGCGAGGCGCTCGAGTTCCTCGTCAAGGGGCCCGACAAGTGAGCCGGATCGAGCGGCTCGCAGCGCTGCTCGAGGAGCCGCTGCTCGTCGCCGGACCGCCGTACATCCTCGGCGGACAGGCGAACGTCCGCTACCTCACGGGCCTCGAGAGCTCGAATGCCGCGGTCGTGGTCGAGCCCGATGGGAGCGCCTTCCTGTTCGCCGACTTCCGCTACGCCTCCCGTGCCCGCGAGATCGAGAACGTGACGTACGTCGAGACCGCACGCACTCTGCTTGCCGGCGTCGCAGAGCACTTGGCAGGACGCCGCATCGCGTTCGAGGAAGCCCACCTGCCGTATGTCGGTTTCCGGCTGCTCCAGAAGGCGGGCGTCGACGCGGTTCCGACCGGAGGTGTTGTGGAGTCGCTTCGCGCGGTGAAGGACGACGCGGAGCTCGCGATCATGCGCCGCGCCGGAGCGCTGTCCGACGAAGTGTTCGCGGCGCTCGCGAACGAGCGCTTCTCGAGCCGGACGGAACGGGAGCTCGTCTGGTGGATCGACCGGTCGTTCCGGGAGGGCGGCGCGGACGGTTCGTCGTTCGCGACGGTCGTGGCCGCTGGCGAGACGGGCACCTCGCCGCACGCGATCCCGGGCGACGACCCGATCGCGACAGGCGTGCTCGTCACGGTCGACGCGGGCTGCATCCTTGGCGGCTACTGCTCGGACTGCACCCGCACATTCGCGGTCGGCTCGATCTCGGGACGGCTCGAAGAGCTCTACGCGCTGTGTCTGGAGGCGCAGCTTGCGGGACTCGAAGCAGTCGGGCCCGGCGTCGCGGGCCGCGACGCGGACGCGGTGTCGCGCGTGCCGATCGAGGCGGCCGGACTCGGCGACGCGTACGGGCACGGGCTCGGTCACGGTGTCGGCATCCAGATCCACGAAGCGCCCGTGCTGCGTCCGGAGTCGACCGACGTGCTCGAGCCTGGAAACGTGGTCTCCGTCGAGCCCGGGATCTACCTACCTGGCGAAGGCGGAGTTCGGATCGAAGACCTTGTCGCGGTCACCGACGACGGCGGCGAGCGGCTCACGACGTTCACCAAGGAGTTGCTCACGGTCGCCTGAGGGTGAGACGTAGCGCGCCCCTACAATTGCCGCGCGCGATGGCCGAGACCGTAAACACGAACCAGTTCCGGAATGGGATGCACATCGAGGTCGACGGAGACGTCTGGCGCATCGTCGAGTTCCAGCACGTGAAGCCCGGGAAAGGTGGCGCGTTCGTCCGCACGAAGCTCAAGGGGCTCGGTACGGGCGCGGTCGTCGACCGGACGTTCCGGGCAGGCGAGCGCTTCGCGCGTGTCCACACGGAGGTCAAGTCGGTTCAGTACCTCTACGACGACGGCTCGGAGGCGCATTTCATGGACGAGGAGACGTACGACCAGTTCGGTCTCCCGCACGCCGAGGTCGCGGACGCGCTCGCGTATCTCGCCCCCTCGAGCTCGGTGCAGATGCTCGCCGTCGACGGCAAGCCGGCCGGGCTCCAGATGCCGGCGTCCGTAGAGCTCGAGGTGACGGATACGGAGCCGGCTGTACGCGGCGACACGGTCTCGAACGTGACGAAGCCGGCGACGCTGGAGACGGGCGCAGTCGTCCAGGTGCCGCTCTTCGTGGACACCGGCGAGAAGGTCAAGGTCGATCCGCGCGACGGCCGTTACATCTCGCGCGCCTAAGAGGGTTTGGCGGAACCGGGCCTCGTCGCCGGGGTGCGCGCTGGTCGCCGCGAGGCAAGGACGCAGGGAGCCTCAATACTCGACGTATTGGGGCGACTGAGGACGCCGCATCGCGACGATCCAGCGCACCCCGGCGGCACAGAGCCTGTTTCGCCAAGCCCTCCTAACGCACAGTCTCCGCATATCGCCTTCAGCCACCTCGCGGTAAGGTCCCAGACCGTGCCGCGGCTCGTCGACACGACCATCCGCCTGCTCTCGCAGGAGCCTCTCGCGGGTGCCCTGCCGACGGCAGAGATCCTGCGCGTCGCGGAGATCCTCGACCAGGCGGGATTCGCGTGCCTCGAGGTCTCCGGCGGCGGCGTGTTCGACGCAACGGTGCGTCGTCGGGCCGAAACGCCCTGGGAGCGGATTCGCGCGATCAACGCGCGCGTCTCGACACCGCTCGGGATTGCGCTGCGCGGGAGGTTCCTCGTGGGCTCGCAGCCCGTCGGCGGCGATATCGTCGGGCGCTTCGTCGCGTGCGCGGCGGAGAACGGTATCGAGGTCTTCCGGCTCCATGATCCGCTGAACGACGTCTCGAACCTGCGCGAGGCGGGGGCCGCGATCACGAACGCAGGTGGGGCGTTTCACGCGGGTCTCGTGTACAGCCCGGGACGTAGCGGAGTGACGGACGCAATGGTCGAGCAGGCGCGCAAGCTGCCCGGGCTCGGTGCGACGCGCGTGATCGTGAACGATCCGACCGGAGCGCTCTTCCCGCACCGCGCGCAGGAGCTGGTCGCGCGGATCAAGGAAGCGAGCGGGCTCCCGGTCGGGTTCTACGTCCAGGGCGCCGCCGGCACGGGGCTTGCGGGGGCACTCGCAGCCGTCGAGGCCGGGGCCGACCTCGTGGCGACAGCGGTATATCCCCTCGCCCTCACGCTGCATCGTGTGTCGGGTGAGTCGCTCGCCGAGTCGCTGGAGGGGCTCGGACACGCGACGGGTGTCGAGACGGCTCGGCTCTGGGAGGCGTCCGACGTCATCGACGAGTACATCGGCGACGAGCCGGTCTCACCGGTCGCCCCTCGGATTGCCGTGCGTGCGGCGGAGTACGACCTTCCCTCTGGGCTCGTGGCGGCGCTCGACGTCCATCTCCGGGCCCACTCCGCCGAGGATCGCCTCGAGGAGGTGCTCGAAGAGGTGGGTCGTGTGCGCGCCGAAGCGGGCTGGCCGCCGCTCGCAGCGCCGATCGGCCAGATCCTGGCGAGCCAGGCACTGCTCCACGTTCTGGAGGCGCGCCGCTACGGGAGCGTGATCGATGAGTTCCGGGCGCTCGTCCAGGGCGCGTATGGGGAGACCCCCGAGCCCATCGACTCGACCGTGGAGCGCGCGGTGACGCTGCTTGCGCCTGCGACCACGATCGAGGATGAGCCGCTGACAGCCGAAGACGTGCGTGAGGCGGCCGAAGGGCTCGCGGCCAGCGAGGAGGAGCTTGTCCTGATCGCGATGTTCGGCTCCGACGCGGAGGAGCTCTTGCGCCGGATCCGCGCGCGCCATTCGCGCGAGTCGGCTCTCATCGCGGAGGACGCCGACGCCGAGCGCGCAGGCCGGATCCGGGAGATCGTGAAGATCGTGCAGGAGAGCGGTGTGGGCGAGATCGAGATCGAGGACGAGGGCATGCGCGTCTCGGTTCGTCGCGCAGATGAGCCGGCGCTGGCGGGGACGTCCGTGGCTGTCGCTGCTACCGACACGATGCAAGCTCCGGCCACCGACGGGGCTCCTGCGGGAGACGAGGTTCTCCGCGTCGAGTCGCCGATGGTCGGCGTCTTCTACCGTGCACCGAGCCCGGGAGCGCCCGCGTTCGTGAACGTCGGGGACACCGTCCTCCCTGAGCAGACGCTGTGCCTGATCGAGGCCATGAAGCTGTTCAACGAGCTCAAGTCTGAGGTCGCAGGCACGGTCCGCGCGATCCACATCGAGAACGGTCAGCCGGTCGAGTTCGGACAGCTGCTGTTCGAGGTCGAGTCGATGCTCGCGCCGCCCGCGGTCTAGGCAGGCGTCCGCGCGATGTTCTCCCGCGTGCTGGTCGCGAACCGTGGCGAGATCGCCGTGCGTGCGATCCGCGCGTTGCACGAGCTCGGCGTCGAAGCCGTGGCGGTCTACTCGACTGCGGACTCAGACGCATTGCACGTGTCGCTCGCCGATCGGGCGGTGTGCGTCGGCCCGCCCACCGCGGCCCAGAGCTACCTGCGGATTCCCAGCGTGATCGCCGCCGCCGAGACGACGGGCTGCGACGCGATCCACCCCGGCTACGGCTTCCTGGCGGAGAACCCGACGTTCGTCCGCGCGTGCGAGGACAGCGACATCGTCTTCATCGGGCCGTCTGCCGAGGTCATGGAGCGCATGGGCGACAAGGTGCGCGCGAAGGAGGAGATGCACGCTGCGGGCCTCCCGCTGGTCCCTGGTACGAACGACGCGAAAGGCCTCGAGGAGCTGCGGAGCGCGGCGCGCGAGGCCGGTTTCCCCGTCTTGCTCAAGGCATCCGCAGGGGGCGGGGGCAAGGGCATGCGGCTCGTTGAGAGCGAGGACGACATGGAGAGCGCGTTTACGAATGCGTCCGCGGAGGCGCAGGCCGCCTTCGGCGACGGCACGCTCTACCTCGAGAAGGCGATCTCGCCTGCCCGCCACGTCGAGATCCAGGTTCTCTGCGACGCGGCCGGAAATGTGCTGACGTTGGGCGAGCGCGAGTGCTCGATCCAGCGTCGCCATCAGAAGCTCGTCGAGGAATCTCCGTCCTCGGCGCTCGATGAGACGACGCGCGAAGAGATGGAAGCGGCTGTCGAGCGCGCGTGCAAGACGATCGGCTACCGCAACGCGGGCACGTTCGAGTTCCTCCTTGGGCCCGAAGGCGGCTTCTACTTCATCGAGGTGAACTGCAGGCTCCAGGTCGAGCATCCCGTGAGCGAGCTCGTCACCGGCATCGACATCGTCCGTCAGCAGATCCAGATCGCGGCCGGTGACGAGCTCGAGCTCACCGGACGGGCTCCTCGTCGCGGGCACGCCATCGAGATGCGGATCAACGCTGAGGATCCCGCGCGCGGCTTCGCACCGGCGCCGGGTACGGTGCACCGCTTCCGGCCGCCACTCGGGCCTGGCATCCGCGTGGACACGGCGACGAGCGACGGCAGCGAGATCCCGCCCTACTACGACTCGATGATCGCGAAGGTGATCGTCTGGGACGAGACGCGCGTCGCCGCGATCGCGCGAGCAACGCGGGCGCTCGAGGAGCTCGAGATCGACGGCATCCCTACGACGAGGGAGGTCTTACTCGACGTCCTTCGCTCGAAGGCGTTCCAGACCGGCGACTACTCAACTGCAACCCTCGGCGAGCTCCAGGGCAAAGTGCCGTCGCTCTCACCGGCATGAGCGGGCCAGCGTGACGGCTACCGGCCGCCGCGCAAGCCGGCGTACGGCGCTCTTCCTTCTCTACCAATGGGATCTGATCGGGCAGCCGCTCGCCTCGCTGTACGAGGGGACCCCCGATGAGTTCGCTGTCTCGCTGGCCGGTGCGGTGTCCGAGCGAGCCGAGGCGCTCGATCGCCGGATCACGGAAACGTCCGACGAGTGGCCCGCCGACCGGCTGGGTACGCTCGAGCGGAACGTTCTGCGGATCGGCGTCTACGAGCTCGAGGAGGGGACGGTGCCGCGCGAAGTGGCGATCAACGAGGCAGTCGTGCTCGCGAAGCGCTACGCGTCGGAGGACGCGGCCAAGCTCGTGAACGGGATCCTGGCTCGCATCGCACGGGAAGTCGAACCGGCATGACGACGTCGTGGGGGAAACCGGGTTTCGACGTTGCGACCGAGCCGCACGCGAGGAGGGCCGCATGAGCTCGGTGGACGAAGCGCTCGCTCGCGCCGAAGAGCTTCTCGCGTCGTTGAACGCGCGCCGCGACGAGCTCGAGAAGCTGGCGAAGGCTCCAGACCTCGACGCCGATGCCGCCGTCGAGGCGATCGCGGAGCTGGCAGAGCTCGCGAAGCAGATCGAGGCGGAGCTGACGCGCGCGCGCGGTCTCGCCGACGCAGGAGCGACCGGCGCGGATGCCGGTTCGTAGCGCGGAGGAGCTGCACCAGGCGATCGAGGCGTACCTCGACGCGCTTCCGCTGACGAACGAGCTCGGCGGCCTCGAGGATTCGCTCCGCTATTCGCTCGACTCCGGCGGAAAGCGAATCCGGCCGATTCTCTGCCTCGCGGTCACGGAGGCAGCCGGTGGTTCCGTCGAGACCGCACTCCCAGCGGCGACCGCGGTCGAGCTCGTGCACACGTTCTCGCTCGTGCACGACGACCTGCCGGCACTGGACGACGACGCCGAGCGACGAGGTCGTCCGAGCACCCATGTCGCGTTCGGCGAGGGTGTCGCGCTGCTCGCCGGCGATGCGCTGCTGTCGGAGGCGTTTCGGCTCGTCCTCGACTACGAGCGACCGGAGCCGGCGCGTGAGCTCGTCCAGGCGACGCTCGGGATGATCGGCGGCCAGTACCTCGACATCACCGGAGACCACTCCGATCTTGCAGACCTGCACCGGCTGAAGACCGGACAGCTCTTCTCGGCCGCAGTCGGCCTCGGGCTCTGGGTGGCGGGGACGAGCGAGGCAGAGCGGACTCCGTGGCGCGCGTTCGGCGCCGAGCTCGGGCTTCTCTTTCAGGTCGTGGACGACATCCTCGACGGAGACGGCTTCGCGGAGCGTCTTGGCGTCGAGGGAGCCCGGAAACTCGCGGACACCGCAGCCGATCGCGCGCGGGAACAGCTCGCCTCGATCTCGGCAGACACGGTGACGCTGGGTGAGCTCCTCGACGGCATCGTCGCCAGGACCGGTTGACGATCGACGACTCGCTCGTTCCGGCTAGCATCTGACCCGCTTACGAACAGACCAGGGTCGCGGTCCGACGCACGTGTCGCGCTGCCCGTCGTTCTCCTCCTATGCCAAACCTCCGCCGCAGATTCCTGCTCGCGTTCGCTCTTGTTGCGATCGCCCTCGTCGTTGCCACTCCGCTCGTCGCCGCCCCTGTCGGACGACAGGAGCCGGCTGCGGCGGCCAAGCCGCGTCCGTTGGCGAGCCACCCGGTTCCGCGCCGCGTACCGAAGCCCACCCTCGGGGATTCCGGCCGGCGCGTGGCGCGGGGCAGGCTGCGTGCCGGTGACGTCCTCGTCTTCAGCGGGCTCGGCCACGTCGGTCTCTACATCGGTCGCGGGCGGATGGTGCACGCGCCGTACTCCGGACGCCGCGTCGAGATCGTGACGCTCTCCCGGTCGCACTACCGGAGTCGCCTGGCGGGCGTTCGGCGTTTTGCCAAATCCTCCTACTAGAGAGGCCGCACCATCATCATTCGCTCGATGGAGCACGGCCGAGAGACCACGATTCCGGCGGTGCGGCTCCTGTGCGCGACGGCATCGTGAAGATGCGCCTCGACGCGCTCCTGGTGGAGCGAGGGCTCGCGGAGAGCAGGAGTCAGGCGCAGGCCCTCGTGCTCGCGGGGCTTGTGCGCGGCTATTCGAAGCCCGGGCAGCAGGTGGACGAGGCCGTCGCCCTCTCGGTGGACGCGCCCGCGCGATACGTCTCGCGCGGTGGCGAGAAGCTCCGGAATGCGCTCGACGCGCTCGGCGTCGCGGTGGAAGACCGGGACGCGGCAGACATCGGCGCCTCGACCGGCGGGTTCACCGACTGCCTGCTTCAGGCAGGTGCGGCTCGAGTCGCCTCGATCGACGTCGGCTACGGGCAACTCCACCCGCGACTGCGTGCGGATCCGCGCGTGACGGTTCTGGAGCGCACGAACGCACGAAACGTGCGCGAGCTCCCTTTCGCTCCCGAGCTCGTGGTCTGCGACGTCTCGTTCATCAGTGCGACGAAGGTGTTGCCGCCCGTTCTCTCGCTCGCAGCGCCCGGGTGGGAGGCACTCGTCCTTGTGAAGCCTCAGTTCGAGGCCGAGCGACGAGACGTCGGAAAAGGCGTCGTCCGCGATCCGGAAGTGTGGAGAAAGACGCTCCGAAGAGTCACCGAAGCCGCATGGGAGTGGGATGGAGCCACGGTCGGCGTCGTAGACTCAGGGTTACCGGGCCCGAAGGGGAACCGGGAGTTCTTCGTCCACCTCGTCGACCGCGCTGCGGCCGCCGACCCCCATGACATCGACCGCTGGATCGCCGAAGCCACCCGTGACCTCCCGTAGGACCGTCACCCGGGCCGCGGTCGTCACCCACGGCAAGGCCGGCCAGATCGGAGCCGGCCTGGCGAGGCTCCAGGCGGTCGCGGTTGAGCACGACGTCGAGCTCCTCTTCCCAGGGGACGAAGGCGAGAAGCACGGCGTCGAGGGCGTGCACGACGCGTCGGCGGCAGATATCGCGGTCGTGCTCGGCGGGGACGGCACCGTCCTGCGAGCGCTAGCCCTCTTCCTCGGCACCGGCGTACCCGTGATCGGCGTGAACTTCGGCCGCGTCGGTTTCTTGAGCTCGATGGGACGTCGCGAGCTCGAGGCCGGCATGGCGCGGGTGTTCGCGGGCGAGTACGACGTCGTCGAGCTGCCGACGCTCGACGTCGAGCATCCGGACGGCACTGCTCGCGCGGTCAACGACGTCGTCGTCTCGAGCGCATCGCTCGGACGCATGGTCGAGCTCGAGCTCGCGGTCGGTGGAGAGGAGCTTGGCCGCCAGCCGTGCGACGGCCTCATCTGCTCGACACCCTCGGGCTCGACCGCGTACAACCTCTCGAACGGCGGGCCTGTGCTCATGTGGGGGCTCGAGGCGATCGCGCTGACCTGGGTCGCCGCGCACTCGCTGCACGCGCGGCCCCTCGTGGTTCCTCCGGGAGCCGATGTGATCATCTGGAACCGCACTGCGGACGTGGACGTCGCCGTGCTCGTCGACGGGCACCGGATCTCGACTCTCGACCCCGCCGCACGAGCCGTCGTCCGGATCGGGGCCGAGCAGTCCCTTCTCGCGACGTTGCCCGAGGCCACCTTCGTCAGGCGTTACCGGCAAAGCTTTGCTCCGTAGGCTGCGGATCGAGAACCTCGTCCTGATCCGCGAGGCCGACCTCGAGCTCGCTCCCGGGTTGAACGCGGTGACAGGTGAGACCGGTGCGGGAAAGACGATCTTCGCGCAGGCGATCGGGCTCATCCTCGGTGCCCGCTCGGACGCATCCGCGGTAGGCGCCGAGGCGCGCGAGGCGTACGTCGAGGCGGAGCTGGACGTCCCGGACGGCTTCTTCGACGAGGAGGACGTCGCCGCACTCGCTGAACTGCGACCCGAGGGCGAGGCGGGCCTCGTCCTCGCGCGCCGGGTGTTCGCCGACGGGCGGACGCGCGCGTATGCCTGGGGGCGCTCGGTGGCGCGCGAGGATCTCGCCGCCGCCGCCGAGCGCTTGATTGGGATGTCGGGTCAGTTCGAGCAGCGCAGACTCGCCCGACCCGCGTTTCAGCTCGACGTCCTCGATGCGTTCTGTGGCGCCGAGCAACTCGAGCGGCGGCGTGAGGCGGCCCACGCGTGGCGCGCGCTGGGTACCGCCCGTCGCCGTCACGAAGAGTTAGTGGGCGCTGCCGGCGCGGTGGCTGAGCGCCTCGCTGAGCACGAGGCGCTCGTCGAGGCCACCGAGGGCATGGGAGCGGGGGAGGAGGATGAGCTGCGCGTACAGCGGGAGCGACTGCTCCACGTGTCGGAGCTCGGCACAGGGGTCGCGGAGGCCGTGGACACAATCGCTCCCGAGGAGGGAGAGGGAGCGGCGGCTCTCGCGGTCCGTGCCGAGCGCGCGCTGGCGCCGATCGAACGCCTCGCGCCCGAGCTTGGTGCCGCAGCCGGCGAGCTCCGAGACGTGGCGCTCCGGCTGCGCGAGGTCGGAAGCGATCTGCACGCTTTTCTCGCGTCGCTCGACGCGGATCCCGCGTTGCTCGAGGACGTCGAGGGCCGGCTCGAGCGCATCTCGGATCTGAAGCGGCGCTTCGGCTGCGCGTCCTACGACGAGCTGCTGGAACGAGCTGCGGCGGCGCGTGCGGAGCTCGAGGCGGCGGCGGGTGGGCACGACCCCGTGGCGGTCGCGGCCGGAGAAGTCGCTGCGGCGGAGGAGCGCGTGGCGTCGCTCGCAGACGCGCTTCGCCGGGAACGGGGCGCTCGAGCGAAGCCGCTGGCCGAGGCAGTCGCCGGCGAGCTGCAAGGCCTCGGCATGGGAGACGGCGAATTCCTGGTCGAGCTCCGCGAGCGCGATCTCGGCTCCACAGGCGGGGATGAGGCGGTGTTCCTCGTGCGGCCGAACGCAGGGCTTCCGTTCGGGCCGGTCGCGGAGACCGCCTCGGGCGGCGAGCTCTCCCGCATCGCGCTCGCTCTCGCCGCAGTCACTGGGGGCGAGACGCTCGTCTTCGACGAGATCGACGCGGGTATCGGGGGCGTTACCGCGCACGCGGTCGCTGCGACGCTTCAGCGACTGGCCGAGCGCGCGCAGGTTCTCACGATCACGCACCTCCCGCAGATCGCGAGCGTCGCAGACCGTCACTTCCGCGTGGAGAAGCTGCCGGGCGACCCCACCCACACACGCATCGAGGAGCTCGACGACCTCGTCCGGCGGGAGGAGCTCGAACGGATGCTCGGCGGCGAGGAGTTCATCGCCGCGCTCAAAGAGCGCTGAGTGCCGACCGCAGCCGGATAGCGCTGTCCCTCGGCCGGCCGTTCCGCCCACTGCTCCGCCGACTTCTGGGCCTGGTACGGTTGTATCCCGTGGCCAAGTTCGTGTTTGTCACGGGTGGCGTCGTCTCTGCGCTGGGCAAGGGAATCGTCGCGGCGTCCCTCGGTCGACTGCTGAAGGCGCGTGGTCTTTCCGTCAGCGCGCAGAAGTTCGACCCGTACCTGAACGTCGACCCGGGCACGATGAGCCCGTTCCAGCACGGCGAGGTCTTCGTTACCGAGGATGGTGCCGAGACCGATCTCGACATCGGGCACTACGAGCGCTTCATCGACGAGAATCTCTCGAGGAACGCGAGCCATACAGCCGGAGCGATCTGGGACACGGTCCTGCGCAAGGAGCGCAAAGGCGAGTTTCTGGGCGCGACCGTCCAGGTCATCCCGCACATAACGAATGAGATCAAGGCCCGCATCCGGCGCGCGGAGAAGGTGATGCCGGCCGACGTCGTCATTTCTGAGATCGGCGGGACGGTCGGCGACATCGAGTCGCTCCCGTTTCTCGAGGCGATCCGCCAGTTCCGGCGGGAGGTCGGCCACGAGAACGTGCTCTATCTGCACGTGACGCTCGTGCCGTTCATCTCCGCGGCCGGCGAGCTGAAGACGAAGCCGACGCAGCACTCGGTGAACGAGTTGCGACGGATCGGCATCCACCCGGACATCGTCGTCTGCCGCTCGACCGAGCACCTCTCGGACGACCTGCGCGACAAGATCGCGCTCTTCGCGGATGTCGACACGAGAGCCGTCGTCGGTGCTCCGGACGTCCCGGACGTCTACGTCGTACCCGAGGTGCTCCAAGCTGAGGGTCTGGATACCCTGGTCTGCGAGATGCTGGGGCTCGATGTCGGTACCGCCGACCTCGGCGAGTGGCGCGAGCTGACCGAGCGGAGCCGCGAGCTGGACGGCGAGGTCGAGATCGCGCTCGTCGGCAAGTACGTAAAGCTCCACGATGCGTATCTCTCCGTGCATGAGGCGCTAAAGCACGCGGGCGTCCACCAGGGCACGCGCGTCCGCGTCCGCTGGGTCGATGCAGAGAACATGTCCTACGAGGAGACGGTGCGCGAGCTCGAGCAGGTGGATGGCGTTCTCGTCCCTGGGGGCTTCGGGTCGCGCGGTTGGGAAGGGAAGATCCTCGCCTGCCGCGTCGCGCGCGAGCAGGGGATTCCGTATCTCGGTATCTGCCTCGGCATGCACGTTGCCGTCTCCGAGTTCGCACGCCACGTGGCCGGGATGGACGGTGCCAACTCGACTGAGATGGATCCGGAGACGCCCTATCCCGTGATCGACCTGCTGCCCGAGCAGAAGGAGATCGAGGACCTCGGCGGGACGATGCGCCTGGGTGCGCAGGCCGTCGAGCTGGCAGAGGAAACCCGCGCTCGCGAGGCCTACGGTGAGCCGGTGGTGCACGAGCGGCACCGCCACCGGTACGAAGTCAACAATGAGCTGCGCCCGACTCTCGTCGACGCGGGTCTCGTGATCTCGGGAACGTTCCAGGAAGGCCGTCTGGTCGAGATCGTCGAGCTCCCGGATCACCCGTGGTTCGTCGCGAGCCAGTTCCATCCCGAGTTCAAGTCCCGGCCGACGCGTCCCGCTCCACTTTTCCGTGAATTCGTCGGCGCGGCCCGCGAGCGTGCCCGCTCGCGCGTGGGAGCAGCAGTTCAGACCGCCTGAGGCACTCGGCGATCCCGCTCGCAGCTCAAGCGCCATGACGATTGCTGAACCCTGGTGGAAGGGCGGCGTGCTCTACCAGATCTACGTCCGCTCGTTCGCGGACTCGAATAGAGACGGGATCGGTGACCTCGCGGGTCTGACCGCAAAGCTCGACTACCTCGAGTGGCTCGGCGTCGACGGTGTCTGGCTCAATCCCATCCATCCGTCCCCGAACGTCGACTGGGGTTATGACGTCGCGGATTACCTCGACGTGCATCCCGACCTGGACACGCTCTCTGACCTGGACGCGCTTGTCGCGGAGGCAGAGGCACGCGGAATCCGCGTACTGCTCGATCTTGTACCGAATCACACCTCGGACCAGCATCCGTGGTTCCGTGAGCGACCGGAGTACTACGTCTGGGCGGACGAGGTGCCGAACAACTGGCGGGCGATCTTCGGCGGCGGGTCTGCGTGGGAGCTCGACGGCGAACGCGGCCGCTTCTACCTCCACAACTTCGCACGCGAGCAACCCGATCTCGACTGGTGGAACCCGGACGTGCGCGAGGAGTTCGAGCGTATCCTCCGCGTCTGGTTCGACCGTGGAATCGCCGGGTTTCGGATCGACGTTGCGCACGCGCTGATCAAGGACAAGGAGCTCCGCGACGAGCCGAGCCCGGAAGATCGCGTCTTCTCGATGAACCGGCCGGAGACACACCAGATCTTGCGCGAGTGGCGCACTCTCGCCGACTCCTACGACCCTCCGCGAGTTCTCGTCGGCGAGGCGTACGTTCTGGACGTCGAGCGCTGGGCCAGGTACCACGGGTCCGGCTACGACGAGCTCAACCTCGCGTTCAACTTCGGCCTGGTCCATGCGGCTCTGGATGCCGCGGAGATGCGGGAAATCATCGCGGCGACGGAGGCGGTACTGCCGAAGGCTGCCTGGCCCGCTGGACCGGCTCGAATCACGACGCAGGCCGGTTCACGACCCGCTGGGCCCGCGGCGACGAAGCGCGTGCACGCTGCGCGCTGCTCGTGCTCCTCACGCTGCGAGGAACACCGTTTCTCTACTACGGCGACGAGCTCGCGCTCGCGAACGGACACGTCTCTGCGGAGCGCATGCGCGATGTCGCCGACCCGTCACGCGATCCATGTCGCACGCCGATGCCGTGGTCACGGAACGGCGAGTGGCACGATCCCTGGCTGCCGCTCGAGGACACGAGCCGCAACGTCGAGGACCAGCGCTCGGATCGGGGCTCGACGCTGCACTTCACGCGTGATCTGATTGCGCTGCGTAGGCGGCTTCGGAGCTCGCCTTCGGCAACTACACGGAGCTCGCTGCTCCTGCGGGCGCCTGGGCTTGGCGACGTGGCCAGTCCGTTGCCGTCGCCTTGAACCTCGGCGGCGAACCTGCAGAGATCGAGGACATCGCCGGAGCGATCGAGCTCGCGACGAACCGCGCACGCGACCTGGAGCATGTGGAGTCACGCCTTCGGCCCGAGCCGGCGGAGGGCGTGATCGTCCTACTTGACTGAGCCGGCCAGCAGTCCCTGTACGAAGTAGCGCTGAAACGCGAAGAACACGGCCAGCGGAATCGCGAGCGAGATGAACGCGGCCGGCGCGATGATCTCGATGTTGCCGCTGAACTGGCGCAGCTGCGAGAAGATGGCGACGGTAATCGGCTGCGTGTCGCGCGCGAAGGTCAGCGCGACGAGCAGGTCGTTCCACACCCAGAGGAACTGGAAGATGGCGAGAGATGCGATCGCCGGCAGCCCGAGCGGGAGAATTAGGCGCACGAAGATGCGGATCTCGGAAGCACCGTCGATCCGAGCCGCTTCGAGCAGGTCGCGCGGGATCCCGATGAAGAAGTTCCGCAAGAGGAAGATCGCAAACGGCAGACCGAACGCCGTGTGAAAGAGGATGAGCCCGAGGATCGTGTCGAACAGACCGAGATCGTTGTAGAGCGAGAAGATCGGGATCAGCGCCATCTGGATCGGGACGACGAGCAGGCCGACGACGATCAGAAACAACCAGTCTCGCCCAGGGAACTCGAGCCACGCGAACGCGTATGCCGCGAGCGCCGCCAGAGAGATCGGCAAGATCGTCGAGCCGAGCGAGACCCAGATCGTCGTCAGGATCGCGGACGTGATCGCCTCGTTGTCGAATATCTCGCGGTAGTTGTCGAGCGTCCCGAGGCTCGGCGTGGTGAGAATCTCCCACCAGCCGGTCGTCCCGATGACAGCGGGTCCGAGGAGCGAAGTGAAGAAGAGCCCGATCGTGGGCACGAGCCAGAGAAGCCCCAGAAACGTGAGGAACAGGTACACGGGCGTCCGCCCCAGGAAGCGGATGATCCTCGCCGCCATCGGCTCTCGGGTGTCCGTCTGGCCCGCTTCGAGCTCGGCGGTCGTCACAGGCTAGGCCTCCCTCCGGAAACGTCGGACGTTGATCGCAAGGATCGGAATGACGAGCAGGAACAGGAACACGGCGATCGCCGACCCCAACCCGAAGTCGTTCACGCCTCCGAACGACGTGCGCCACATGGCGAGGGCGATCACATTCGCGTCATCCTGCACCGAGCCGGGCGCGACCGCGATCACGATGTCGAACACCTTGAGGACGTAGATCAGCATGGTGATGAAAACCACTGTCAGGACCGGCGCCAGCAGTGGGATCGTCACCCGACGGAACACCTGCAGCTCGGTCGCGCCATCGGTCCGAGCCGCCTCGAGCAGGTCACGTGGGATCGCCGCGAGGCCCGCAGCAATCACGACCATTGCGAACCCCGCCCATACCCAGATGTACGAGAGCATGATCGCCGGCGTGATCAGGCTCGCGCCGAGCCAGGAGACGCCGGCATACGGCTCCGAGAACGTGTCCGGCCCGATCGCCGGGCGATAAGACCCGGCTTCGACCTCCTCGAACACAAACGTGCCGTTGGCTTCGGTCGTGGTCTCGGCGATGCTTCGGCCCGCATCATCTCGGAGCTCGACGGTGACGCCGGGCAACCCGAGCTCGTCCTCCTCTACCTCGCCTGCCGTGCCGCCCCCCGGCTTGAAGTCTCTCCAGACCACGCCGGTGATGCCCCCGGCGAGCGCTTCCGGCACGATCGCCTGCTCGGCGTCCGCGGGGACGTCCGACGAGCGAATTCCCGTAAGACCGAGCTGCGCGACGCCGCCCGGCTCGAGCGGCGTCTCGAGCACGAGCCCGCCTTGGGGGCCTCCCTGCAGAGCGTCAGTCGAGGGCTGCGCCGCGGAGAGCACGCCCGAAGGCGAGACCGCGTCCTTGACGACTGCGACGGCCGCGTTCACCGTGCCTTGGTCGGGGTCCTTCTCGTACATCAACCGCCAGATCACTCCTGCCGCGAACAGCGAGATCGCCATCGGCATGAACACCGCCACCTTGAACGCGGTCGCAAAGCGCACGCGCTCGAGTAGGACGGCGAAAACGAGCCCTATTGCGGTGACGAGCGCAGGAACGACCAGTAGCCAGAGAAAGTTGTTCTTGACCGCGGTCAGGAGCGTGTCGTCCGAGAAGAGCGTCTGGTAGTTGTCTAAGCCGATGAACTCGTCGCCGCTCCGGTCGAAGAAGCTCCGGATGATCGTGCGAATCGTCGGATAGACGACCCAGAGGCCGAGCAGGATGAGCGCTGGGCCGAGAAACATGACAACGACGCCGTATCGCTGCCAGATCCCTGGCTCCCCGTCCCCAGGCGGAAGCCCCCCCGCGGGGGCTTCCGCCGTCGTGACCGACTCGCTCATCCTCGAGCCTGCCGTCCTGCTCTAACCGAACGCTTTCGCCGCGTCGGCCTCCATCTTCTGCGTGATTCCGTCGATGTCGTCCGGGTTCGCGACGAAGTCCGTGAAGTGCTTGAACAGCCCTGCTCCAGGCGTGCCTCCGAACGCCGACGGTTGCAGGTCGGACATATCGAAGCGGAAGACCTCCGCCTCGCCCAGCGCTCCCGCCGTCACCCGTGTGACCTCGTCCGGGTATACGGCGACATCGAGGTTCTTGTTCGGCGACGAGAATCCGCCCCGCTCCGCCCAGATCTCGGCTGCTTCCGCCGTCGTCAGGTATTCGAGGAACGCGTCTGCGGCGGGGCTGTCCTTGAACTGCACGAACAGGTCGCCTCCGCCGACGACCGCCGGTTCCGAGCCCTCGATCGACGGGAACGTGAAGACGTTGTACCCCGTCTCCGGTTCGAGCGTGAACTCTCCCTGTGCCGGAGCGAAGTCTCCGATGATCACCATGGCGGCCTCCGGAGAGTCGGTGAACACCTTCGCCACCGAGGCCGGCATCTCCGTCTCCAGCGCGCCGTCGGTTCCGCCCGCCATGTTGGCAGGGTCGCCCACAACGTCAGCCATGATCGTGAGCGCGTCTTTCACCGACTGGTCGGTCCAGGGAATCTCGTGCCTCGTGAGCTGGTCGTACATCTCCACCCCTGCGCTGCGGATGTAGATGTTCTCGAACAGGTCGGACATCGGCCAACCGACGTCGACGCCGACCGAATACGGCGTGAGTCCAGCGGCTTTGATGGTCTCCGCAGCCGCTTTGAGCCCCTCCCAGTCCTCAGGCGGCTCGACGCCTGCCTCCTCAAAGGACGCGACGTTGTACCAGATAGTCGACTTGTTGGCGCCCTTGAACAAGATCCCGTACTGGGTACCGTCGACGACGCCCACGTCCGCTACGGACTCGCCGAAACCATCGACGACGCTGTCACGGAGCTCGTCGATCGGCTGGATAGCTTCCTGCTCGGCGAAGTCCGCCATCAACCCCGGCTGGCCGATGGCCGCGAGATCGGGTGGGTTCCCGCCCTCGACCGCGGTCGAGAGCAACGGCGCGAGGTTGTCGCCGCCGGATGTGTACTTGACCGTGACGTTTGGATACAGCTCCATGAAGCCGGCGGCTACGGCCTCGAACCCCGCCTGCTCCTCGCCGGCCCAGATCGCCATCACCGAGATCTCGCCTGTGACGTCCTCGTTGCCTGTGGCGTCACCGCCGCCTCCGTCGTCACCACCGCCGCACCCCGCGGCGACGAATGCGAGCGCGCCCACCACGAGCGCGAACGCGAACCATCTACGTCTCATCCTTCTGCTCCTTCCCCGGGTTGCGATTCCCGTCCCCGAGCTGTCGCTTTGTCGTTTGAGTAGATGCCGAGTCCCGTTTCGAGGTCGAAGAAGTGCAGGGCGCCGGCCTCGACGGCGACGTCCACGACCTCGCCGCTCTTCACGCGCGAGCGCGGCCCGAAGCGACCAACGAGCGTCGTCTCTTGCACGCCTTCCTCGGCCGCGGCCTGTACAGCGCCTTCCTGACCCACGTCGCGTGCGAGCTCGCGCACGTCCTCTGTCAGCGCGGGCGAGGCCTCGATCTTGATGTGCGCGACTATCTCCGAGCCGAGCGGCTCGCGCAGGACGACGACGCCCTGGAGCCGTTGATCGCTCGGTGAGTCGGGCTCGAGCGCAGCGTCCTCGAGGTTCTCGGGCCTGATGCCGACGATGACGCGCTTCCCGGCATACGACTCGAGGGCCGTCCGGTATGCGAGCAGCTCTGGCGGAAGACTCAGCTCATGCCGTCCGACGACCGCGGCGAGCCCTCCGTTTCGGCGCTCGATGTCCGCCTCGACCATGTTCATGGCAGGAGACCCGATGAAGCCGCCGACAAAGAGGTTGACCGGGCGCTCGTAGAGCTGCTGCGGCGGAGCGACCTGCTGGAGCTCGCCTTTCCGCATGACAGCGACGCGATCGCCCATGGTCATCGCCTCCACCTGATCGTGCGTGACGTAGATCGTCGTGACTCCGAATTCGGTCTGGAGGCTCGAGATCTCCGCTCGCATGTGCACCCGCAGCTTCGCGTCGAGGTTCGAGAGGGGCTCGTCCATGAGATACGCCGAGGGCTGCCGGACGATCGCGCGTCCCATCGCGACGCGCTGCCGCTGGCCACCGGAGAGCGCGCGCGGTTTCCGGTCGAGAAATGCTTCGAGCCCTAGGACTCGTGCAACCTCGTTCACGCGACGATCGATCTCCTCCTTGGACTCCTTGCGCAACCGCAGGCCGAATGCGATGTTGTCGAAGACCGTCAGGTGCGGGTAGAGCGCATAGCTCTGGAACACCATCGCGATGTCCCGATCTCGCGCGGGGAGGCGGTTCACCACGCGCTCACCGATGCTGACGGTCCCCTCGCTGATCTCCTCGAGCCCGGCGACCATGCGCAGCGCCGTCGTCTTCCCGCAGCCCGACGGCCCGACAAGCACCATGAACTCCCCATCGCCAACGTGCAAGTCGAGTCCGGAGACCGCGCGCGTCCCGTCTGGGTAGACCTTTCCGACGCCGGCTAGCGTCACTTGGGCCATGTCGCGACCTTACCCCACCTGGGCCATCCGGTGAACATCCGCGCGACTACGATCGTGCGGTGGCCGCCTTACCCCTGCTCGATCTCTTCGTCGAGTTGTGCGCGATCCCGAGCCCGTCGGGACACGAACGGGAGGTTGCGGACCGGGTTCGCAACTATCTGGAGGAGGAGCTCGGGCTCTCGGTACAAGAGGACAGCGCGGGCGAGACCGTCGGCGGTGACACGGGAAACCTCCTAACCCGTTTGCCGGCCACGACGAGCGGCCTGCCGATCTTCCTGTGCGCGCACACCGACACGGTTCCACCGGACGGTGCCCTCGAGCCGGTGGTCGATGAGGGCGTCGTCCGGAACGCGGGCGGAACGATCCTGGGCTCGGACAACAAGGCGGCGATCGTGGCAATGCTCGAGGCTGTGCGGCGAATCCTCGACGACGATCGTCCGCACGCGGGCATCGAGCTCGTGTTCACGCCGAAGGAGGAGGTGGGCCTTCAGGGTGCTGCCGCCTTTGATCACACACAACTCGTCGCGCACACCGGATTCGTCTACGACCAAGGCGCCGCGATAGGCGAGATCGTGCTCGGCTCCCCGCATGCATACACGCTCGACCTGCGCTTCCACGGCCGCTCGGCGCACGCGGGCATGTTCCCGGAGGACGGGCGCTCGGCCGTTGCGGCCGCGTCGCGCGCCATCGCGGACTTCCGGCTCGGCCGTCTCGACCACGAGACAAGCGCGAACGTCGGCGTCATCACGGGTGGGACGGCGAGAAATGTCGTCCCCGAGTGGTGCTCGTTCGAGGCCGAGATCCGCTCGCACGACGACGAGAAAGCGGCCGATCTGCTGCGGGAGATGCTCGAGACCGCTGCCTTCGCCGCCAGCTTGGGCGAATGCGAGCTCGAGTCCGAGGTGAAACCGAGCTTTCCGGGTTACCGGCTTCGCGAGAGCGACGCGGCTGTGCAGCTCGCCGCGACCGCACTACGCGCGACCGGGTTCGAGCCGCGCTACTCGCTTTCCGGCGGCGGCGCCGATGCGAACGTCTTCAATGCACGCGGGCTCGAGTGCGTCAATCTCGCGAACGGGATGATGGAGATCCACACTCCAGAGGAGCACATCGCGGTGGCCGATCTCGAGGCGATGGTGGACGTCACACTTGCTCTCGTGGAAGCCGCTTGCACGACTGCACGCCCGATGTGAAGTCTCGGCCGGCGCGCTAGCGTGCGCCTGGTGGAGGAGCGCAGGCTCGGGCCGGTGGTCGGGCTCGGCACCTACGGCACGTTTCGGCAGGACATAGTCCTCGCCCGCCGCCTCGCCGATGCGGCGCTCGCGGCTGGGACGACCGTCTTCGACTCCTCGCCGATGTACGACTCGGAGCAGGCGCTCGGCGCGGGGCTCGCAGACAGGCGCGGAACGGCGCGGGTTGCCTCCAAGATCTGGACGTCCAGCCTCGAGGAAGGACGGCGCCAGTACAAGGCCCAGCGGCGCTACTTCGGTCGGGTCGAGATCGAGCAGGTGCACAACCTCGTCGCCTGGCGGGAGCACCTGGGGGGGTGGATCGAGGAGGAACGAGACGCCGGCCGCATCGACCGGATCGGCGTCACGCACTGGAGCTCGGGATCGTTCGGAGAGCTAGAGGCAGCGCTCGAGACCGGACGTTTCGACACGGTGCAGATCCCGCTCAACCCGCTCGAGCGCGAGGCGGAACGGAGGATCTTGCCGCTCGCCGCCGAGCGTGGCGTCGCGGTGATAGTCATGCGCCCGCTCGGCGGAAGCGAGGGCGTGCGCTTACGGCGCGCCCCGCCCGCCGGCGAGCTCGACCCACTCCATGAGCTCGGCGTCGAGACCTGGACGCAGGCGCTTCTCAAGTGGGCGCTCTCGGACTCTCGCGTCGACCTCGTCATCCCGGCAACCTCGCGCCCCGAACGCGTCGTCGAGAACGCTGGAGCGGGCTCGCCGCCGTGGTTTCCCCCCGAGGCACGTGCGCTCGTCGAGCGACTCGCGACGGCGTAGCAGTCGTTCAGTGTGCCCCTGTATCGTCCGGCCGCCATGCACATCGGCGTCGCGAAGGAGATCAAGGCGCAGGAGTACCGAGTCGCCCTCACGCCTGCGGGCGCGCGCGAGCTCGTCCAGCGGGGACACGCTGTCTTGGTCGAAGAAGGAGCGGGTCTTGGGAGCGCGTTCTCCGATGCCGCCTACGAGCGCGCCGGCGCGTCGATTGGGTCAGTCGAGGACGTCTGGGAGCGCTCCGAGCTCCTGCTCAAGGTAAAGGAGCCGATCGCTGTCGAGTACACACGCCTGCGCGCGGGGCTGACGCTCTTCACGTACCTCCACATCGCCGCGGACGAGCCGCTCACGCGCGCGCTTGTCGACTCCGGCATCACCGCGATCGCGTACGAGACCGTGGGGACGGCCGGAGGCGCACTGCCGTTGCTCGCGCCGATGAGCGAGATCGCCGGTCGCCTGGCTCCGCAGGCGGGCGCGCACCACCTCGAGAAGCCGAAGGGCGGGCGCGGCCTTCTTCTCGGAGGCGTTGCCGGGGTCGCCCAGGGCCGTGTGGTCGTCATCGGCGGTGGGATCGTCGGCTACAACGCAGCGGTCATCGCCCTCGGTCTCGGAGCTCACGTCACGATCCTCGAGCGCTCGGTGGACCGCATGCGCCATCTGGAGGAGATTCTGAGCGGGCGCGTCTCGCTGCTCATGTCGTCGTCCCTCCAGGTCGAGGAATCGCTGAAGGAGGCCGACCTCGTCATCGGCGCCGTGCTCATCCCGGGCGCACTCGCGCCGAAGCTGGTCACCCGCGAGATGCTCGCTGGAATGAAGGAAGGCTCCGTGCTCGTGGACGTGGCGATCGACCAGGGCGGCTGCGCCGAGACCTCGCGGGCGACGACGCACGACGACCCGGTCTACACGGTCGAGGGCGTGGTCCACTACTGCGTCACGAACATGCCGGGCGCGGTCCCGATCACCTCAACGCGGGCGTTGACGAACGTGACTCTCCCGTACGTCGAGGCGATCGCAGACTTCGCTGTCGTGGACGCGATCCACCACGACCCGGCTCTGGCCCAGGGCGTCAACGTCGTGGGAGGCCGCGTGACGTACGAGGCAGTCGCCGAGGCGCATGGCCTCCCGTACACGCCGCTCGGTGACGCGCTCGCCGCGCACGCTCTGTAGACGACAGAGCCTGTAGGCGCCGGAGCTAGCCTGCCACTTCGCGCTTCGAGCGGCGGAAGAGACGCCCGCCGCTCGAGCTTTCATCCGGCGTCGGCGTGTCGCCGTCCTTCTTCTTGCGATCCTTCGTCGGGAAGATCTTGATCGCGGCGTACGTCACGCCCGCGGCCAGCGCGACGATGCCGCTGATGTAGAGGGCAAGCAGGAGAAGGCCGAGGATCGCGTCCAAAGCCGTCGTAGAATAGCGCCGTGCCCGTACCCGGACTCGCGCACGCTCTGGCGGCGACGTCGTAGTGCCGCGTGCGTGCGTGATCGTCCTCGACGCGGTCGGGGCCGGAGCGTTGCCCGACGCCGCGGAGTACGGGGACGAGGGCTCGAGCACGCTCGGCAATGTCGCCCAGGCCGTCGGAGGACTCGATCTCCCGAATATGGAGGCGCTCGGGCTCGGAAACGTCATGCCGCTCGCGGGCTGCCCGCCTCAGCCGGGGTCGCCTGCCGTGGCTGGGCGCCTGCTCGAGCGCTCGAAGGGCAAGGACACGACCACGGGGCACTGGGAGATGATGGGAATCGTCACCCCGACGGCGTTCCCGACCTACCCTCACGGATTCCCGGACGACGTTATCGACCCGTTCATGAACCGAACCGGCCGCGGCGTCATCGGCAACAAGGCGGCCTCGGGAACCGAGATCATCCAGGAGCTAGGCGAGGAGCACCAGGGGACGGGCAAGTGGATCGTCTACACGTCGGCCGACTCGGTGTTCCAGATCGCCGCCCACGAGGGCACGATTCCTCTCGAGGAGCTGTACGAAGGAAGCCGGGTCGCCCGCGAGATCCTCACGGGTCGGCACGCGGTTGGACGCGTGATCGCGCGTCCGTTCGAGGGCGAGCCCGGCCACTACGAGCGCACCCCGAATCGCCACGACTTCTCGCTCGAGCCGCCGCGTCCGAACTTCCTGACCACGATCCGGGATGCGGGGAGCACGGTTTACGGCGTCGGCAAGATCTCGGACATCTTCGCGGGCCAGGACGTCGACGAGTCGAGCCCGACGAAGTCGAATGTCGAGGGCATCTCGCGCACGGTCGAGCTGCTTCAGGAGATCGAGGGTGGCTTCGTCTTCGTAAACCTCGTCGAGACGGACATGCTCTGGGGCCACCGCAACGACCCTGTGAACTTTCACCGCTGCCTGCAGGACTTCGACCGGCGTCTCCCCGACATTCTCGAGGCGTTGCATTCGGGCGATCTTCTGGTGATCTCGTCCGACCACGGTTGCGATCCGACGACACCTTCGACGGATCACTCCCGTGAGCATGCGCTCCTGCTCGCGTATGCCGCGGGCCGGAACGCCGCGGGGCGGGTCCACGAGGAGGGTGAGCTCGCCGACATCGGGTTCACTGTCAACTCCTGGCTCGGCGGCAAGTCGCCGGGCCGGAAGCTTCCGGGCCGGCTGATCGAGCTATGAGCTTGAGCGACCCCGAGGTTGTTCGCCGCGAGTATGCGAGCGAGGTCGGGCTGGAAGCGCGCCGATCGCTATACGACACGCGCGTCGGCCCGGATCCGCGCGAGGTGATGTGGAACGAGATCGTCGGCGCCGCGCCGCGCCGTGTCCTCGAAGTCGGCCAGGGGCCTGGTGAGCTCAGCGAACGCATGCGGCGCGAACTCGGGCTCGACGTCGTCGCGATCGACGTCTCCGAGCGGATGGTGGAGCTCGCCCGCGCCCGCGGCGTCGACGCGAGAGTCGGCGACGTGGAGGACCTGCCCTTCCCGGCTGACGCGTTCGACCTCGTCGTCGCCGCCTGGATGCTGTTTCACGTCCCCGATCTCGACCGCGGGCTCGCGGAGATCGTCCGTGTCCTCGCGCCCGAAGGGCAGCTCGTCGCGGTCACTAACAGCGAGTACCACCTCGACGAGGCCCGATCGCACGTGGGGTTCAGCATGGTCGGACGCGTCTCGTTTTCTCGCGAGAACGGTGCGGCCGCACTCGAACGCCACTTCGCTCGCGTCGAGCGGATCGACGTCGACGGATCGGTGACTTTTGCGGACGGCGATGCGATCCGGGCCTACCTGCGGTGGCTCGTCCTCGCTCGAGACGAAAACCACGATGTGCCGGAACTCCTCGAGCCGCTGGTGGCGACGACCCGGAACACGATCTTCGTCGCGGAGAAGGCTGAATGATCCGCGCCGCCGACCTCATCGAGCGCAAGCGCGACGGCGAGGAGCACACGCCGGAGGAGATCTCCGCACTCATCCAGGGCTACGGGTCCGGCGAGGTTCCTGACTACCAGATGGCCGCGTGGTGCATGGCAGTGTTCTTCAAGGGCTTGAGCGGCCGCGAGACGTACGCGTTGACGGACGCGTTCATCCGCTCCGGCGAGACGCTCGATCTCGGCTCGGAGCTCGGCCGGCGTGTCGTCGACAAGCATTCGACGGGGGGCGTGGGGGACAAGACCTCGATCGCGGTCGGCCCGATCGTGGCGGCATGCGGCGTCCCGTTCGGGAAGATGAGCGGACGCGGCCTCGGGCACACGGGCGGAACGCTCGACAAGCTCGAGTCGATCCCCGGCTTCCGAGTCGAGCTCTCGACGGACGAGTTCGTGGCCCAGGTGCGCGACGTCGGTCTCGCCATCGTCGGCACCTCCGCGAATCTCGTGCCCGCGGACAAGGATCTCTACGGCCTTCGCGACGTCACCGCGACGGTCGACATCGTCCCGCTGATCGCCTCCTCGATCATGTCGAAGAAGATTGCCGCAGGCGCCGACGCAATCGTTCTCGACGTGAAGGTGGGCGACGGCGCCTTCATGAAGACGATCGACGACGCGCGGATCCTCGCGGAGCAGATGGTCGACCTCGGCGGGCGCGCAGACCGCGAAGTTGTCTGCCTGCTGACCGACATGGAGCAGCCGCTTGGCTATGCGGTCGGGAACGCACTCGAGATCCGCGAGGCCGTCGCGACGATCTCGGGCAAGGGCCCGCCGGACTTCACCGAGCTCGTCCTGGAAGCGTGCGCGCGGCTGTTGTCGCTCTCGGATCTCGATGTCGACCTCGAGGAAGGCAGGCGTCGCGCGACGGAGGCGACCTTCGACGGCTCCGCGCTCGACGCGTACGAGCGCTGGATTCGAGCGCAGGGCGGCGACCCCGACCTCGAGCGACTTGCGACGGCGCCGGTGGTCAAGAAGGCGAAGGCGCCCATGGGAGGTTCAGTCGCAGGTCTCGGCGCCCTGGCCGTTGGAATCGCGGCGCTCGAGCTTGGCGCGGGCCGGCGCACGAAAGAGGACTCGATCGACCACTCGGTCGGCATCGTCTTGCGTGCGAAGCGAGGGGACGAGGTCGCAGAGGGCGACGCGCTCGCGGAGATCCATGCCCGCGACGACGCGTCGGCGGACCGCGCGATCGCGGAGGTTCTCGCCGCGTACCAGATCGGCGACGCCGGCGCTTCGCGCCGCCCTAGAGGAATCCTCCTCGACGTCGTCGGCTAAGTGCGCCCGTGCCGGAGCTGCCCGAGGTCGAGACCATCCGCGGCCAGCTCGCGTCGCGGCTCGAAGGCCGCACGTTCGCGGTCGTGGACATCCTCGATGCACGGCTCACGCGTCCGCTCGATCCACGTGAGGTGGCTGCCGAGCTCCAGGGCGAACGCGTCGTCGCCGTCGAGCGGCGCGGGAAGTACCTGGTGGTGCGGCTCGAAGGCGGCGCGACGCTCCTCGTCCACCTGCGGATGACCGGGAGCTTCCGCTTCGAGCCGACGAGCCACGAGCGTGCGATCGTGGAGCTCGAGGACGGCTCGCGGCTCGCCTACCGCGACGTGCGCCGGTTCGGCACCTGGGTCGTCGTCCCGGGCCATGAGCTCGAGTCCTACATCGGTGGAAAGAACGGTCCGGAGCCCCTCGGACCTCGGTTCACGACCGCGTGGCTCGCCGAGCAGCTCTCGACACGCAGGGCTCCGCTCAAGGCCGTGCTCCTCGACCAGCGCGTCGTCGCAGGCCTCGGGAACATCTATGCCGACGAGGCTCTGTGGCGCGCCAGGCTCAACCCGGTGCGCGCCGCAGCGAGCCTAGGAGCAGAGGAAGTGCGTCTACTGCACCGCGCGATCCGCGCAGCGCTCCGCACGGGGATCAGGCTCCAGGGGTCCACGCTCAGCACCTACGCGCAGCCGGACGGGTCGCCGGGGACGATGCAGCGCGAATTCCGCGTGTACGGGCGCGCGGGTGAGCCATGCCTGCGCTGTCGCACGCCGATCGCGAAAACCCGCGTTGGCGGCCGCGGCACGTGGTATTGCCCGTACTGCCAGCCCACGACGTAGTGGCGTACTGTGCGTCAGATCGACGTAAGGAGAGGAGCGAGATGCAAGACGCGCAGGTCCACGGCTCCATCGAGAAGCTCGTCGCCGAGGAGCACGAGCTCTGGGAACGGGAAGCGGCAGGGGAAGCGACCGATGACGATCGCCGCCGGCTCGAGTCGATCAAGGTCTCGCTGGACCAGTGCTGGGACTTTCTCCGCCAGCGCCGGGCGCTTCGGGAGGCGGGACGCGATCCTGATGCGGCCGATGTCCGCGCGCCCGAGGTCGTCGAGACGTACGAGCAGTGACTTTGAGGCGCAGCAAGTCCTGAGGGAGAGGCAGGTCAGCTAAGCGGTAGCGGAATCCCGGGGCGTGGCTCCAGCGCCTGTCCGGCCTAGACTTGGCCGCGTGGCCCGCAGCTACAAGACCGAAGCGGTCGTGCTGCGCTCGTTCCGCTTCGGCGAGGCGGACCGGATCCTGCATGTGTACACGGCGGACCGGGGGAGGGTCGGCGCCGTCGCAAAGGGCGTGCGCAAGACCAAGTCCCGCTTCGGCGCGCGGCTCGAGCCGCTCTCGCACGTCGAGCTCATGCTCCATCAGGGCTCGGGCGAGCTGCACACGGTCACGGGCGCGGCATTGCTGGACCCGCATCGACCCACCCGCGAGGATCCCTACCGGCTCTCGGTCGGGCTCGTCGGCGCCGAGGCGATGCTCCGGCTCTTCATCGAGCAGGAGCGGAACGAGCGCGCGTTCGAGGCGGTCACGCGTTTTCTGACGGTGCTGGACACGCTGCCTGCCGGTCTCCGCGGCCGGGCGGCGCTCGACCCTCTCGGGCTCGCGTTCCAGCTCAAGCTGCTCTGGCTTTCCGGATACTTTCCGCACCTCGAAGCCTGCGTCGAGTGCGGTGAGAGCGGAGGACTCGTCGGCTACCTGCCGCGGGTTGGAGGTGCCGTGTGCGCGGCCTGCGCGCCGTCGGAGACCGTCGATCTGACCCCCGAAGGCTTTCGTGCACTCTTGGCCCTCGTCTCGAGCCCGCTGGCCGAAGCGCATGGGCTCATGCTCGGCGAACGCGCTGCTCGCGACGCGCTCGCCGTCGTCGTCAGCTCGTACGAGTATCACGGCGGCTTCCGGCTGCGAACCCTCTCCGCGTGAGGCGCGACCTCGGCGACGGTTACGAGCTCGACGACGATCCCCGGCGCATCGATCGCGAGGCCGTCCACCGCTACCTGACCGAGGAGGCGTACTGGGCGTTTGGTCGCCCACGCGGCGTCCAGGACGAGCTGATCGACGGCGCTGCTCGCGTCGTCGGCCTCTACTACGAGGGCGTGCAGATCGGCTTCACGCGCACGCTCTCCGACGGGCATACGCAGTCCTACCTGGCAGACGTCTACGTCCTCGAGGAGCATCGTGGGCGAGGGCTCGGAGTCGAGCTCGTCCGCTTCTCCGTCGACGAGGGGCCGCTCGTCGACACGAAGTGGCTCCTGCACACCGCCGATGCGCACGATCTCTACCGCAAGGTCGGGTTCACGGAGCCAGGCGACCGGCTGATGGAGCGGCGATCCTAGGAACGGAGGCCGACGAGTTAGAGCGGCGCGGCGATCGGGAGCCCAAGCGCCTCCGCGGCACGGGACATGCGAGCGTCATAGGTTACGACGGCGTCGAGCTCGTCGCCCAGTTCGAGCGCTGCGGCAATGTGGATCGCGTCGAGGCTGCGCAACACTCCTTCGAGCTCACCCGCGACATCGAGGAGCTCATCATCGAGCTGGATCAGCTCGATCTTGTCGAGAAGCTGGCGCGCTCGCGCACGAGCAGCGTCGCCGCTCGGCGAGACCGCGCGCACGACCTCGGTCCGCGCAAGCGCGCACGAGGCGATGTCGTCGCGACTTCCGAGCCATCGCCCGAGCGCTCGAGACTCCGGCTCCCGAACAACGAGCTTCACGAGTGCGGACGCGTCCAGGTAGCGCTGCACGTCAGCGCTCGTGCTCGCGCATCTCCGCGAGGACCTCGGATGGGAGGGGAGCCCCGGATTCGGGCTCGAGCGGCGGCGGGAGATCCCTCCATGAGCCCTTGGCGGGTCGGATCCGACCGCTCGCTCGGAGCTGCTCGATCCTGCTTTGCGTCCGTGGCATCGGCGTCAATAGGGCGACCGGCCGCCCGCGGTCCGTGATCTGGATCGGCTCGCCGCGCTCCTCGACGAGCCGGAGGTAACGACTCGCGTGCTGGCGTAGCTCGCGGATGCCGATCGTCAGGCGCATGTGCTACTTATAGCACACCAAGCATGCGGTTCCGCGCACGAGTCGTTGCAGCAGCGTGCCGTCGAGGTCGGATGGCTGCGAGCTCGGGAAGCACCGTCACTCGGGCTTCGGCGTCTTCCACTCCTGCGCCAGCCGGTCGAGAACGACCTCGCGCGCGCCGGCGATTGGGATCCGCACCTGCTCGAGCGAGTCGCGGTCGCGGATCGTGACGGTGTCGTCCTCGAGCGTCTGCTCGTCGATCGTCAAGGCGTACGGGGTGCCGATCTCGTCCTGACGGCGGTAGCGGCGGCCGATCTGGCCCGAGTCGTCGTACTCCGCGACCACGACCTTGCGCAGCTCCTCGTACAGGCGCTGGGCACGTCCCGTGATGTCGTCCGACCGCGGGATCAGCGGGAGGACTGCCACCTTGACGGGCGCGATCTCCGGATGCAGCCGAAGCACCGTGCGCGGGCGGTCGGCGACGACTTCCTCGGTGTAGGAGTCGACGAGGAACGCGAGGAGCGTCCGGTTCACGCCGGCTGCGGGCTCGATCACGTGCGGAACGAAACGCTCGCCGCTCCCTGAGTCGACCCACTCGAGCCGCGTTCCGGACGCCTCGGTGTGCGCGTTCAGGTCGAAGTCGCCGCGGTTGGCGATGCCCTCGAGCTCCGACCAACCGATGGGAAAGAGGTACTCGATGTCGCTGGTGCCGCTCGAGTAGTGCGAGAGCTCGTCGGCCTCGTGCGGCCTGACGCGGAGGTTCTCCTCGCGGATCCCGAAGCGGATGTACCAGCGGAGTCGCTCGTCGATCCAGTACCGATACCACTTGTCGGCTTCCGCGGGCGGCACGAAGAACTCCATCTCCATCTGCTCGAACTCGAGAGTGCGGAAGATGAAGTTCCCGGGCGTAATCTCGTTCCGGAACGCCTTGCCGACCTGCGCGATGCCGAACGGCGGCTTGCGGCGCGCGATCTGTGCGACGTTCTTGAAGTTGACGAAGATGCCTTGGGCGGTCTCGGGGCGGAGATACGCGTCGAGCCCGGTCTCCTCGACCGCGCCGATCCTCGTCTGGAACATGAGGTTGAACTGGCGCGCTTCTGTGAGATCGCAGAGCTCCGTCTCGCCCGGGTGCTTGCTCGGCCTCGCCCCGCACTCGCTCTGGTCGATGTGGTCGGCCCTGTAGCGCCGCTTGCAGTGACGGCAGTCGACGAGCGGGTCGGTGAACCCGCCGACGTGCCCCGACGCCTCCCACACGCGGGGGTGCAGGATCACGGACGAGTCGAGCGCGACGATGTCGTCCCGCTCGCGCACCATCGCCTCGAGCCAGCGGGCTTTGACGTTCTCCTTCATGAGCACGCCGTAGTGGCCGTAGTCGTACGACGAGCCGAGCCCCCCGTAGATCTCGGAGGAGGGGAAGACGAACCCGCGGCGCCGTGCGAGCGAGACGATCTTGTCCATCGTGACGTCGTCCGGCATCGCTCGGACGTTACTTGTACGCGCAGGAGCGGTATAGCCTCAGTCCGTGCCCGAGCAGCCCGAGCGTGCGGCCGTCGAGCTGCACATCGTCTCCGACTCGACGGGCGAGACCGCCGCGCGACTCGTCCTCGCGCTCGAGGCGCAGTTCCCCGACCAGCCTTTCGTCGAGATTCGGCATCCCCGGGTTGAGAACGTCGAGGACCTTCACCTCGCCGTTCAGCAGGCTCGCGGGCGACCGGCCGTGATGGTGTACACGCTCGTCGGGTCGGAGCTGCGCGACGCGATGCGACAGCTCTGCCGCCGCGCGCGGGTTCACTATTGCGACCTGCTCGGGCATCCCATCGACTCGATCTCGCGCGTCGCGGGAGTCGCGGCGCAGATGCAGCCGGGAGCACGAGCTCCGCTCGATGCGCAGTACTTCAAGCGAATCGAGGCGATCGAGTTCGCCGTGAAGTACGACGACGGTGTCGGCCGCGGGCTCGACGAGGCGGACATCGTCCTCGTCGGGGTCTCGCGCACCTCCAAGACCCCGCTCTCGATCTACCTGGGCTATCTCGGTCAGAAGGCGGCGAACGTTCCGGTAGTCGGCGGGATCGATCCCCCGCCGGAGCTCTTCGAGATCGATCCCGCGAAGATCGTCGGCCTCACCATCGCCGCCGAGCGTCTCGCCGACATCCGCACCGTGCGCGTGCGGAGCATGGGAACACCGCGGCGGAAGTACGCGGAGCTGGAAGGGATCTACTCGGAGCTCGAGGAGGCAGCCGCAATCCATCGCCGTCTCGGGTGCCCTGTCATCGACGTCTCGGAGCTCTCCGTGGAGGAAACAGCCGCACGGATCATCCGCCTGGTCGAGCGGCGTCGACGCAAGGCCGTCTCCTGACGAGCCCTCATTCTCCTCGCAGCGGCGCGCCGGGCGAGCCGCCCCTGCGAAACCCGTTCCGGCCGCCCCCGGGCGGCCACGGCGACCTGCGGGAGAAGGGCTGGGCGCCGCCCCTTCGCTTCGCGTTCTGGTGGAGCCTGCTCTTGACGAGCTTGCTCGTGTTCTACGTCCTGCTCACACCCATCTGGCTCGGGCTTCGCGCCGCCGCGTGGGTTGCAGAGCTCCGCGCGCGGGCGAGGCGCTGATCAGTCGGCCGGATCGAGGCGATACACCTCGCCCGACCCCGCCGTAACGTAGACGCGCCCGCGGCCGTCGACGCCGAAGCTCGTCAAGCCCGGTACGGAGACGCCGAGATCCAGCGGTTGGCTCGCGATCGAGTTGCCGAGCGTCAACGCAGTGACTCGGCCACTGCAGAGGTCGCCGAACAGATAGCGGCCGGCGAGCTGCGGCAACCTTGGATCGCGCACCACGACGCCGCCGATGATCGCGCACACATCCCCGTCCCGGGCGAACTCGTAGGCCGGCCGCACCGAGCTCGGGCAGGTCGCCGCGGAGTCGAAGACGAGGCTGCCCTCGAAGCACGGCCAGCCGAAGTTGAGCCCGGACTGGCCCTGCGGCACGACGTTCACCTCCTCGCGAGAGGTGCTGCCGACATCCGCCACGACCAGCGAGCCGGTCTCGGCGTCGATCCAGAACCGCCACGGGTTCCGCAGGCCGTACACCCAGGTCTCCGGCCGCGGGTCCGACGCTCCCGAGAAGGGATTGTCCGCGGGAATCGCGTAGGGATCGCCTCGGCGTGGGTCGACCCGCAGGATGCGTCCGAGCAGAGAGTCGAGGTGCTGAGCGAAGAAGCCTGCCGGGTTGAGGACGCCAGGGTCGCCGTCGCCCACGGACGCATAGAGATACCCGTCGGTCCCGAACTGGAGCATGCCGCCGTTGTGATTCTCGTACGGCTTCTCGATCTCCAGTACCGCACGTTCCGTAGACGGGTCGACGACTTCGGGATCGTTCGCGTGCCGCCGGAACTCGGCAATGCGTATGTCGCCGTAGCCCACACGCCGGTTGTAGAACGCGTACAGCAACCCGCTCTGGGCGTGGTCGGGCGCGAACGCGACGGAGAGGAGCCCTGACTCACCGGATGAGGTGACGTTTCCGCGCAAATCGAGAAGGGGCCGCGCTTGCACCTCGCCGCCGCGCAGCACACGGACCGCGCCCGTCTGCTCCACGACGTACACGGTCTCGGTGTCACCCGGCGGAGCGGTCACCAAGACCGGCTGCTCGAAGGTCCCGATTCGGGTCAAGGCGACCGTGCCGGTGACGTCGGGAGGCGGGGGCGGCGGCGGAGCGATCGGCGGCGAACCCACGGAGAAAGTCCCCTTCATCCCGAGCCGCACATGGCCGGAAACACGACACACGAACGGGTATCGGCCCTTCCTGGCGAAACGCATCACGAGGACCTGGCGCCGTCCGTGCCGCAAGAGCTTCGTCCGCTTGCCCGCAATCGCGAAGTCATGCAGCGCGTGACCGCGGTTGCGGACGACGAAGCGAACGGTTGTCCCGGCCGGCACGGAACGTCTCGAGAGCGTAAACGAGTAGTCACGCATGTCGACGAGCACGGTGACGGTCGCGCTCGGCTTCGGAGACGCGGAGCCCGCGAGAGCAGCGAACGCCAGTCCCACGCCGGCGGCGAGGGCGAGCGAGCGTGCGAAACCGCCCCAGCTCACGAGCGGACAGGCTAGTCCCGCCGCCGGTTGCTTCCTCGACTCCTTACAGAGACCTTAGAAAGCGCGTCCCAGAATTCGAGCCTCGAGCGGCGTCTCGGCGCCTGGCTCGACGCGATAGGCGCGGGCGTCGGGCGTCGATGCCACGACCTCGTGCAGCTCCGAGCCCACGTAGTGGAGCGCCGCGCCGTCGTCCGCGGCGATGCCCGCGGGGAACCCACTGTCCACGAGAGCTCGGTAGACCGGCCGCCGTAGCTCCTCACCGTCGTAGTGGGGACAAAAGCTTCCGGGCAGGATCCCGAGACCGTCCTCGAGAGGCCCGAGGTCGCGTGCGAACGAGTCGGTCACGCATGCTTCGAACCAGCAATTCGCGCCCGCGCTGACGCCGCCGAGCACGGCGCCGCGCTCCCAGGCCGCCCGGAGGGCACGATCGACGCCGTGGAGACGCCAGATCGCGAGGGCGTTCGCGGTGTTTCCGCCGGACACGTAGACGACGTCCTGCTCCGCGAGCCGCTCTGCCGGTCTCACCGGTACTCCGAACAGCCGCAGGCAGCTCGGGACACATTCGCGGCGCGAGAATGCTTCGAAGAATGCGGCGATCCCGCGGTCCGAGTCCCCACTGGGTGTCGGCAAGTAGCAGACGCGCGGTCGTGACTTGTCTGAAAGCGAGAGCAGCAAGTCGTCGAGCGAGGATTCGGGGTCGGCCATGAAGCCGCCTCCGCCCAACGCCAAGATCTGACCAAAGGTCTGGCCGGCCACCGGACGAGTGTAGATTCCCCCCGCAAATGCGCTACGTGTACGACTTCGAGGAGGACGCGGGCGGCGGGCGGGAGCTCCTCGGCGGCAAGGGGGTCGGCCTGGCCGAGATGACGCAACTCGGGATCCCGGTTCCCGCTGGGTTCACGATCACCACCGACGCGTGCCGCGCATACATGTCGGGAGGCGGCGACGTCCCCGAGGGGCTCGACGACGAGGTGCAGCGCCACATCGTCGCGCTCGAGAAGCGCACCGGCAAGCGCTTCGGCGACCCGCGCGACCCGCTGCTCGTGTCGGTGCGAAGCGGGGCGGCGATCTCGATGCCGGGAATGATGGACACCGTTCTCAACCTCGGGCTGAACGACGTCGCGGTCGAGGGTCTCGCCGAGTCGACCGGTAATGCGCGTTTTGCATTCGACTCGTATCGGCGACTGATCCAGATGTATGGCGAGGTCGTGGAGGGAGTCGAAGGCCACCGCTTCGAGCAGGCGCTGACCGACCTCAAGGCCGCCCGAGGAGCCACGCAGGACGTCGAGCTCGAGCCAGACGACCTGCGCGAGCTCGTGGACACCTTCAAGGAGATCTACGAGGCCGAGACCGGGCGCACGTTCGCGCAGGACCCGAGCGAGCAACTCGGGCGCGCGTATCGCGCGGTCTTCGACTCGTGGAATGCGCCGCGCGCGCAGGTATACCGCCGAGCGCACGACATCCCGGACGACTTGGGCACCGCGGTGAACGTCGTGCAGATGGTCTTCGGCAATCGCGGGGACAGCTCGGGTACCGGGGTCTGCTTCACACGCGACCCGGCCACCGGCGAGAAACGGCTCTTCGGCGAGTTCCTCTCGAACGCGCAGGGGGAGGACGTCGTCGCGGGGATTCGGACGCCCGAGCCGATCGAGCGGATGCGCGAGCGGATGCCGGAGGCGTACGACGAGCTCGTCGAGACGCTCGACCGGCTCGAAGCGCACTACCGCGATCTGCAGGACGTCGAGTTCACGGTGGAAGAAGGAACGCTCTATCTGCTCCAGACGCGCACGGGCAAGCGCACCGCCGCCGCGGCGCTTCGAGCCGCGGTCGAGATGGTCGACGAAGGCTTGATCTCGAAGGAAGAGGCTGTTGCGCGGATCGATCCTGGACAGCTCGACCAGCTACTCCACCCGCGGATCGATCGAGACGCCGCCTTCGAAGTCGCTGCGAAGGGCTTGAACGCATCGCCCGGCGCGGCTGTCGGCGCGATCGTCCTCGATGCGAAGTCGGCGGAGTCGCTCGGAAAAGCGGGCACGGCCGTGATCCTCGTTCGTTGGGAGACGACGCCGGACGACTACGCGGGGATGCACGTATCCCAGGGGATCTTGACGGCCCACGGCGGGATGACGTCTCACGCGGCGGTCGTCGCACGCGGAGAGGGAAAGCCCTGCGTCGTCGGCTGCGAGGACCTGTCCATCGACCTGAAGGCCGGCACCGTGAAGATCGGCTCACACGAGCTCACGGCCGGCGACGTCATCACGATCGACGGCGGAACGGGTGAGGTCATTGTCGGGCCTGTCCCGCTCGTGCCGCCCGCGCTCGACGAGAACTTCGGCACGGTGCTGGGCTGGGCCGACGATCTCCGGCGGCTGAAAGTACGGGCCAACGCGGACACGCCCGCGGACGCCGCGAAGGCGCGCGAATTCGGCGCGCAGGGCATCGGCCTCTGCCGGACGGAGCACATGTTCATGGCCGAGGACCGGCTCCCGATCGTCCGCGAGATGATCCTCGCCCGCGAAGAGGACGAGCGACGCTCGGCACTCGACCGCCTGCTGCCGATGCAGCAGGCCGATTTCGAGGGGATCTTCGAGGCGATGGCGGGCCTTCCGGTCACGATCCGGCTGCTCGACCCGCCTCTGCACGAGTTTCTCCCGTCGCTCGAGGAGGCGACGACCGAGGCGATGCGCGACCGTATCCGCCAACTCTCCGAAGCGAATCCGATGCTCGGGACGCGGGGTTGCCGGCTCGGGCTCCAGTACCCGGAGATCTACGAGATGCAGGTACGAGCAATCGTCCGGGCGGCACGAGCAGTGGAGGAGCGGACGGGCGACGCGCCGCTCGTCGAGATCATGCATCCCCTCGTCTGCTTCCACGAGGAGCTCGCGCGGTTGCGCGAGTTGACGGAGCGCGTCGCCGCCGAGGAGCCGTCGGTCGAATACCTCTGCGGGACGATGATCGAGCTCCCCAGAGCCGCGCTCCGCGCCGACGAGATCGCCGAGCAGGCGGACTTCTTCTCCTTCGGAACGAACGACCTGACGCAGACTGCGCTCGGGTTCTCGCGCGACGACGCCGAGGGGAAGTTCCTGACCTACTACCTGGAGCACGGGATTCTCGAGCGCAACCCGTTCGAGGTGATCGACGAGGACGGCGTGGGCGACCTCATGCGCATCGCGGTAGAGCGTGGACGCGGCGCGAAGCCGGACCTCAAGCTCGGGATCTGCGGCGAGCATGGCGGCGAGCCGCGCTCGGTCGCGTTCTGCCACCGGCTCGGGCTCGACTATGTCTCCTGCTCGCCGTATCGCGTGCCGGTCGCCCGTCTTGCAGCCGCCCAAGCGGCGCTCGCCGAGTCCGGCGTCACCGCGGTGGCGATCGGCGGCTGAATCCCTTGTAACGATCAGTTACAAGGAGTGCGCAGTGGCCATCGGCGACTCGGCCGTTTTGCGGTCAGTTACGCGAAATGACTAGCGGCGATCGGCAGCTAGCTCCCTTGTAACGATCAGTTACAAGGAGGTCAGACGGACGCGAGGGCCACCCCGACGCTCAGAACGCCGACACCGACGACGGCGAGGGTTGCGAGCGCAGGCATGCGGCGGAGGGTCAAGAACACGAGCGCCGCCGCGCCGCCGCCGATCAGGCCTCCGACGTGTCCTCCAATGGAGATGCCGGGGATGAGGAACGTCAACGCGAGGTTCAGGACGACGAGCCCGAGAGCCTGTCCTCCGAACACGTAGACCCTGCGCCACTCGAGGAAGAGGGCGGCTCCCATGAGGCCCCAAATCGCTCCCGATGCGCCCACGGTCAGCGCATCCGGCGACCAAACGAGCGCGCCTGCGGATCCCGCGAGCCCGGCGACGACGTAGACGAGCAGATAGCGCGCGTGGCCGAAGTAGTCCTCGAGCGCCGGCCCGATGAACCAGAGCACGAGCATGTTCATCCCCAGGTGCACGGGGCCGTAGTGCAGGAAGGCAGCGGTGATCAGCCGCCACCACTCGCCCTCGGCGACGCCGATCAGCTGACCGTCCGACCCGAGCGCCCGCGTGACGAGCACTCCCTCCTCGTAGATCCGGTTCCCGGTCCCGTTGATCTGACCCCCGAGCAGTAGCTCGAGCAGGAAAACCCCGACGTTGGCTCCGATCAGCGCAAACGTGACGTACGGGCCGTAGCGCTCCAAGGACTTCGTCGCCTGGCGTGCTGCGCGTTTGGGCGCCGGCTGGTGTCCGGCGATGCCGGCGTGATCCGGGCAGCGGATGCCGACCGGCCCGAACGTCATGCAGTCCGGGCAGATCCCGCGTCCGCATTCAGAGCACGACACATAGGTCTCGCGATCCGGATGGCGATAGCAGTGCAACGTCTCGGACACGGCGGGTTAGCGTACCCCTGTGCGGGTTCACGTCGCGCTCACACCGGACGAGGCCGGCCGTGCCCCGACCGGAGTCGTCATCGACGTCATCCGCGCGACCTCGACGATCTGCCAGGCGCTCGCATCCGGCTACGAGCGTGTGTTCTGCGCCGCCGAGGTCAAGGAGGCATTCGCCCTGCGCGACCAGCTCGGCGGCGGCGTTCTCGGCGGCGAGCGGATGAACGTCCTCATCCCCGGCTTCGATCTCGGCAACTCGCCGCGCGAGTACCTGGAGCCGCGCAACGACGTGCTGGTTCTCACAACCACGAACGGGACTCGCGCGATCGTGTCGGCCGCTGGACGCTGTGAGCGCGTGCTCGTCGCCTCGCTCCTGAACCTGGCGGCCGTGGTCGAGCGGGCGCGCGAGAGCGGGGAGGACGTCCTCGTGGTCTGCGCGGGCGTGCAGGGAACACTCGCGCTCGACGACGCGTTCGTCGCTGGTCGCATCGTCCAAGAGCTCGGCTGGGAGCGGACCGATGCGGCGGAGGCCGCGGCCCGTCTCGTCTCGAGCTGGGCCGGGCCAGACGAGGCGTTCCGCGCTTCGCGGAGCGGCCGCAACCTGCTCGAGAACGCCCCCGACCTCGAGGAAGATCTCGCCTTCTGCGCGCGGGAGAGCGTCCTCAACGTCGTTCCGCGGCTGTGCGGGATGCGCGGCGGCGCCGCCGAAATCGGCCGCTAGGCAACGCTTGTAACTGATCGTTGCAATCTGCTTCGGCTACCGCACGATTCGGGCGACAACCTGACGGTCGTATGTGCGCACCTCGAGCCGGTCGCCGCGAAGCTTGATGACTTCGGGAGCACTCGGGACGGGGAGCCGGTCGAGGACGCGGCCGGTGCGCCGGTCGAGCAGGTAGAGGAAGTCGGACTCGGCCGTGAACCCGTAGCCCGAGACGATGAGGTCTCGGCTGACGACGAACGTGCGCGCGTTCGCGACGAGGGCTGGGCTCCGCCACAGCAGCTTGTTCGTCTTCCTGTGGATCGCACTGATGTATGCGTTGCGTCCGCGGGTCGCGTTGGCGTATGTGAGATGGGCATGCTCGATGTACAGCACATCGTCTCTCTCGCGTACCCACCTGATGTCTTCAAGCCAGGCGCCGTTCGGTGGGCGCAAGTAGTTAACGAAGTCGTACGCATAGGGGCCGGTGGAGACGTTCACGAGGTAGCGGCCGCCATAGACCAGGAAAATGCGAGGCGAGCGCCTGATCGCAAACTGCAGCTCTGCGTTTCGGAATCGCTTCGGCACGAACGCTGGCGGTGGGTTCAGCGCCGGAGGCGGAACGGCTGGCGAGACGTAGCGCGACGATACGAGCTCGAGGCGAGGGCCGTCCGGCTCGACGTCGCGCGCGGGAGCCGGAAAGCCGGGCTTCGGCAACACGACGGGCTCCGGCGCCTGTGCTGCGGCCACGGCGCTTGAGAAAAGCAGCACGAGCACGACGCCGATCGTCCGCATTGCCGAAACGATATTGGACGCGTCTACACTCGCCCGCGTGATCGTGAATCGCGACGAGCAGAGCCGCGGCCGTGCTTCATCGTTCGCCGAGGTAGCCGACTCCTACGAGCGCGGACGGCCGAGCTACCCGGAGGAAGCCGTCCGCTGGCTCGCCGGCGACGAGCCACGCGACGTCGTCGATCTCGGTGCCGGCACGGGAAAGCTGACACGCGTGCTCGTCGCACTCGGACACCGGGTCACCGCGATCGAGCCGCTACCCGAGATGCTCGAGCTCCTGCCGGCCGCCGCGCCCGGAGCGAGCGCCGTTCTCGGGAACGCCGAGGTCATCCCGCTCCCGGACGCGTCCGCCGATGTCGTCACGGCCGCACAGGCGTTCCACTGGTTCGTGCCCGAGGTGACGCTGCCGGAAATCGCTCGCGTGCTTCGGCCCGGTGGGCGACTCGGGCTCGTCTGGAACACGCGGGACGATCGTGAGGAGTGGGTTGCCGAGCTCAGCCGGGTGATCGGGAGCGAGACGATCGAGCACGCAGACGTCGAGGAGCCGATCGCGGCCAGCGGCCTGTTCGGACCCGTCGAGGCGACGAGTGTCCCGTCGGTACAGCGTCTCGACCGCGCCACGCTCCGCGATCTCGTGCTCTCGCGGAGCTACTGCGCGTCGCGGCCGCCCGAGGAACGCGAGCCGGTGCTCGCGGAGGTCGAGCAGCTGTTCGATGAGCACGCGGTGGACAGTTCGATCGAGCTCCCGTACGTCACCGAGTGCTATCGAGCGGCAAGGGCGCCCGACGATGCGTGACCTCAGTCGACCCGGCTGCGGACGATCGTGCGGCGACCGGCGGCGCGTACCGGCTCGAAGCCGGCTGCGATGAACATCGGGAGGTAGCCCGTGTACGCATCGATGTTCATGTGACCCTCGCGCACCGGATAGCCCTCGACCGCAGTCACTCCACGTGACTTCGCGCGTTCCACGGCCGCTTCGAGCAAAGCCGACGCCACGCCCGCGCGCTTCGCGCTCGGGTGAACGTAGAAGCAAACAAGCGACCAGACATCTTCGTCGTCGACGGGCGCGAGCTTCCTTGCGTGCATGAGCCGTTCGAACGACGCGCGTGGCCCTACGCGACACCAGCCGACGGGCTCTCCGCCGACATACGCGAGGAGTCCGGGTGGAGGCCCGCGTCGCACCTCGTCCGCGAACCGTCCGCGATTTTTGGCCCCGTGACCGTCCCAGTAGGCCTTCCCCCGGAGGTGCCAGAACTGGCACCAACAGCCATCCGTCTGCGGCGTGCCACCGTGCGGTCCAGGCCGCTCGAAGAGGTCGACGACGTCGTTGAGGCGCTTGGCCGTCAGCGCTCGAACGTCAATCCGGACCATTGCCGCAGGTTACGCTCGCCTCATGGCAGAGACGCTCGCGCTCCTCGAGCAGCTCGTTGCGATCGACTCGGTCAATCCGACGCTCGTGCCGGGCGGCGCGGGCGAGCTCGAGATCGCGCGCTTCGTCGCAGGCTGGCTCGAGGAGCACGGCGTCGATGCGGAGCTCGAGGAGCTCGCGCCGGCCAGGGCGAACGTGGTCGGAGGAGTTCGCGGATCCGGGGGCGGGCGCAACCTGCTCCTGAACGCACACCTGGACACGGTCGGGCTCGGCGGCCCCGACGGGAGCCTCGAGCCGCGCGTCGAGGGCAGACGACTCTACGGCCGCGGCTCGTACGACATGAAGGGCGGTCTCGTCGCGATCATGCTCGCCGCCGCGCGGGCAGTCGACCTTCAGCTCGCAGGCGATGTGATCGTCACTGCCGTTTCGGACGAAGAGGATCGGAGCATCGGCTCGGAGCGGATCGCGGCGACGGTTCGGGCGGACGCGGCGATCGTCACCGAGCCGACGGAAATGCGACTCGCAATCGCGCATCGCGGGTTCCTCTGGCTCGAGATCGACATGCCAGGCGTGGCAGCGCATGGGTCGCGCTACGACCTCGGCATCGACGCGATCGGTCGCATGGGCCCGGTCCTGACGGCACTGGGAAAGCTCGACGCGAGGCTTCGTAGCGAAGGCGAGATCCACCCGCTGCTCGGCGGCGCCTCGCTCCACGCCTCGCTGATCGAAGGCGGGACGGAGCTCTCGACATATCCGGATCGCTGCGTGCTCACGGTCGAGCGGAGGACGATCCCCGGCGAGACGGTCGCGGTCGTCGAGGAGCAGCTTCGCCAGATTGCGGGCGAGGCGACCGTCCGCACGCTCTTCGTCCGCGAGCCGCTCGAGACGCCGCGCGACTCTCCGATCGTGGACACGGTTCTACGGCAAGCTGAAGGGACGCTCGGACAGTCCCCCGAGATCGTCGGGGCCCCCTTCTGGACGGACGCGGCTCTGTTTGCGGCGGCGGGTATCCCCACCGTCGTGTTCGGCCCCGGCGGCGAGGGCGCGCACGCCGAGACCGAGTGGGTCGACCTCGACGACGTCGAGCGTACGACTGAGATCGTCGTGCGCACGGCGACCGAGTTCTGCGCCTGACGTGGAGCTCCCGACTCCACTCGAACGAGTACCCGGTGCGATCGCCGAGTTTGTGGGCCGGGACGACCTCTGGCTCAAGCGCGAGGATCTGAACGAGCTCGGGATGTTCAAGTGGCGCGCCGCGCTCCCGGTCGTCGCGTCGTTCGTTGGCGACGGCTCCAGTGTCGTCGTCACATCATCGACCGGGAATCACGGCTCTGCGGTTGCGTGGGCGTGTCGGCAGACGGACGCGCAGGCGATCGTCTTCGTGCCTCCCGGAGCCACGCCCGCGAAGCTCGAGTTGCTCGAGAGACTCGGTGCCGAGGTTCGCGTGGCCGGCGCCGATCTCGACGAGGCGAAGGATGCTGCCCGCGCGTGGGCGGCAGGCAAGGAACTGCCGTTCTTCGAGGACGGCGCCGAGCCGCTCCAGTACGATGCGTACGGCGCGATCGGCGACGAGATCGTCGACCAGAGCCCGTCGTCGCCTGCGGCCATCGTCGTCCCGGTCGGGAACGGCGCGCTCGCGGGCGGCATCGGAGCGGCCGTGGGGCGGAGGGCACCGGGCATCGTCCGGATCGGGGTCGTCGCAGGCGCAATGCCCGTGATGGCGGCGAGCTACGAGATGGGCGAGCCGGTTGACGTCCCGACCCGCTCGACGATCGCAGACGGGCTCGCCGTCCGCGTCGCGATCCCCCTCGCAGTCGAACGGCTGAGCACGACGGTCGACCGCATGCTGCGTGTCAGCGAGCGCGGGCTGTCCGACGCGCTGGTCGCGTGCCATGACGCGGGCGTCCTCGTCGAGCCCTCGGCGGCGGCGGCGGTCGCCGCCGTCCGCGATCACCCCGATCTCGCTCCTGACGGGCCGGTCGTGCTGGTCATGACCGGGCGGAACGTGGATCCAGGAGTCCTGGAGCGCGCGCGGACAGCTAGTTAGTCAGACTCGCCCGTTGAGACCTGGGTGATCTGGTCATAGCGAACGTAGCGCACACGGTCGCCGCCCTCGTTGACTTCAACCCACTCCCCCGCGAACTCTCCCTCGCGGTCGACAAAGCGTCGTATTGCCTCGTGGGGATCCTCAGCGTCGAGGCTGATGTCGGAGCCATCCTGCAGCTTCATCTTGAGTCTGGGTGTGATCATGACTCGGACGATGAAAAAGGGCCGCTACGCGGTGCCAGGTTGCGCTCCGGTCGAGCGCGCTCCAGGAGGCGCTTGCTCAGTTGGTCTTGCTCATCCGTCACATGCCACCACAGCTTGCGATCATCGTCAGGGGAGCGTCGAGGGCGGCCCCAGATCCACCACCAGATGAAGGTCCAAAATCCGGGTTTTGTGACCCTTGGCGCGCTCGGGGCCATCCTCAACAAATCCGTCTTGCGCCTCGTCGGTCACGGTGCTGAGGTTAGCGTGGCGGTCCGACGAATCGATCCGTCGGGATTCGGGGCGTAGCCTGCGAGTCCTCTCGCATGCTCCTGGCGGCATGAAGGGATATTCCCCCCTTGACAGGGGAACGTGTGTTCGTATAGAACATACGTTCCCAATGATCGCATGCCTCCTCATTCCTGGATTCGAGCTGAGAGCGGCACTGCGTGCGCAGCCACGGCTTGCGACCTGCCCCGCGGCGCTTGCGCCCCAGGCGGGAGAGGAGCCGCTGCTCGGCCCCGTGACGGCTGCTGCCGAGGCCGCCGGAGTAAAGCCGGGGATGCGCCTGGGGGAGGCGCTCGCGACGTGCCCGCCGCTCGTCCTCGTCGATCGTAATCCCGAAGCAGTGGAGCGAGAGTGGGAGGGAGTGCTACGCCGGCTCGAGGATGCAGGGTTCGCAGTCGACCCGGCGGAGCAGGGAGTCGTCTACTTCGAGACGAAGGGCGTCGAACGGCTGTACGGAGGAGTGCAGCCGGCTCTCGAGCGCGCGCTCGCTGCGATCGGCTCCAGCTGGGATCCGCGAATCGGCGCTGCGGGTCGCCGGTTCACCGCGCTCGCCGCGGCAAGCGTCGCCAGGCCCGGTCAGATCATGCTCGTGCAAGAACAGGAGGAGCAGGAGTTTCTCGAGCCGCTGCCGCTCTCGCTGCTTCCCTTGCCGTCCGACCGCTACGCGGAGCTCGAGGGCCTCGGCCTGCGCCGGCTCGGCGAGCTCGCGCAACTTCCGAGAGCCGCGGTTGCGGAGAGGCTCGGCGTGGACGGTCGGAGGGCATGGCGGCTTGCGCAAGGTGGCAGAAAGTCGCGGGTGCGCGGTCGTAAACCCGCGTTCGAGCTCGCAGAGGCAATGACGTTCCCTGACGCTGTGGGGAACGAGCTCACGCTTCGGAGATCGCTCGGCTCCCTGCTCGAGCGCCTGCTCGCACGTCCCGAGCGAGCCGGGAGGCCCTACCGGAAGCTCGCGCTCTCGGCGAGACTTGTGGACGGCGGCTCGTGGCGACGTGCGGTCACGTTGCGGGATGCGACGACGGAGGCGGCCCGGCTGCGGGCAGCGCTCGGGCCGAAGCTCCAGGAACTTCCCGCCCCCGTGCTCGAGCTTCGCCTGGAAGCGGTCGAGCTCGCGAACCACACCGGACAACAGCTCGCGCTCGTGGAACCGGCGGGCGAGGAAGCAGGATCGCGTCTGCGAGAGAGCTTGCGGCAGGTGCGGGCGAGCACGGGGACGGGGTCGGTCTGCGCTGTGGTGGAGGTGGCGCCGTGGTCTCGGATTCCGGAGGCACGCGCGCTCGTCGTACCGCGGGACGACTGAACGCTCCGCGACCGGCGCTCGTCGAGCCGAGGTTCGACGGATCGCCGAAGCTCGTGAATCGGCAACTCGTCTCGGTCGTGCGCGAGGAATGGCGGGTCGTCGACCGCTGGTGGACGGACGAGCCGGTCGATCGGCGCTACTTCGACGTCGTCCTCGAGAGCGGCCAGAACGTCTGCGTCTACCGCGACCAGGAGGAGAGCTCGTGGTTCACCCAAAACGCCTGACGCTGGAGCCAGGCACCACTTGGCTTGGTCACGGGACGTCGAAGACGTCGTGCCGCTCGAAGAACGCCGTGTCCGGCTCGATTCCCTGCGCCTGGAGCTCGAGCAGCTCGCGACGGTACTCGGCGAAGCCGCCCGGTGTGTGGAGGTTCAAAGCCCGCGCCGGCTTCTCGCTCACGTTCCGGAAGTAATGGACGACTCCAGGTGGAGCCAGGGCGTACGTCCCCGGGCGGGCGTGAACAACCTCGTCTCCGACATGGATCTCGAGCTCTCCCTCGAGGATGAAGAACGAGTCGCTCGACAGCTTGTGGAAGTGAGGATCGACTCCGCCTCCCGGCCGGACCTCGAACTCGAGCAGGGAAAGCTCCGGCCGCGCGACCTTGATCGTGGTCGTCCCGACGAGCTCACCCTCGCCGGGACCACAGACGACTGGGTCGTCCATCTAGCCGATCGGCTTGCTTTCGATCGCCTGGCCGACGAGCCGCTTCCACGCAGCGGCCTGCGAGGCAGGTACGAGCACCCACTCGCGCATGACGCGGCCCATTCCCGGGTCGAAGAGCTCCGCTCCAGGAAGCGCGAGCGCGGCCTCCCGCTGCGTCTTGTCCGTGAGCTTGACCGTGAGCCCGCCATCCTTCCACTGGCCGGCGACCACCTTGCCGTTTTCCCGCTTGAGGCACGGCATCCCGAACATCTTCGACTCCTTCACCGGATGACGCGCGGTGGCCTCGGCGACGACCTCGTCCCAGGTCATGCCGGCAACTTACTCCGAGAGGCGGGTCAGAATCATCGCCGCCGGATCCAGTCCCCCGTCGGCAGGCGGATCGTGCTGGTCGAAGTCGGGGTTCCGTCCACGGATGTAGTCCGCGAACCCACTCGCGGGCATGTGGAAGTTGAAGCAGCGCGCGTTTTCGCCGCTGTCGTTGTCGAAGCCATGGACGACTCCGGGAGGGAAGAGAACGAGAGTGCCGGCCGGCAGAACGAGCGGTCCGTCGCGAAACGCGAACGTGAACTCGCCCTCGACGACGAGGAACCCGTCGGCATGGTGATGGTGGACGTGCAGATTCGCCCCTCGCTCGCCGGGCCCGTAGAAGAACTCCGTCACTGTGAGCTCGTCGGCGTCCACGAGCAGCGTCGAACGGCGCCCCGGACGATCGGTAACGGTCTCACCCTCGCCGCCTCCCGAGGAACGGATGACAACGAGTCCAGGATCGGCGGTGGCGTACTCCGGGGCAGGTTGCTGGTCGAATGCCGCGCGCGCGGCCTTGAGCTCGTCTTCGCTCGTGGCGTCCTGGAGGCTGCGGACGAAGCTGCCGAATCCCGAGCTCGGGGTGTGGATGTCGAGAAAGCGCGCTCGTTCAGTTCCGGTGACCGCGAACGTGTGCACGACCTCGGGCGGAATGAGCACCCAGGTTTCTGGTCCGACGCGATGCTCCCGGTCCTCGAGCCTCACCGTGAGCTCGCCCTCGAGTACGAAGAAGCACTCCGCGTGCCGACCGTGGAGGTGGAGAGGTGGAGTCTCGTTGCTCGGCTGTGCCCGAATCTCCACGACACCGAACTGCTCGAGGTCTCCGAGCAGCGTGACGCCGAGCTCAGCGTCGCCCGCGATTCGCTCCGCCTGCCGAACGTGCAGCTCCACGGAAACGCAGCCTAGATGGCCGGGTATGTCGAGCTCCACTGCCACTCGGCGTACTCCTTTCTCGATGGTGCGTCCCAGCCCGAGGAGCTCGCCGCTCGTGCGGCGGAGCTCGGCTACGACACGCTCGCGCTCACCGACCACGACGGCGTCTACGGCTCGCTCGAGTTCGCGCACGCGGCGAAGTTCTTCGGCGTTCGGCCGATCACGGGCGCGGAGGTGACGCTCAGCGGCAGCGGCTCGACGGCGGGGAACGAAGGAGCCCACGTGACACTGCTCGCGGAGTCGACGCAGGGCTACGGGAACCTCTGCCGGCTCCTCACCGCGGCACATGCGGGAACCCGGATCTTTCCCGTAGGGGCCGGGCATGCCCGGCCCCTACAACCCTCGGTACCGCTTGAACTGGTCGCAGAGCTCTCCGACGGCCTCGTCTGCCTCTCAGGCTGCGCGCGCCAGGGGCTCGGTGTCGTCGACCCGAACGGAGCCGCACGCCTCGCGGCTGCATTCGGCGAGCGCTTCTTTGTCGAGCTCCAGCGTCCGTACGAGCGGGGCGATGCACGCCGCAACCTTCTGCTCCGTGACCTCGCCGAGCACCTTGGGGCAGAAACGATCGCAACCGGTGACGTCCATGCGCACCACCCGCGCAGGACGCTTCTCCAAGATGCGCTCGTCGCGATTCGCTGCTGTACCTCTCTCGAGGGCTGCGAGCCGGAGCGGCGCGGTAACCGCGAAAGCGTGCTTCGCGCTCCAGGGGAGATGCTCGAGCGTTTCTCCTTCGACCGCCGAGCGGCCGAGCGGAGCGTGGAGCTCGCGGCGCGGCTCGAGTTCGACCTCACCGAAGAGCTCGGTTACCGCTATCCCGATTTCTCGGACGGCCGCGAGCCTGCGATCCGGCAACTCGCGGTGATCTGCCAACACGCTCTCGAGGAGCGGTACGCCGCCTGCAACAGACCGCTGCAAGCCGAGGCGCGCGCTCGCCTGGACGACGAGCTCCGGCTCATCGACGAGCTCGGCCTCGCCGGCTTCTTCCTCCTGCACCGCGAGGTGCTCGAGCTCGCACGTGAGATTGCGCTCGAGGTGCGCGGGACGAGCTCGCCGCGCAGGTTCTTGCCACCGGGGCGAGGGCGCGGCAGCTCGGTCGGCTCGATCGTCTGCTACCTCACAGGCCTCTCGCACGTCGATCCGGTGGAGAACGACCTCTCGCTGGGGCGCTTTCTGAATCGCGAGCTCGCCTCGGTGCCGGACATCGATCTCGACTTCCCGCGCGACATCCGGGAGAAGCTCATCGTCGCGGTCACCGAGCGCTATGGCCGCGAGCACGCAGCGCTCGTCGCGAGCTTCGCGACCTACCGCTCGCGAGGCGCGATTCGCGACGTCGGCAAGGCACTTGGCCTCCCGTACGCCGAGCTCGAGCGGCTCGCGCGACTCACCGATGGCTGGGACGCGCGCCGCGTGCGAGAGGAGCTCGAGCGGCTCCCGGACGGCGGGCGCAAGCTCGGCTCGCGGCGCTGGCGCGCGTTCGCCTGGCTCGCGGGCGAAATCGCAGGGCTCCCGCGCCACGTCTCGCAGCACCCGGGCGGGATGATCGTCTCGACACGGCCGCTCGTCGAGCTCGTCCCCGTGCAGCCGGCGGCGATGGCCGGGCGGCAGCTCTGTCAGTGGGACAAGGACTCATGCGCCGACGCGGGCTTCCTCAAGATCGACCTCCTCGGTCTGGGGATGCTCTCGGCGGTCGAGGACTGCGTCGAGCAGATCGCGCTTACGCAGAGCACGCCGATCGACCTCTCGCGCATCCCGTTCGACGATCCAGATGTATTCGCGGAGATTCAGCGCGCAGACACGGTGGGGGCGTTCCAGATCGAGAGCCGCGCGCAGATGCAGAGCCTCCTGCGGACGAAACCGGCAAACCTGGACGACCTCACGATCCAGGTCGCGCTCGTCCGCCCTGGACCGATCCAGGGCAAGGCCGTCCATCCCTACATCGACGCGAGGGAGCGCCTGCGCGAAGACCCCTCTTACGTCTGGCCGGTCGACCACGAGCTCTTGCGCGAGCCGCTGCACGCGACCTACGGCGTGGTCGTCTTCCAGGATCAGGTGCTCGAGGTCGCGATGACGCTCGCGGGCTTCACGGTGGGGGAGGCCGAGGGTCTGCGGCGAGCGATGAGCCGCAAGCGGAGCCACGACGCGCTCGAGGCGTATCGCGGGCGCTTCATCGAGGGCGCTGCGGGAAACGGGGTCGACGCGGAGAAGGCGAACCTCGTCTTCGACAAGCTCGTCGGCTTCTCCGGCTTCGGCTTCCCGAAGTCGCATGCGGCTGCGTTTGGCCTGCTCGCATACCAGTCGCAATGGCTCCGCAGGCACCATCCCGCGGAATTTCTCTGCGCGCTCCTGAACGAGCAGCCGATGGGCTTCTATCCGCCGGCGACGCTCGTGCGGGACGCGCAGCGGCGCGGGGTGGAAGTGCTGCCGCCAGACGTGAATCTGAGTCAGGCGAAGTGTGCGCTCGAGACTGTTCCGGGCTGTAGGGGCGAGATATATCTCGCCCCTACGACCACCACCCCCGCGGTCCGCATCGGTCTCAACTACATCGCTTCGGTGGGGAAAGACGCCGCCGCGATCGTCGCCGACCGGGAGGCGAACGGCCTCTATCAAGACATCGGCGACCTCGCCCGCCGCAGCCGGCTCTCGCGCGACGGTCTGGAAGCACTTGTGAAGGGTGGCGCCTGCGACGTCTTCGGCAGCAAGCGGCGCGACTTGCTCTGGGAGCTTGGCCTCGCGTTCCGGCCTCAGTCCGTACCCGGAACGAGCGGCGAGGCGAAGCAGCTTCCGCTCACGCTCGACCCGACCGCGGCAACCCCGGAGCTTCGTGACCTCACGCGCTGGGAGCGGATGCTCGCGGACTATCGTCACACCGGGCTTTCCGTCGGTACGCACCCGCTCGCGCTTCTCCGCGCGCACCTTCCCACCGGCACGCTCTCGAGCGCCGATCTCCTGGAGCATCCGCACGGGCGCCAGGTATCCGTGGCGGGGATGACCGTCGCGCGTCAGCGCCCTTCGACCGCGAAAGGCGTCGTCTTCATGCTCCTCGAGGACGAGCACGGCCAGATCAACCTCATCGTCCCGCCGCAGGTCTACGAGCGACACCGCGCAGCGGTGCGTGCCGAGCCGCTCGTCCTCGCACGTGGCCGCTACGAGCGAATCGGGGAGAACCGCAACGTGCTCGTCTCGCAGCTCGAGACGCTCAGCCCACTCGCACGCCGGGTCGCGGAAAACGACACCGTCTGGGAGTCGTTGCCCAGGCCGCACTCCTTCGGCCGCCGCTGAGCTTGACTGCACGCGACCCGCGGGAGACCCTTCCGGTGTGACCGACGTCCAGTTCGCCCGGAGTGGCGACGTCCACGTCGCCTACCGGGTCATCGGCGACGGTCCGGTCGATCTCATCTACGTCCAGGGCGCAATAACACGTCTCCAGATCGGATGGGAGCTACCCCAGTTCCGTCGCTACTGTGAACGCCTCGCCGAGTTCGCCCGCGTGGTCCTTTTCGACAAGCGGGGAATGGGAATGTCCGACCGCGTCCCAGGCGCGACGACGCTCGAAGAGCGCATGGACGACGTACGCGCCGTCATGGACGCCGTGGAAAGCGAGCGCGCCGCTCTGTTGGGCGCCTCTGAAGGCGGTCCATTGTCGCTGCTCTTCGCGGCTGCACATCCGGAGCGAACGGTCGCCCTGATCCTTCACGGAGCCGAAGTGCGCGAGCGAACCGACGACGAATGGCCGTGGGGGGAGGGGACGGAGGAAGAGTTCGAAGCGGCGATGGCGTCCCTATCCGAGCGTTGGGGAAAGGGGCTAGGAATCCGTTCGCTCGCACCGAGCGTGGCCGGCGAGGAGTGGGCCCACGCCTGGATGGCGCGTCTTCAGGTGAACGCGAACACGCCCGGCTCCGCTGAGGCGTTCATGCGCATGGCGTTCGACATCGACGTTCGACACGTCGCCCCTGTGATCAACGTGCCAACCCTCGTTCTCCACGCGGTCGGGGACCGCGTCTGCCACGTCGAAAACGGGCGCTTCCTCGCCCGCACGATCCCGGGCACAGTACGTCGAGCTCACGGGAGAGGATCACATCCCGTGGTTCGAACCCGACGCCGCGCTCGCCGAGATCCGTGAGTTCCTCACCGGGCGTCGCGAGACGAGCACGCCCGACCGTGCCCTGGCGACTGTGCTCTTCACCGATCTCGTGAGCTCCACCGTTCAGGCAGCGGAGCTCGGGGATCGACGTTGGCGCGATCTCCTCGAGCAACATCACATTGCGGTCCGCCGCGAACTCGGGCGCTTCGACGGACGCGAACTCGACACGGCCGGCGACGGATTCTTCGCCGCCTTCGACGGCCCCGCCCGCGCCATTCGCTGCGCGCAAGCCATCATCGAGGCCGTGCGACCCCT